>MDTA01071417.1_pt1 | contig 11671 bp, 11 predicted proteins | sample 811151 | NCBI WGS metagenome assembly MDTA01 (sample SAMN05326648, study PRJNA326480) | marine metagenome | isolation source: seawater | place: Indian Ocean: South | collected 2010 | reverse complement strand
TTTGATGATGATTTAAAAGATAATCAAAAAGTAATAGTGAAATAATAAAGGAACAAGCATGTCTAATTTAATTGAAGTTCAATCTGTTAATAAAACCTATCAAAGGGGAGGCGAGACTCTCGTTGTTTTGGATGATTTGAGTCTAGAGGTTCCAAAAGGAGACTATCTTGCCTTAATGGGCCCATCAGGTTCTGGAAAGTCTACATTGTTAAATCTGATTGGAGGTCTTGATACCCCGACGTCAGGACAAGTGGTAATCAATGGAGAGCACCTTGAAAAAATGGGCACTTCTGCTCTTAGCGATTGGAGGGCAAGTAATGTTGGTTTTATTTTTCAATTTTATAATCTTTTACCAGTATTAACGGCCAATAAGAATGTTGAAATCCCTCTTCTTTTGACTAATTTATCTGGATCTCAAAGAAAAGAACATGTGGCTACAGCTTTAAATGTGGTGGGACTTTCTGATAGAGGCGGTCATAAGCCTAATGAACTATCAGGTGGTCAACAACAAAGAGTTGCTATTGCAAGAGCACTCGTCTCTGATCCAGATATTCTTGTGTGTGATGAGCCAACAGGTGACCTCGATAGACAAACAGCAACCGAAATATTAGATCTCCTTCAAATTTTAAATCGTGACCATGGAAAAACTATTTTAATGGTTACGCACGATCCTGTAGCTGCAGAGTCAGCAAAAAGAACACTACATCTAGACAAAGGAAAACTTACTAACTAATGTTTTGGACTCTTGTTAAGACAGGACTCATAAGAAAGCGATTAAGGACCTTTCTTACCATAATGTCTATGTTCATAGCATTTGTTCTCTATGGATCTTTAAATGCTTTATCGGGTATGTTTACAGGAACTATAGATGGTCTTGAAGCTGACAACATTATAGTCATGCCAAGATATGATTTTATTGCAGGAAAGCTACCATTATCACATGTCAATTTTATTGAAACATTAGATGGCATCGAGTCAATAATGCATGCTGACTATCTTCTTTCTGACAGCATGGAGAGCATGATGGATGGAGTAACGTTTGCAGCGAGTCCTAATTTTTTCGATGTATACACCAGACTGAAAACTAGCGAAGAAGCTAAAACAGCGATGCTCAAAAATCCAAATGCGGCCATAGTTGGTAAGCTTATGGCTGATCAGAAAGGTTTAAAAATTGGAGACAGACTAAATACTAAATCAAATTATAAGAACAGCGACGGCACAAATAATTGGTCTTTTGAGATAGTTGGTTTCTATGAGGCAGAAAAAATTAAAGGCGATGAGATGGGCGCTGTAATCAACTATGATACTTTTGATGAAGCTCGCTTAAATCAGAAAGGCACCGTTGGCATGATTATGATCAAAGCTGAATCTGCGGAGGCGGGTCAAAATATATCTCGGCAAATAGATGAATATTTTGCAAACTCTTCTTACTCAACCAGAACAGGCCCTGAATCAATGATGGCAATAGAAATGGCTGGAGAATTTGCAGACATTGAGTTGATTGTTAATTCTATTCTTTTATCGGTGTTTTTTACCATTTTGTTGGTTTCTGCAAATACTCTTGCTCAATCAATTAGGGAGAGAACCAGTGATATTGGGGTTCTTAAATGTTTAGGATATAAAGATTCAGTAATCTTTATTTCTGTAATTTTAGAGGCCATAACGATATGCATTACAGCTGTTCTGTCTGGACTAATTTTTACCTTACTACTTATACCTGTTGTAGAGAGCATGAGCGGCGGTTTAATGGATGATGTAATAACATTAAGTTTCGGGGTAATTACTGGTGCATTCTTAATAGGTCTCTGTATTGCATTCATGTCAGCTGCTGTACCTGCATACAATGCTCTAAACTTAAAAGTAGTTGATGCGCTTAGGGAAGGGTAATGAAGTATTGGATGATTATAAAATCTGGGATTGAAAGAAAAAGGATTCGAACCATTATGACAGTTCTTTCTATAGCTGTTGCTTTCACTCTGTTCTCTCTAGGTAGATCAGTGGCCGTAGCTTTCAACAGCGAAATAGACTACGCGGGCAAGGATAGACTGATTGTGTCTTCAAGATTATCCTTTACTGATGGTTTACCTTTAGCTCATAAAAATAGAATAGAAACATTAGATGGTGTCAAAGCAGTGGCTTATAGGCAATGGTTTGGAGGTACTTATATTGAAAGATCTAATTTTTTTCCTAAATGGCCTATACCTCCAGAATATCTTGATATCTACACAGAGTTAAGTTTGACCGAATCAGAAAAGCTAAACTTTAAAAACAACCTTCAAGGAATGATAGCCGGTAAAGAGCTTGCAGATAAGTTCAATTGGAAGATTGGAGACAGGATCCCAATAATACCGGATATATGGCCAAAAAAAGGAGGAGGAGTGTGGGAATTTGATCTAGTAGGTATTTTTACTCACTCCGACGGAGGAATTGAAAACGAAGCTTACATAAATTGGGAGTATTTTGATGAGGCAAGAGATTTTGAAACTGGAAAAGTAGGAACTTTTGTTGTTCAGTTAGAAAACTCTGAAAGCTCTCAACAAATTGCTCAGTCTATAGACAATTTATTTCTTAACTCTCAAGATGAAACTAAGACCTCTACTGAAGAAGCTTTTGCAAAAATGTTTGCTGAACAAACAGGAGACATAGGTTTAATCGTGAATTCAGTATTGGCTGCATCTTTCTTCACTATACTGTTGCTAACTGCCAATACAATGAGCCAAGCGGTTAGAGAAAGAACTTCCGAATTAGGAGTTCTAAAATCTATTGGTTATTCTGATAAGAAAATAATGTTGTTTGTAATTTTAGAATCTATGTTTATTTGTATCTTTGGATCATTAGTCGGAATCATGATTGCCTTCTTAATATTTCCTGTATTTGCTGAAATTGCCGGCGGCTTTGGTCCAAATATAGAATTTTCTATAACAATCCTCTTAACGGGAATATTACTAGCAACTCTTATGGCGTTTATATCAGGTATTTTTCCAGCATACTCAGCCATGAGGCTCAAAGTAGTTGATGCATTAAGGATGAATTAATATGAAATTTTTTAGACAAGTACTTTCAATTACAGAAATGAATCTTAAGAATATATTACAGAGATCTGGTTCTTCAATTGTGATCGTAGTTGGTATTGCTGGTTCTGTCGCTGTGATGGTTTCTTTATTAGCTATGGCTGAAGGGCTTAGTTCAACTATCTCAAGTACAGGAAAGGACGATAGGGTTATAATACTTAGAGAAGGCGCTTCATCAGAATTGGGCAGCGGCCTTGCTATGTCTCAAGTCGACATTGTGGCAAATTCTCCTGGTATTAAATCCGAAGATGGTGAGCCTCTTATTTCTGCAGAAGTCTTTTCAATAATCGACTTGAAGAAGAAAGGTGCTATAGCAACTTCAAATCTTCCTATGCGCGGAGTCCAGCCTCAAAGTTTTAAGATAAGACCTGAAATACAAATTATTGAAGGAAGAAATTTTACCTCCGGAACTTCAGAAGTGATCGTTGGAAGGGGGGCTCATAATCAGTATGAAAATGTTGAGATAGGAGATGAAATTAAAGTAAGAGATAGTGTCGCAACAGTTGTAGGAATATTTAGTTCAGGCGGTAACGTCCATGAATCAGAAATCTGGTCTGATTTAGCAACCTCTCAAGGAATTTTTAGAAGAGGTGCATCTGCATCAAGCATGATAATTCAATTAGAAAATTCAGAGTCGTTTAACGATTTAGGCGTATACGTAGAGAGCTATCCAGACTTTGAATTTAGAGTAACAAGAGAGAAAGATTTTTATGATGATCAAGCATCTGGATCCGATCTGATAAAGCTATTTGGACAAATAGTTGGATATATTATGGCGATAGGAGCAGTCTTTGCAGCATTAAATACAATGTACAGTGCAGTATCATCTAGATTGGTTGAAATAGGTACATTAAGGGCTTTAGGCTTCAATGGATTGACTGTGCTAGCTGCTCTGCTGATTGAGGCTATGATTTTATCTATACTTGGAGGCGCAATAGGTGCTGGTATAGCTTATGTGCTATTTAATGGGTATACAGTATCCACACTAGCTGGTGGATCGTTTTCTCAAACGGCTTTTAACTTCGCCGTTACGGGAGAAGTGGTAGGTCAGGGAATGACATTAGCTTTAACGGTAGGATTTATCGGAGGTATTTTTCCTGCTTGGAATGCTGCCAGAAGAGATATTACTGAAGCCTTAAGATCTATTTAAGATAATTTCAGCTTTTCCTTACTAAGCAATAGGCCGTTGTTATCAGCGTATATATAATTTCCTCGAGAGAAAGTTATTCCACCAAATGTAATATCTATGCCTAATTGACCTTGGTTTTTCTTTTCACTCCTAACCGGCATTGTTCCTAGTGCTTGAACTCCGATATCAAGCTTGCCAAGAATATCTATATCCCTAACGTACCCGTTTATTACAATACCACTCCAATTATTGTTTACTCCTGCTTCAGCTATCATATCTCCAAGTAAAGCCACCGTTGATATGCCGTTTGCATCAACCACTAAGATTTTCCCTTTACCTTCTGAATTTAAGAGCTCTTTGACAAAAGAATTATCATCAGGACATTGAAGAGTCTCAATTTTTCCCCAGAAAGTTTTTTTACCACCTAGATTCTTTAGAATCGGCGCTAGAGCCTGAGTATCTGGATAAGCGTCCGATAAATCAGGAGTTGTAAATGGCATAAACAGGCTTGCTTTAAGCAGATAAAGATTCTAACGTTCTTTCGCCTCTCAAAACCGTTCCAGGTAGTTCACCAGTAGCTTGATCATTCTTAAAAGTTACAACTCCACTTTTGATAGTCGCTATATAACCACCAGCCTTTTGGATAATTCTTCTACTTCCAGTTGGAAGATCATGAACCATTTCAGGCTTATAAACGCATAGATTGTCATGATCGATAATATTGATATCAGCTAAATAACCTTCTTTAAGCTGACCTCTATCAAGCAGGCCAAAAGTTTCGGCAGTCTCTTTGGTTTGTTTTCTAATAAGAAACTCTAAGGGTATTTTTTCACCTTTTACTCTATCTCTAGTGTAATGCGCCACATTCCAAGTAGGCATACTGGCATCACATATAAGACCACAATGTGCTCCTCCATCACTAAGCCCAGCTACTGAGCTTTCAAATTCCATCATCATTTTATAAGTATCAAGATTATGATCAGGATAAGGAGAAAAAGGTGCCCATACAAATGTTTTTCCATCATTTTTAAGCATTTCTTCATACATTACTTCCATGACAGACTTATTTGAGCTTTCAGCTATCCCTGCGATACTAGCTTCATAAGAAGGTTCATAGTCAGGTATTTCATTCATTGGGAATTGCTTATCGAAAGACATCATAAGAGTGTAGATCATATGACTCTTATCCACTGCCGGTTCTTCAGAAAGTATCCTTTGTTTGAAAGAGTCATCTTTCATTACAGCCACTTTCTCTTCAAGAGTTTTGTCTGCTATCTCTGCATAACTAGGGTGAGCAATAAAAGGATGAACAGTTGATTCTAGGCTGAATAACATACCAGTCGGTCTGCCAGGAAATTGAGGTCTGATTTTCACACCTTTAGGAAAGTTCTCTTCACAATACTTCCATGTTTCGACTGGATTACCACCTGTTTGAGCATAAGTGAGAGTTCTATCTGACTCTTCTACAAATTCTTTAACCCAGTCTAATTCTATATCTTGATCCATCCAGTCAGAGACAATTTCAAGAGTACCTTTACCTAGATCAGCAATAGTATTGGCAATCTTTCTCATTTCCTTGGCTGTTGCTTCAGTGCCAGGTACATACTCTCCGAACTTATCTCTGTGAAGGTAAGTCCTAGATGTACTAAAACCGAGTGCTCCAGCCTCTATTGCTTCTTTAGTAATTTGTGCCATTTCATCTATTTCACTATCTGAAGCCTCTTCTTTCCCTTGGCATCTATCCATTCCCATTACATAGGATCTTATTGGCCCGTGACCAATCATTGCACCTATGTCCATCGCGTAGTTCTTTTTTCCTATTGCATCGAGATATTCCGGAAAGCTTTCCCAATCCCAACTAACACCCTCGTTCAAGGCAACACCAGGTATATCTTCCACTCCTTCCATAAGCTGAACCAAAAATTCTTCTGTACCCGGTTTTACAGGAGCAAACCCTACTCCGCAGTTACCCATAACAACTGTTGTTACGCCGTGCCAACAAGAGGGAGTTAAATATTCATCCCAACAGACTTGTCCATCGTAGTGAGTATGTATGTCAACCCATCCAGGAGTTACAAGATTACCTTCTGCATCAATTTCTTTTTTGCCTTTCTCTTCTACTAGGCCAATTTTTGAAATACGATCTCCATCAATCGCAATGTCACCCATAAAGGATTCTTTTCCACTACCATCAACAATTTTTCCATTCCTTATAACTAAATCATGCATAATTTGCCCCAAATTTTTTACTAATAATATCTTGTCTGAAGCAAGAAAACAAAATTTAGGGAGTTGCTTGGACGAAGAATCTTAGTATCATATTTTTAAGGAGAAATTAGTGAAAGTAGTAAAACCAGAATCAGTTGGACTCGACTCCAAAGTTTTAAAGAACATTCGAACTTATCTTGATGAGACCTACGTAAAAGAGGGCAAATACATAGGAACGCTAACATTGGTTGCAAGAAAAGGTGAAATAGCCTACTTGGATGCTTTGGGTTTCATGGATAGAGAAAATGAAAGGCCAATGCAAGAAGACACTATCTTTAGAATCTATTCAATGACCAAATCTGTAACGAGTATTGCAATCATGCAACTTCTTGAAAAAAGTAAATTTAGGTTGGATGATCCAGTCCATTGGTATATACCGCAATTCAAGAATATGGGAGTTTATCAGGCGGGTGTTTATCCAAACTTTATAACCACAAGGCCCAAAAGGCACATGACTATCAGGGATTTACTAACTCATATGTCCGGTCTTACTTATTACTTCATGTATAGAACTAATGTTGATGCAGCTCATCGAAGTTCAGATATTATGAAGGCTAAAAATTTAGAAGAATTCATTGATACTTTGTCTAAGATTCCTCTTGAATTTTCACCTGGTGATAAATGGAATTATTCAGTCTCAACTGATGTTCTTGGATATTTGGTAGAAAAGTTATCAGGCCAGAAATTAGATGAATATTTCAAGGAACATATTTTTGAGCCTTTGGGTATGGTAGATACTGATTTTCATTGCCCAGAAGATAAAAAATTAAGACTAGCATCACTTTATGAACATAATCCCTTAGGTCAACCAATTCATATGGAGGTTCCTTCTTTAGACGTTGAAATGTTTTCAGGAGGAGGGGGTTTATTTTCTACATTATCAGATTACTATAAATTCGCTTCTATGCTTCTTAATCAGGGAGAACTGGATGGCAGGAGGATAATAGGACGAAAGACTCTGGATTATATGACAACTAATCATCTACCTGATGGAAAGGATCTTACAGAAATGAGTGAATCTGCATTTAGCGAAACTCCTTATGCTGGGGTAGGTTTTGGTTTGGGTTTCTCTGTAATGCTAGATCCGGCTAAATCTCAAGCATTAAGTGATATTGGTGAGTTTGGTTGGGGTGGCATGGCTAGCACCGTTTATTTTATTAATCCCAAAGAAGATATGCTTGTGATTTTCTTGACACAGCTTATTCCGTCCTCAACTTATCAAGTTAGAAGGGAGCTCAGGTCATTAGTGTATTCTGCCTTAATGCCTGATTAAACTTCATTTGACACTCAATTTATTTGTGTTAGCGGCACATTGACGATTTTAGTCGTTGGTAGTATATTTTTAGTGTCTGTTGCCCATTTTGAAAAGATTTTTCTATTTCAAGGGCTTCGGACATGTACTCGAGATACATAAAATAACGGGAGAGAAATATGAAATCTTTAATGATTCTATCAAGCGTAATTGCAGCACCTCTTTTCGCAGCCTCTGGCGGTGATTTAGATGCTAATGATTACGTAGGAGTTTCTTTTTGGCTTGTAACCGCAGCTATGGCAGCTGCAACTGTCTTTTTCTTCGCAGAAAGAAGCAGTGTTTCAGGCAAATGGAAAACTTCACTAACTGTTGCTGGATTAATCTGTGGTATTGCTTTTTGGCACTATCTCTACATGAGAGGTGTTTGGGTAGATACTGGTGAAACCCCAACAGTGTTTAGATATATTGACTGGTTACTAACAGTGCCTTTACAGATGGTTGAGTTTTACTTAATTCTTGCTGCTGTTACCGTAGTTGCTGGCTCTTTATTCTGGAAACTATTACTAGGTTCTTTAGTAATGTTAATTTTCGGTTTCATGGGTGAAGCTGGACTTATGGCTGCATTGCCTGCATTTGTTATCGGTGTAGCTGCATGGTTATACATGATCTATGTACTTTACATGGGTGATGGAAAAGCAGCTGTTGCTAACACAAGTGCTTCAGTCCAAACAGCTTATAACACTATGATGTTAATTATTGTTGTTGGATGGGCTATTTATCCATTAGGTTACGTTTTTGGTTACTTAATGGGTGCAGTTGATTCTAGCACTTTAAACCTTATCTATAACTTAGCTGACTTTGTTAACAAGATCCTTTTCGGACTTGTAATATGGAAAGCTGCTATGGATGATAACCAAACTGCTTAATTAGCATTCTTGAAAAAAAGGGGGCCTTTAGGCCCTCTTTTTTTTTCAATCATCAAAATGTTAGAGTAAGGCTCTTTAAGGAGAAAAAAATGAAGTTTATCAATATATTATTAATTTCTTGTATATCTATTTCAATTGCTGCAGCACATCATAAAAATGATGAAAAGGATCCTAAGTCATTGGCTTTCAAAGCTTACGAAACTTTTGCTGCTGGAGATTCTGAAGCTTGGGCAAAGATTCATACAAGTGATTTTAGATTCACTATATTCGGAGATCTTCCCCAATCTGGTGTGAAGATTGGTACCGATACAGTCATCAAGGAAGTTTTTGAAGTAATCCCGGTTTACTGGCCCACCTTCAAGTTAACACCAATAAGTACAGAAGTTATAGGTAACAAGGTTTTTGTTCATAACAAGATGACGGCAGACAACCTGGATACTGAGACTATGCATGTTTTTACCATTAGAAATGGAAAGATAGCATCATTCACAGCTTTTGAGGATACTGATTCCATGAGACAGGCAATGGTCAAATAAATTCAGGTTCCGCAAAAGGTTCTAAGCACCTTTTGTTCTTCAAGAGGTGCTTTTGCGTATAGAGAATATCTATCCTTTTCTTTAAATGGGTTTTTAACCACTTCAATTATCTCTAGCATTTTAGAAAAATCTTTTTCATAGGCTTTATCAATAGCTTCTTGAATTTGGTGATTTCTAGGGATGTATGCGGGATTGATCAAATTGAGATCTTTAACTAAAGATGCCTGATCATTATTTTCATTCTCGACTATAGCTTTCCAATCTTTTAACCATTCTTGAATAGCAGTTTTATCATCAAATTCTTTTAAGAAATCATCAGAATTGCCCTCAAGAACTTTAGATAAGTTTCTGAAAGAAATTGTATAGTCAGATTGATTATCCATCATTATCTTGAGTAATCTTCTCAAAATGACATGATTTTCGCTTTTAGAACCACTTATACCTATCTTTTTACACATCAAGTCGAGAATCCTTTGATTAGTTTCTACCGAGAAATTTTCTAGAACTTCTGTCGCAAGCTCGTTGGCTTTATCTGAATCTTTATCAATGAAGGCTATTAGACATCCGGCCAAGGAAGCTAAATTCCAAGAAGCAATACTAGGTTGATTACCAAATGCATATCTCCCATTCTGATCAATTGAGCTGAACACCTTACCTGGGTGATATTCATCCAAGAAAGCACATGGTCCGTAATCAATAGTCTCACCAGAAATTGTAAAGTTATCTGTATTCATAACTCCGTGTATAAAACCGACACTCATCCACTTAGCGATAAGAGATGACTGATTTGAAGAAACTTTTTTAAGAAGTTCAAGGTAGTGATTATCTAACTCTCTGATTTCAGGATAATGTCTCTGTATTGCAAAATCAGCTAAGATTTTTACATCTTCCCATTGCTGTCTAGAAGCAAAATATTCAAAAGTACCAACCCTCAAGTGACTGCTGGCTATTCTAGTTAATACACCTCCGGGTTCAAAAGTATCTCTGGCTACATATTCTCCAGTAGCAACTGCTGCTAGGGCTCTTGAAGTGGGTATATCCATATGATGCATTGCCTCACTGAGAATATATTCTCTTACTACGGGACCTAGTGCAGATCTCCCGTCTCCTTGTCTAGAGTACATAGTCTGACCGGAACCTTTAAGCTGTAAATCATGACTACCTTGTTTATTATTTATCTCGCCAAGAAGAACAGCTCGTCCATCACCTAGCTGATGAACGAAATTTCCAAACTGATGTCCTGCATAGTTTAAAGCTATTGGAACTGAATCTTTTGGAATCTCATTCCCAGAAAAATAATTCAAGATTTCATCATTTTCTAGCTGTATATTTAAAGAATCTGCCAAATCGTTATTAAATACAATTAATGTCGGGTCTTTTACAGGAGTTGGATTGATTAATTGATAAAACTCCTCGGGCAAGCCTATATAAGAATTAGAAAGCTTCATTACGCAATGATTGGATCAACCCAATTTTTGAAATTAAATCTCAAGGTTTCATAAAGCATACCTGATATAAAGGCTACTAGTTTATTTAATTTAAATTTCTTCATAAGGCTTATCTTTATTAAATACGAATACTGTTTTATATTACATTACCAATTATATTAAAAAAGAGACCACAAAGTGAGAGTAGAGCCATTAGAAAAATCCTTTGGAGCAAAGATATACGATTTATCACTTCCGGATCTTAATCCTGAAGAAATTAAAGAAATTTATGATTTATGGTTGAATTATGCGCTTCTCATATTTCCAGATCAAAACCTAAGTAACCCTCAACAAATCCAATTTGCAAAAAACTTTGGGGCTTTGGAATTTGACCTTTCTCCAATAAGTAATGTTAGGAATGATGGATCAATTCGAGATGCAAATGATGATGACATAGTAAAATCTTTAAGGGGTAATATGGAATGGCATCATGATAGTACTTATATGCCCATACAGGCTAAAGGAGCAGTCTTTACTGCACATAAAGTGCCTTCTAAAGGAGGAGAGACAGGCTGGGTAGATATGAGAGCAGCTTATGAAGGACTCAGTCAGTCAATGAAAGATAAAATAGATGGTTTATCTGCTTACCATTCTTACGAATGGAGCCAAAAAGAAAGGTTTGGGCATAAGGATCCTAAAGTAAGTGAATTCAATAGCTACGGTTTTGATATAGATCCTAAGCCTCTTAGACCAATAGTAAAAACCCATTCAGAAACTGGTCAAAAATGTCTAACCATAGGGAGACATATCAATAAAATACCAGGTATGACTGATCAAGAGGCACAAAACCTTGCTAGAGAGTTAGAAGAATATGCTTGCAGTAATACAGATTGGGTATTCCATCATTCATGGAAAGTAGGAGATGCAGTAATATGGGACAATCGATGCTTGATGCATCAAGCAACAATGTGGGATTTAAGCGAGGGAAGGATTATGTATCACTCCAGGATCGAAGGGGATCCTATAGCAGAAGCCGCATCTAATTATCTATAATTAAATATC
>MDTA01211688.1_pt1 | contig 11672 bp, 11 predicted proteins | sample 811151 | NCBI WGS metagenome assembly MDTA01 (sample SAMN05326648, study PRJNA326480) | marine metagenome | isolation source: seawater | place: Indian Ocean: South | collected 2010 | reverse complement strand
TTCATTAAAATATTTTTTTTTAATTGCAATACAACTAGTTGGATAAATACTCGGCCATATTGAAAATATATGTAATTTTTTTTTTAATTTCATATTTTTTTTTTGTTTCTTAATATAGGGTTTATCTTGGATAATATTGATCGTTTTGTTATTTTTAAAATAATTTATTATACTTTTTAATTTAGTATTTTTGAATTCATCATCTCCATCTAATAAAAATATAACTTCTCCCTTAGAAGCCTTGAAACTATTTATAATTCCCTTGATTTGGCTTAAAGGTCCAGATATTTTTCTTTCTTTCTTATTTTTAATTAATTTTATATTTTTAAATTTTTTTATAATTTTCATAGATTTATCTGTCGATCCATCATCAAAAATTATTACTTCTTTATTAATATATTCTTGATTAAGTGCAGAGTTTATAGTTTTTTCTATAAATTTATCTTTATTATAATTTGTTATTATTATCGAAACTAAAATATTTTTTTTCATTTAATAACTTTGTTATTTTTATAAATATATTCAAAAGATTTTCTAAATTTCATTTTTACTTTAAATATTTTTTCAAAATTATTTAATAACAGATAGGAATGCATATCAGATAACTTGTAGTTTTTTATTATCATATCATCAAAATGATGTTCTAAATGAATATAATCAATCTTATTTATTTCATTTCCTAGTCCTTTTAAAACTTTATATTCATATCCCTCTGTATCTATTTTTAATAAGTTTACTTTTTGAATTTTGTTATCAATAAGAAAATTCTTTAAATTAACCATATTTATTTCTATAGGCTTTGTAACTTCTTTATTCTTTAAAGGATTAAGAAAAAAATATTTTTTTTTATAATACTTTGAATTTATATTTAGTTTATTGATAGATGTTGATGAACTTTCCATGTTAAAATTTAATATCTCCCTACCAGAATTTTCTCCTACACCATAATTATAAAAATTTATATTTTTATGTTTAGAAAGTTTTTTTTTAAGGATAAAAAATATATTTGGAGTAGGCTCAAAAGCATAAATTTTATTTACTTTAAAATTGTTTAATATATTGAGTATATATTCGCCTTTATGTGATCCTACATCAATTAGTACTGAAATTTCATTTAAAAAAATTTTTTTTAAAAATTTATTAATTTTATTTTCAGTAAATTTATCAAATATACTCAAAAGGAATTTGACAATAATTTTCATAATTTGATTTAAGTGATATATTATTTAAACAAATATTTTATTAATTCTAATAGGTATCTAATTGCATAAATCAAATGTATCGAAGATCTTTCTGAACCATATATTGTTCTTATAGGTATTTCTTCAATACTAAATGAATTTTTTACACAATTTAGTCTTATTTGCTGATCAAAATTAAAACCATTAGTAATTTTTTTAAGATTAATTTTATTAAATATACTCATCCTATAAGCCCAAAAGCCGCTATGACAATCAGAAAATTTTTTTTTTGTAATTAAATTTGTTAAAAAAGTTAGAAAAACATTTCCTACAAATTTATAAATTGGCATTTTTCCTTTTAGTGCATTTTTTTTATATATCATTCTTGAGCCTGTAACAGCAGATACATTTTTTGTATTTAATTTTTTTATCATGCCAGGCAAATACTTGGGGTGATATTGGCCATCTCCATGAAGCATTATTGCAAAATCAAACTTCTTCTTTTTTGCGTAATTTAAACATACTTTAATATTTCCACCATAACCTAGGTTTTTAGAATTGATATTTTTTATAACATTTTTTTTTTTTATTTTTTCAATATAATTAACAGTTTCATCGTTTGAAGCATCATCGCTGATAAAAATCTTAACTTTATAGTTTTTCAATTTAGACAAAGGTAAGAGTTTAAAAACCTTTTTAATTCTAAAATTTGCTTTATATGTAATAATAAAGATAAGTAATTTATTTTTCACAAGTTTATTATTTTTTAATAAGTTATTTACTTATAGTAATATAAATATTTAGAAATATAAAAAATGCTACTAAATTCAAGAAATTTATTTGTTTATTCATATTTAATTCTGATTCTTGGATTTTATATTGGCGAGGATCTAAATGGAAATGCTAAAGAGGATTACTTAGGCCAATTTCATATCATTACTGAATTTTCAAAAAATTTTATATATGCATTACAAAATTATGCTGAGCTTGAAGAAGGTACGTCAAGACAATCGCCATTATTTTTTGGTCTCTTGTCTATAATATACAAAATATTTCCGAGTGGTGATTTGTTAAGATTCGTAAATTTTAACATCTGCTTTATTTCAATATTTATGTTCTATAAATGCTTAAAATTAGTTTATAAACAAGAAACAAGTTTAAATATTACACTAGTATCTGTTATACTTATACTTTCTCCAAGCTTCAGATCTCTGGCTATTTGGCCCAATAGTATTAATTTAGGGTTAATTTTTTTTATTATTTCAATTTTTTTTTATTTAAAATTTAATTTAGAAAAAGATTCAAAAATTAAGTTTTATAATTCTTTATTAAATATTTTATTTTTATCTATTGCCTCTTATATATCTCCCAATTACTCAGTATTTGTAATTTTTTTTACATATAACTTTTTTAGATATTTTAATTTACAAAAAATAAGTTTAATTATTTTATTTAATATAATTTTATCTTTTCCAGCTGTTTATTATGTTTTCATTGAAGATAACTATTTTATTTTTAACCATGTAATTAGTGCAGAAGTTGACAATACTCTTAATTTTTCATCAATAGCTAATAAATTTTCAATAATTCTTAGTATAATATTTTTTTATCTTATACCTTTTTTAATTTTTGAAAAAAAATTATTAATAAAAATAAAGAAAAATTTCTATATTAAGATTTTAATAATTTTAATTTTAACATTTTTTATAGCTTTTAGTTTTAATTATAATTATTTAGTTGGAGGAGGTGGTATATTTTTTAAAATAAGTAATTATTTTTTTTCAAACAATTATTTATTTTACATCATATTTGGAATAAGTTTATTTTTTATCTATGAAATAATTAATAAAAATATAAACAATTTCATCTTAATTTTTTGTTTACTAATATCAATCCCGCAATATTCAATTTATCATAAATATTTTGATCCATTATTTATTATTCTTTGGTTTTTATTATTTAATAAAGATAATTTTAATAACTATTTGAAATCTAAAAAAAATATTTTGGCACTTTATGCTTTTTATATAATTTTTATAATTTTAAATTATTTAAAAAGTTACATTTAATGATAAAAATTAAACAAATAATAATAATTGCAGCTACATCATTTTTCTTGTTCATAGTCTCTGACTTTAGTTTTGGAGAGAAAATATTAAATTTATTAAACCTTAATAAAGATGAAAGTTTTAGAATTCCAAACAATCACTACAATCATGGTTTTAAAAAGAATTATTCAACAAATAATGCTTTTTGGGGACCACATAAATATAAATTCTGTACAAACTTTTTAGGACTAAGGAGCGGTTGTGATAAAAAGAAAAGTTTAGAATATGATTATGCTTTTATAGGAGATAGTCAAACTGAAGGAGTTGGTTTAAATTTTGAAAATACTTATGTGGGAAATTTTGCACAAAGAAAAAAAGTTAATGTTATAAACTTAGGGATAATACAATCCTCGCCAACCATTTATTTAAATAGATTAATTTATTTTTTAAATAATAACTTAAAATTTAAAGAGTTATTTATTATGATAGATTTATCAGATTTACATGATGAAATTAAATATAATAAACAAATATTTTTGAACGATAGTTCTAACAAATGTTATAAATTATCTAAAATTGAAAATGGATCCAAAGCAAATTCCTTGAAAGTTAATCGTAGTATGAAAAACTTTGTTAGAGATAATTTTAAAGTTTTGTATTTTTCTGCTCACCAGATTTGGTGGAAATTAAATTTTAAGAAGTACTTTGGAAGCTACACATATGATTATTTGGAAAAAAATTTCTATAGAAGTGCGTGGACATATAATGATGAAATAGTAAATTATGGTGGTTCAAATTGCATGAAATATCTAATTTCCTCTATGGAAGATAAAGTTAATGATATCTATATGTTGCTTAAAAAAGAAAACATTGATCTATCTATAATTGTAGCTCCTTGGCCAGGATCAATTATTCATGATACAAAAAATTCTAGACATGTAGAAATATGGAGAGATTTTTGCGAAACTAAATGTAAAAATTTTGTTAATTTATATCCTTATTTTTTTGACTATTCTGAGAATTATGGAAAGCAAGATACAATCGATAAACACTTTTTTAGATATGACGTACACTACAATAAATTTGCAAATAAAATTATTGCTGATCATATAATTATGTCTACTAATGAAGATCTTAAAAAATGAAAAATTTAACATTATTAATTCCAGTCAAAAAAGAAAAAGAATCTTTAAAAATTTTTATAGAAAAACTTGAAAAGTTTAAAATAAAAAAAATTTTAGTTGTGGACAAGTATGATAGTTCTAATTATCAAAATTTAAAAAAATTCAGTTCTCTTAAAATTTATAAAAGCAATAAAACAGGGTATGGAAATGCTTTAATTGATGGAATAAATCATATCAAAACAAAATATTTTTGTATTATAAATGCGGATGGATCTATGGATCCAAAAGAAATTAAAAATATGATGAAACTAACAAAGTCAAATTCTTTTATTTTTGGATCTAGATATCTTTTTAATGGAGGCAGTGAAGACGACACCGTCGTTACATATCTTGGAAACAAGATATTTACATTAATAGGAAATATTTTCTTTGGTTTGAAAATATCAGATATTCTTTATACTTATGTGATTGGAAACACTAAAAATGCAAAATCCCTTAAACTAAAAAGTCCAGACTTTAGAATATGCGTTGAGCTACCAATAAAAGTACACAGAAAGGCTTACAAATATACAGATTTTACTTGTTACGAGTTAAAGAGAATAGGTGGAAAAAAGAAAGTTAATGCATTTAAAGATGGTTTTTTAATACTTTTAAAAATGGTTCAAATGTTTTTTAGATTATCTACGTAAATTTGAAAGAATTTTAAAGTAAGAGAATAAATAAATAAAAACACTAAATAAAATCAATATAACTAAAGTTTGGGTATGGTGATAGTAATTTATGCCTATTAAAAATATTATAAAATTATAAAAACTTATTATTAAACCACTGCCATTGTTAGCTATTACTTTATTTTTTATTTTAGAATTTACAAATAAATATAGTAGTTGATGAAAATGCTTAAAATCTGCATTTAGTGCAGACTTATTTAGTTTTAATTTTCTTATAATCGAAAAAAGATTTTCAAATGCAGGATACCATAATAATAATACAATAAAAAATGGAGATATACTTTGGTTTTGTGCTGATAAGTTGATTAAACTTATGCCCCAAAAAAAACTTATTAAGTAAGCTCCACCATCACCGGAGGTTATTTTTCCAAGTAAGTTTAATAATAAAATTACTAATAATGAAATAATAATTATTAATAAATCCTTTTTTTCCAGATCAAAGTCTAAACTAGTTGAGCTAAGATAGTAAAATATTATAGTTATTAACAAATAATAACAAATTAAATTACAATTAATTCCATCTATAAAATTTGAACCATTTATTAAAATTAACAAACAAAAAGTTGTAAATATAATAGAGAAAAATTTAATATTTAAAAAAGAGTCTAATAAATATATTCTTGTTTCATCTACTCGCACATCTAATAAATAAATACTAAAAATGATTATAAGAGTTTGTATAATCAATCTTATATTTGGAGAGTAAAGATAGTTTTTATCAGAAAATAATCCAAGAGCATATATTAGTAAACAAAAAAATTTTAAAGAAAAATTTGTAGATGTAAAAAAAAGAGATACTAAAAAAATAATTCCTCCTAGAAAATAAACATTATTATTGTGGGTCAATTTTTTATGCTTTTCATTTAAATTAACCTCTAGGAAAAAATTTTTTATATCTTGCATTTTAAATTTTAAACTTACTTTTCAAAATAATTTCGATCCCTTTTTCAAGAGTCACTTTTGGCTTCCAGCCTAATTTCTTAATTTTTTGTGAATTTAGATTTTTTTTTGTTACCCCATCTGGGAAAGAGCTATTAAATGATATTTTACCTTTAAACTTTACTTTTTTTTTTATTAAATTTGCTAAATTTCTAATTGATATATTTTTTCCTGTACCAATATTAAATATGGGAAAATTGCCTTTTGTTTTAGATAATATTTTCTTTTTTGATAAATTTAGCAAAAGATGTATAGCTTCACTAAGGTCATCATTAAATAAAAATTCTCTTAAGGGTTTGCCAGTTCCAAGAAGTTCAACTTTTTTTTTATTTTTTCTTTTTGATTCAATAAACTTTGTAATCATTCCAGGAATTACATGGCTTGAAAATTTATTAAAATTATCATTAATACCAAATAAATTAGTGGGCATAATACAAATAACATCCATTTTTTTTTGGTAGAATAAATATTCAGACAATTTTACACCTGAAATTTTTGCCAAAGCGTATGCTTCATTTGTTTTTTCTAACTTACCACTTAATAATTGTTCCTCTGTAATTGGAGTTTTAGAATTTTTTGGATAAATACAAGAGGATCCCAAAAAAATAAACCTTTTTACATTATGTTTCTTTGAGGCCATTAATAAGTTATTTTGCATTTGAATATTTTCATAAAAAAACTCTACCGGTTGAGCTGAATTAGCTAGTATTCCACCAACTTTTGCAGCACAATTTATAATATATTCAACTTTTTTATTTTTTATAAATTTCTCTACATCTTTTTTACTGGTTAAATTTAATTTTTTTTTTTCTACTATTAAAATGTTTTTATAACCATAATTTTTTAAAATTTTTAATATGGAAGAACCGACAAGACCATTATGACCTGTAATGAAAATTTTGGATTTTTTGCTAATCATTCTTTTTAATAATCATTTCAGACTTTGCAATATTTAAATCTGAAAGTAGCATATCTTTAATAAGTGATTTAAACGAATATTTTGGTTTAAATTTTAATTTTCTTACTGCTTTAAAATTTTGACCTTTTAAAAAATGAACCTCATTTGGTCTAAAATATCTTTTATCAACTTTGATAAAGGCTTCATGTTTTTTTCCTTTTATCAATATTGCTTTCTCATTTAATCCTTTGCCTGCCCACTTTATTTTAAATCCAATTTGTTTGCATGCTTCGTTAATAAATTCTTTGACACTATAACTTTTACCGGTCGCAATAATATAATCATCAGGTTTTTTTTGTTGTAAAATTTTCCATTGCATCTCAACATAATCTTTTGCGTGACCCCAATCTCTTTTTGCATATATGTTTCCTAGATAAAGAACTTTTTCTAATCCATAATATTTTCTAGCTAGGAATCTTGTTATTTTTCTTGTAACAAATGTCTCCCCTCTTCTTGGACTTTCATGATTAAATAAAATTCCACTTGATGCAAATATTCCATAGCTCTCTCTATAGATTCTAGTAATCCAATGAGAATAGAGTTTGGCGGCTCCATAAGGAGATTTTGGCACGAAATTTGATTTTTCATTAAAAATTTTTTTTGAACCGACTTCTCCAAATAATTCTGATGTGCTTGCTTGGTAAAATTTGGTTTTCTTTAAATTAAGAAATCTAATTGCTTCGAGAATTCTCAATGTGCCTATACCAGAAACTTCTGATGTATATTCTGGATTTACAAAAGATACACCCACGTGACTTTGGGCGCCAAGGTTATAAATTTCATCAGGTTTAGTTTTGGCTATCAGATTATAAATATTGTTCGAGTCAGTTAAATCTCCATAATGTAAATAAAAATTAGTTTTATTATGTGGATCAACATACAAATGATCTATTCTACCAGTGTTAAATGATGAAGATTTTCGAATTATACCATGAACTATATATTTTTTTTTTAGTAATAATTCTGCTAAATAAGATCCATCTTGACCAGTGATGCCTGTTACTAATGCAATTTTTTTTCTCATATATGTAAACTTATTTTAAAAAACTTTTTTAATTTATTAAATGATAAAATAAACAAGTAATAAAAAGATACTAAAAGATTTTTATTTTCAAGTCTATAAAAGACTTTGAATGAATCATTTATTTTTTGAATTGTATTTTTAGAAAGTGAATTTGGTTTATCTCTCCATACAGTTAAATACTTGTTGATGCCCATTATTTTTGATTTTTTCCTTGTGTACTTTAACCATAAAGCAAAATCTTCTTGAGTTTTTAGATTTGGAAAAAGACCAATACCAGACATCTTAGACCTCATAACTACTGTTGAAAGTCCAATATCGCACTTTTTAATTAATTCATTATAAGTGTATTTTTTTTTGATAGAATGTTTGACTTTTCTTTTATTTTTTAAAATTTCATATGCTGTGTAAGATAAGTCTAGACCATTCATTTCCATAAACTTTATTTGAAGTTTTAACTTATTTTTTTTCCAGAAATCATCTGAATCCAAAAAAGCAATATAATATCCTTTTGCTTTATTAATTCCTTTATTTCTAGACATTGATACACCTAAATTTTTATGATTCATGAAAATTTTAAAATTTTTATATTTTCCAAATTTTTTTTTAATCACTCTAAGATCACTTTTGTTGTTATCATCGTATACTAGAATTATTTCTAAATTTTTATAATTTTGATTGTAAATTGATTGTACACATTTAAAAATATATTTTAGATTTTTATAGTAAGGAATAATTACTGAAACTTTTCTTTTCATAATCAATTATTTAAATATATTTTATAACCATATTTTATTTCTGTTTTTCTATCTGCATTCCTCATGCAAGGAGAAGGGGTTGCCCAACACATTCCTTTTACAACATATACTTTTTCATTATTAATTAGTGTTTCACTAAAATCCACATTCTCAATATGAAACAGTGGAAATGACTTAAAATAGCCTGCAGCACTATAATTAAATTCTTTATTAATTCTAGAGATATTTTTTAAATTAAAAATTAAGATAGAAACAATAAGAAGTATTTTAAATTGTTTAATTAAATTTAAATTTTTTTTAATATTTAATAGAAAACAAAATGGAATTATTAAAAGTGATATTATTAAAATGGAACCACCATATCTTAATGAAGGAAATTTAAAAAACCAGATAAAAGTTAAAAATAAAATTCCTATATAAATTAAAATAATATTTTTTTTAAATCTTAAATTTACAGATAAATTTTTTCTAAATACAATAACTGTTATTATTATACCTAAAAATATAGCAGATAAAAAATCAGTCACTTTTGTAAAAAAATATTTATCAATCCAGTTAGAAAACCAATTTACACCTTGAATATAAATTAATGGATCGCTCTCTCTAAAATCGGGTCCCGCCCCTGCTTTGGACCAAATCTCATACCATGTTGATAAGTAATTTATTGTTTCTATATTTAATCCCCAACTAAAAAAATTGGGGAAGCACAGATTTTTTACTGGATAAACTATACATCCCGTTGCAGAAATATTTATAATAGCAAATAAAACTAAAACTGAAGTTAAAAAAACAAAAGATTTAGAAAAAATAAAGTTAGTCAATAATTTTTTTCTTTGACTTGATATGAGAATTATCATCAATGGAAAAATAACATAAAGAATAAAATAGGTTTTAATGGTTATTAAAAATACCAGTAAAGACATTATTAAAATTACACTGTCTAAATATGTTTGTTTTGCTAAATTTTTTTTTTCAACTAAATCAATTATCAAACAAATAAATATGCCTACAACTAATTGTCCTGGAATATCTACTCCATACTCTCCTATTCTGTTAAAAATACTTATAAATAATATTAAAAAAATTGTTTTTATAAGGCTCGTATAATCAAATTTTTTCTTTTTGAGGTCATCATTGATATTTCCATATAAATAAAAAGTTGAAAAAATTAAAAAGAAAAAGTTAATTACATTAAATAAGTAAAATTTAATAATTGGTAAATAAAATAAAGAATACAAATAAAATATAGATGAATGATGTTTAAAGCCATGATTTAAATTTCCTAGACCAAATTCAAGCTTATTTTCACTGAAATGTAACGAGTTTGGCAAGTGATAATAGCCAAAGTCATCATGTGTTTTTCCAATAAAAATACCAATTAAAAGTAATAATAAGATAAAAATATATTCTTTTTTTATAAGTATAATTTTCTTTCTATAAAAATATATAAAGCTTAAAACCCCAAAAATAAATATAATCAAATTGTGTGTAAAGTTATGAGGGGCAAAAAGATGGGTAAAATATGAAATACCACTCAAAAAGAATAAACCACAAAATCCAACTAGTCCTAGATTTAAATTTTTAAAATCTTTCAGAAAAATTTTATTGAAAATTACTCCATAACCTATGATTGAAAGTAATGAAAAAAATGTAAATAATAGAAATATAATAATCATTAAAATTTACCCTATAAATATTTTTTAATCAAAAAAAAATACTTATTTATATTTTTTTTAAAATCAAATCTGTGCATTGAGTTAAATCCTATATTTGTTTTTTTCTTTATTATTTTAAAATTTTTTTTTTTAGTAACAAATATTATATGATTTTTTAACTGTTCAACATTTCCAACTCCAAATAAAAAACCCGCTCTACCATTTAATAGTATCTCCTTTGGACCAGTTGGACATCGAGTTGAAATAATAATTTTTTTAAGATATTGAGATTCAATTAATACATTTGGGAGACCTTCAAATTTAGAAGATAAAATAAATATATCTGCTTTTTTAATATAAGGATATGGATTTTTTTTATACCCAATAAGTTTTATATTTTTTGAAAGATTATTTTTTTTAATATAATTTTTTAATAATTCTTTATTTTTACCTTTGCCCAAAACAAGCAGTTTAAAGTTTATTTTACTTTTAATTTTATTAAATGCCTTCAATATAACTATCTGATCTTTTTGATCAGTCATTCTTCCAATATTGATAAAATTAAAATTCTTTTTATTAAAAAAATCAATTTTTGTCTTTACAATAGATTTTTTTTTAACAATTTTTTCATCAAATGGATTTAATATACAAAATGATTTAACATTAAATTCTTTATCTAATTGATGTTTAAAATCTTTGCTATTAACTATTATTTTTTTTGGGTATTTGAAAAATACTTTAAAAATTAATCTTTTTAAAATATTTGATGACCATCCAGGTGGAGCTGTGTTTGATCTTGTTATAATATCTAGTCTAAAAACATAAGCAAAAAAAATTGCATAAATATTTGCTTGAAAGGAAAATATTAAAAAACTTTTTTTTTTAAAAAAAAACTTTAATAATAAATAAAAACAGAAAATAGTTTTATAAAATCTATTTTTATTATCAAAAAAATTAGAATTTGGAGAAATAAAATTTATTTTATTGTTAAATTTACTTTTTTTATCTAAATTTGCTGTAATGATATTTGTTTTTATTCCGTTATTTGAAAAATGATTTGATATAAGAAATAGGTTCTTTTCAACGCCACCATCTTCGATTGATGGAACAAAAATTAGTAATTCTCTCATTTTTTTATATTATTTAATGATTTTATTTAATTCACAATAATGACTAAATAATGAAAAATTTTTTGACATTTTTTTTGCATTAATCTTTTTTAGATCAATTTCTTTAGGGTTTGATTTTTGAAAACTA
>MDTA01151418.1_pt1 | contig 11673 bp, 12 predicted proteins | sample 811151 | NCBI WGS metagenome assembly MDTA01 (sample SAMN05326648, study PRJNA326480) | marine metagenome | isolation source: seawater | place: Indian Ocean: South | collected 2010 | reverse complement strand
TCCCATCAATTTATATTCCCCAGAGTCAACTTTAAATCCTATTGCTTGTGTAAAACTACTATACAATAAGCCTATTGAGTGGGGAAAATATTGTTCTTTTAAAATTTGTATTTTGTTTTCAAATCCCTTTGAAATCATAGTAGACGACCATTCACCAACACCATCAATAGTTAAAATCCCTGCTTCCCTAAATGGTGATGGAAAAAAAGCTGAAGAAGCATGGCTTAAATGATGAGGAAAAAATGTTATTTTTTTGTTATAAGTAGGAAAATAATTCTTAATATAATCTTCTACTCTGTATTTATCTTTAATACAATTAAATATTTTTTTTGAATTCAAAATTATATTGATAGGATTATTTTTAATAAGTGTATTAATTATTCGATTTTTTTTTAATTCAGGGTCTTCGTAAAATGAGATTTCATTAACATCATCTATAGTTATTTTTGCAATTTTTAAACATTCGTTTATTGCATTAATTGGAAATGAATTGTCAAATTTTTTTCTAGTCAATCTCTCTTCTTGAATTGCTGATATTATTTCAGAATCTTTAATAATTACTGCAGAAGAATCATGATAAAAGCAAGATAATCCAAGTATATATTTAGTATTTTTCATTTTTTTAAATTTAATATAAATTTAAATTTTCTAATAGGTCTATATATAAAATAAAAATATAATATATCTAACTTTAACTTAAAAATCATTAAATCTAAAAACTTCAAATACAATGATTTATCCACCCATCTAATTAATGGAATATCAGTTTCATAAATTCTAGCTGGAACTAGACCTTTAGGAAATAAGCCAATATTCTCTAGCAAATTCCAAATAAACGGATATTTGTTTGTAGGCCAATTAAAAACATAATCAATTTTTTCCCATAGACCCATTCTTAAAATATGTTTTTTAGTTATGATGTGATTGGATTTATAACCATATTCATCAAGATGATCATGAGCTTTAGAAAATTTATCCATATCTGAAGAAGATCCGATAAATAAACAATCATTTAGACAATGATTTATATTATTTTGATCACAAAATAAGCACTGACATTTATTATTATGATGATATTTTGGTCCTGTTACGTAAAATTTATTTTTAGATAAATCTGATAAGTTTAATTTTTTTAGAATTAATATATCAAATCTTGTTAAAATAACTAAATCATAAATAAATTCTTTTTCTTTTTCAAATTGCTTTTTTAATTTTATTACTTCTTTTTTACCATAATGATTAGATAATATACCATATTTATTATTTGAAAATTTTTTATTTTTTACTAACGGATTCTCAAAAATATATTTTTTAGGATTATATAAATCTTTAATTTCATTCTGTAAATTTGTATTCCAACAATGTATAAAATAATCAACATCATTGTTAAAAAATAAATTTTCATCAAAATATTTTTTGGTTTTGTAAAAATCAATTAGGTCGCCCTCACCCCGTTTCTTTGTATAACCGATCAATCCACTTATGCATACTGCTATTTTCATTATTAATTATCATTTTTTGTAAGATAATAATTTAAATCTTCAGGAGTTCCAATTCCCCACATTTTGTTTATATCTTTAATGATAATTTTTTTTGAGTCTTGTATTGCTTCATTAAATACTGGGCAAACATAAAACTCATTATTAACTCTTATATTTTTTTTTATCATTTGGTCTGCATATTTGACGTAGTCAGATCCTTTTTTCCAATAATAAATTCCTACTGTTGCGTGATTTGAAATAGGTTTTTTTTCAGCAACTTCAGTAACATAATTATTTTTATCAACTTTGGCATATGACCATTTAGGGTGTGAAGATTCGAAAGTTAAGATGCCTCCATCAATTTTTGAATTAGCAAAAGAATACATTACTTGCCCAGAATCCCATTCAATAATTTGATCAGAGTTAGCCATTAATAATGGGGAATTATTATCAATATATTTTCTTGCTAAAAGTGTTGTACAGGCAGCACCTTCAGTCACTTGATCACAAATAACAATCTTTGAATTAGGTGCTATATTTTTAAGCACATAATCTATATTAAAATTTTCAACGTGTTCTTTTAAAACTATAAATATAAAATTTGCCTCTATAGAAATATTTTCAATAACTTTTTGTATCATTGGTTTTCCATGAACTTCAATAAGTGGCTTTGGGAAAAGATATCCTTGTTTTTGAAATCTTGATCCCTTACCAGCCAAAGGAACTAAAATATTTAGATTTTTCGAAATCCATTTAGTTCTATGATTATTTTTTGAATACATATCTATATATTTATTTATGTTTATTATGCTTACATCTTTTTTTATAGAAGTAACAGGTAAAACATTTGCACCAGATAATTGTGCTGATTTAATACCAACGCTTGAATCCTCTATTATCAATGATTCATTTGGATTGACTCCTAGTGCAACCATACATTTAAGATATATTTCTGAATGTGGTTTAGGATTATTAACATCTTCATTAGAAATAATAAAATCAAACTTTTCAAAAATTTTCATTTTTCTTAAAATAATTTCTAAAGTATCTCTGACAGAATTAGTAGCAACTGCTAATTTATATTTTTTGCTTAAATGATTAACTACTTTAAATATATTACGATCCTTAGATATTTTTTTAGATAAAATTTCAATTGTAAATTTTTGTTTTAATTTATTTACAGTGTCTATTTTATTCTTTGGAAATTGTTTTTCTTTATTTAATATAGTTAATTTTCTTTTAGTTGATAAACCGTCATATTTTGAAAGATGTTCGTCAAATGTGATTTGAAATTTTTTATCAATTTTATTTAATGCCTTATTTAATGCTAAAAAGTGTAAGTCTTTAGACTCAATAAGTACTCCATCTAAATCAAATATTATAGCTTTTATCATTAAAAAATCTATTAGCCTTATTTGGAAAATCTGTACATAAAAAAATTTTCGCATTTGGTATTTTTGTACTTATGTTTTTTAACAACCTCCAATTTTGTATATATGATCTTCCATGCAATTCTGGAGATACTATAAATATTTTTTTATTTAGTTTAAAATAAAAATTAATTTTTTTGTAACTAACAAAATTCTTATCAAATTGATCTAACCAGATACCATGAGATTTTTGTAATAGAGATAAATCGTTTTCATATTTACTTATTCTCAAAAGAAATTTAATATTCAATTTTACATATGTCAAAGTATCCGGAATTGACATATCAAAAACAGCATAATTTTTTATTTTATACTTTTTTAATAATCTTTTAAGCTTTATGTTTAATCCATCAGATTTAATATTTATAATTAAATATTTATTTAAATTTTTAATTTTTTTAAGAAAGTCTTCTAATTTTGGTGACTTATTATTTGGAATATCATGCGATAAAACTAGATTTGAATTAAAATCTCTAACATCAAACTCAACTCCATAATTTAAATCTAAAGATTTAAGTAATGCTTTGATATTATTTTGATCTTTTTTTAAGTTCCAAAAACCTCTATGTGTTATAATTTCCATTTATATCTCAAGAATTTTATCATTACCCCATTTATCCTTAAATAATTGGTTAGTATTTATAATAGCATCGTTTTTATTTTTATATTTAGAAATTAATTGAGACAAAGTGTTGACGTAAAAATTAACCCTTTCTCTTGATTTTCCGTCTCTATAAGGATCAATTTTATCAATAACTTTATCCCAATTGTAGAATTCATCTAGGTTTTCTGAAAATATATTATTATTAATTGAATCTAACATTTGTTTCCAATCATTAAAGACAATTCTTGAATTATTATTATTTTTATAAAAAATAGATTCATTAAAGTTTAAATCATCAAAAAAAATGGTTGGGGTTCCTGAAAGTTTCGACTCAACTCCAGCAGTTCCTGCTAGAAGCATGTTATGAATAGACAAATCCGAAGCCATTGAAGCTTCACATAATGGATTGAAAGTATCTTTTGGTCCAAACCGATCATGCTTTTTATAAATATAACTTCTTCCAGAATTCTCTAATTGAATAATTTCTCTCTCTAATTCAGAATAAATAATTTTCATAATTCTTGGTTTTTTTGGTTTAATAACTAAACCTAAATTATTATTATCTAATACTAATTGAATTAAAGTCTTATATTGTTTTAAAATATAATTTTTATCATAAAACCATCTTCCGTCTAAGTTAAAACCTTGATCAAAAAAAGAAATAATCTTTTCTGCTCCATTATCATGTAGCTTTTTTCTTATTTCTTGTGAACTTTTATAATATCTTTTAAATTTATAATCATGAATATATCCAACACTTACATAATTTGAAATTTGTGATCCAAATTTTATTTCAGAATTAAATACATTTTTTGAGAAACAAAAATAAATATCAGAAAAAATTTTAGTTGTACTACTCGAAAGTTCATAATAACTTGATTGAACCATAATACTTATACCATTCAGAGAATTAATAGCACATGATGCAGCTATTGCACTTGGTTCAAATCTACCTGTTGAAATGAATAATTTAGATTTTTTTTGTTTAAAAAAATAAAGCCATTTATTAAAATCTAAGTTAAATTTTGTAGCAATTGGATTATCAGATTTGATTATATTGCTTCTTTTTAATAGATTATTTTTATAAAAAAAATCTAGACTAATATAATCGGAATTTTTTTTATCTAAATTTTCAATAATGTCTTTACGTGAATAAGAAGAAACATAACAAAAATTTTTTATATTATTCCAAAAATTAGTATTATTTACATATTCAATTGCTGTATCAATAATAATTAATTTCTCAAAATTTAGAATATTTTTTTTAAAATTATTTTTTTTTAGTTTTAATATTTTTCAAAAAAAATAATAATATTTTTTTTATTAATGATTTTATAATTTTGAAAATCTTTATAGAATTTTTAAAATTAATTTGTAAGTTTTTACTATCGTAAAATTTTTTAATTTCTCTTTTAAAGTTTCTATCTTCTAATATAAAATTGGTAACATAATTATTATTTTTACTGTATTCTAAAACATAATTAATTAAAATTGATAAGCATAAAAGTGAATTTTTATATTGGAAATTATTATAATAATTTAGCGAAACTTCTTTTTCAAAATAAAATTTAAAATAGATATTTTTACTATTAAATTTTTGATTAGAAAAAATTAATTGTGACAAATTTATTAATTCATCATAATCAATTTTAGTGTTAAAATGCTTATTATTTTTATCAAATAAATTTGAAAAACTAAAATTAATTTTTTTTATTTTTTTGAATAAAAATATTTTGTAAATAAATTTTACAAATACATTTTGAAAGTTAAAAAATAATAATTTCTCATAATCACAAAAAAATATATATATAACATTCCTAAAATTTAAAGTTTCAAAAATTAGACATTTCATTAAATAATAAATTTCAAATTAAATAGTTTTCATTTTTTAATCTTTTTCTAATCTTTTTACATGGAATACCAATGTATAAATATTTAGATAAACAATCCTTATTAACATAGGAGCTAGCTCCAATTACAGTATCACTTTTTATACTAATATTATTTTTAATAATAGAACCTATTCCAATAAATGAACACTCTCCAACATTTACATTTCCTCCAGTGATAACTCCTGGTCCAGTACTTGAGAAATCTTCAAAAATATTATCATGCTCAATTAAAGAAGAAGTATTAATTAGACAATGTTTGCCAATAATGGTGTTACTGTTAATTACTACGTTGGAAGAAATAAAACTTCCATCCTTAATAGTAACATTATGATTAATAATTGCATTTTTTGATATAATTTTATGGAATTTAAAATTTTTATTAATTTTTATTATATTTATTAAAATTTTTTTCCTTAAATAATTAAGACCCACTCCTATTATACCCTTTGTATTTTTATTTTTTTTTAGAACTTCAGATATTTTGCCTAAATTATAATAATTTTTTTTATTATATTGATTTACTATTTTTCCCTTTTTTATTTTGTCATCAACAAAACCTAAAAAATTGATATTTTTATTTTTCATCACCTCATAAAATATTAAATTTGCTTGGTTACCAGATCCAAATATTACTAAATTAATCATAAATAAATTTGGACATTTATCACTCATTTAAAACAAATAATAGAAATTTTTATTTAAATATATTTTTTAATCAATTTAATGTCATCAATTGTATCAATATCTATAGATGATTTATATTTAGTTTCATAGCAATATGAACCCTTTCTATATAATTGATTATATTTATTGATAAAATATAATGTAGATAAAAAAATACTTCCATTTAAACCATAGAAGTATTTATTTTTTTTTACAGGGTTAAAGTTCGTTATTGTTTTTTTTCTATTTTTCAAAATCTCAAATTTTGGTTTAGACTTATATTTTGATATTGAAACTAGTGAGCTAAGATTTTTTTTGTAAAATATTTCTATAGATTTATCTATCTCTAAAGTAGATCTAAGAGGGGAAGTTGGCTGTAAAACTAAAATAAAATAATTTTTTTTTTTTAATTTTTTTGTTTCATATTTTATAACATCAATAGTCGGAGTATTATCCTCAGATAGCTTTTTTGGTCTTAATTTATTTACTTTTATTCCATTTTTATTTGCAATTGATAAAATTTTTTTTGAATCAGTAGATACTATTATTTTATCAATAAAATTAGATTTTTTAGCTGCCATAATTGTATATTCTATTAGTGGACTTTTATTAAGTAAGAATATATTTTTATTTTTTAATCTTTTACTTCCTTTTCTAGCAGGAATTATAGCAATTATCTCATTAATCCCAATCATGCATTATATTTTATCTAATTGTTTGATGTCACCATAATCTAACCAATGAGATTGATTAATTTTATACATTCCAATTTTACATTTTTTTTTAATTAATCTTTTTAAGAAAAAATTCATATCTATTTTTTCATTATTTTTAATATTTTTTAATATATTAGTTTTCATTATATACATTCCAGTATTAATAATATGGTTATATTCTGGTTTTTCACTAATATTATTTAAATGATAATTTTTATCAAATTTACAAACACCATAAGGTATTTTAGTTATTTCTTCAGTTACTATCATTGTTATGTCATTTGAAGAACTATTATGGTTTTCTATTGCTTCATATAAATTAAAGCTAAATATACCATCACAATTTGTAACTATAACATTCTTGCTTGATAAATTTTTTAACAAACTCAATGAACCAGCGGTCCCCAAAAATGTATTTTCTTTAATAAATTTGATTTTGTAAGATTTTAAGTAAGAAAAAAAACTAGTTATTAAATCTGCTTTATAATTTATAGTAATATAAAAAGAACTTAACCCATAATTAATGAAGTAATCCATTATATTTTGTAAAAGTGTTTTGTCATTAATTGGAAGCAAAGGCTTTGGTAATATTTTAGATAAAACACCTAATCTTTTGCCTTTTCCACCTGCAATAATGACTACGGGAATTCTTTTTATTTTTTTATATTTATTTTTATTATCATTTTTTAGTAAGTCTTTCCATGTAATATGTTTTATATATTTTTTATTTTTATCTACTATTGGAACTAAATCGAAAGTCTGTTTAATAATTAAATTTTTTAAGTCAGCTTCAGTATATTGATCTTGGATAAAATAGCTTGGTTTTTTATTATATAATTTTGAAATACTTGTATTAAGTTTTAATCCCTTAATAAGACTTCGCCTTATGTCTCCATCTGTAATTGTTCCTAATAGAATATTATTTTTATCAACAACTACTAGACATTTAATCCCTGTTTTTTCTAGTTTTATCATAGCATCTAATATTTTAGCTGTTGATATAATTGTTGTATTTTTCATAAATCAAAAAATATTTTATTAATATTGTATTCTTTTAAATTTTTAATCATTTTATAGATATTATCTAAAGTATTAGATTTTTCATATGGATTTTTAAATATATTCTTTTTTAAATAAAATCTTTTAGATAAACCTTTTGTTATGGCTTTTGTGATTTTAGTAGTGTTAGCTTCACAATTAATGATACTTTTAGACTTTTCTCTACCGTTTTGTCTATTTCCTATATTAATAGTAGGTGTTTTCAGGGAAGGAGCTTCAATTATACCACTTGAAGAATTGCCAATTAAGAGTTCAGCTGTTTTTAATAATGATAAATAATTTTCATGCCCTAAAGAGTGAAGGAATAATGAACTCTTGTTTGTTTTTACAAATTTTTTTATTTCTTTATTAAATTTTTCTCCACCTAAGTCTGCATTTGATGATGTAAAAATTAAATTAAAATTTTTAAGTTTCCTGAGTGAAGCTAAAGTAGACTCTATTAAAATTTTATTAGTTTTAAATCCATATGTTTCAGGATGTAATGAAACTAAAATAATTTTTTTTTCTTTATTTAATGAATATATTCTTTGAAGATCTTTCCTTGATTTAAATTTAGATTTCTTTATATTTTCAACTCCCAAACTACCAACATTATAAATATAATTAGGATCTTCTCCAAGTTGATTAATTCTTTTTTTATATTTTATATTTGAAGTGAAATGTAAATTTGACATTTTAGTAATACAATGTCTATATATATCGTCTACTGATCCAGTAGTTTTTTCACCACCATGAATGTGAGCTATAGGTATTTTTAAGTTTAATGCTGAAATTGCGACTCCAAGTGTTTCATATCGATCTCCTAATAAAATAATAAGATTTGGTTTTAATAAGTTAAATAATTCATTAAATTTGTTTAGAGTAATTGATAAAGTTTTATTAATATCTGAATCAGAATTTATTTTTTTTAGAATTTTTACTTTATAATCTATTTTTATTTTACTATTTTTAATTTCGACAACAGTTTTACCAAAATTATTACTTAAGTGAGAACCAGTAACAATTAATTTAGTGATTAGCGATTTATCTTTTTTAAATTTTTTTATCAATCCAGATAGAATTCCAAAATCAGCTCTTGATGTTGTTATAAAGCAAATCTTTCTTTTAATCATCAGCTCCCGTTTTATTTACATTATGTCTTAAATGCCATTTATTATTAATTTTTTTCCATAAATGAGCTGATTTATTTTTAAACTTATCTATTATTGCTTCAAAATGGTCTTCATCTATTCCTATATAATTTAAAAATTCATTATAATATTTAGAAGGAAATTCATTATCATATTTTTCAACTAAAATTTTAGCTTCTTCTCTCGTTATATGCTTTTCTCTTATTTCATGTGCTGCATCGCTAGTTGCCCTTCCAATCCCAAATTTTACAAGTGACATATAATAGTGAAAACCATCAGTTTTATCATCTAAACTTGAATATTTAGAATAAGTTCCCTCTGATCTAAATTTATTAGCTACAAAGCCTGTATTTTCTGAGGCATAATAATAATTTTCTTGTGGTATCCATTTTTTATAAAAGGAAAACCAATGCATTTGAGAATTATTTTCCTTTATCAAATTTAGATCAGGAGGATTAAAAAATTCCAAATTATTATTCAGATCTTTTTTTTCTAAAATTTTATTTTCCATTCCAATTTCAATTAGATTTTTAAGATTAGTTCCTTTAAAATAAAACTCATCAAAATCTTCAATTGTTTCATGGGATTTATCTATATTTTTTGTATTACCTCCATACTCTAACTCACCAGACTCACCATAAAATATTAATGGTATTTTATTTCTAATAGACATATGAAAAACAAAATTTTTTTGACCATAAATAAATGGTAAAAAATTATCACCAATAAATTCAAAAGCAGTTCGTGATAATTTTCTATATATATTACCATTTGGAAAAAATAAAATATTATCAAATCCAGAATCTTTAAAAGCAAGATAATTTCTCCAACCTAAATCAGTATATAAAAATGGCGCCCAAGTTATTGTTAAAGGATTCATATTATATTCATACTTTAATTTGTGTGCTACAAATGCACTATCTTTACCTCCACTGCTTGGCACGAGACAATCATAAGAACCATTTCTTGATCTATGTTTATCTAATAATTTATTTAATTTATTTTCCCTTTCCGCCCAATCAATCTTATTTTCTTTAATTAAAGCATAGTTGCAAGCACTGCATATTCCTTTATCATCAAAGGTTATTCTTGGTCTTTGATTTGAAATAACACATTTTTTACAAAAAATTACCTTCTTATCAATCTTTTCTAATTGTTTATCAAAAATATCATTCATATATTTTTTTTTTAAAATTTTGATATACTTTCAATCCTTCTAAACCACTTTTCTCAGGATGAAATTGAGTTGCAAATAAGTTTTTATGCTCAATCGATGAATTAATAATATTATTTCCATAAGTAGAGGTAGAAGTTATAATATTTTTGTCATCCACATCAACTTTATATGAATGAACAAAATACATATAAGCATTTTCTTTTACGCTCTCAAGTAAAGAATTATTATTTTGCATCGATTTGTTTATGGGCGACCAACCAATATGAGGTATTCTAAAATCTAATGGTTCAATAGTATTTTTCTTAAGTTTAGAGACTTGGCCTTTTAATAAGCATAAACCTTCTGTAGTACCCATTTCTAAACTTTCTTCAAATAATAACTGCATACCAAGACAAATACCAAAAATTGGTTTACCTGAAGAAGAAAAATCATGAATTATTTTATTTAAATCTAGTTGATTTATTTTTTTTATTGCTGATCCAAAAGATCCCACGCCAGGTAAAATAATACTTTTAGAGCTCTTAATTATTTTAGATTCATTAGTAATAATGTTAGATAAACCTACTTTATTACAAGCTGATTTAACACTAAATAAATTACTAGAATTATAATTAATAATCGCTACATCGTACATAATTAATATCTAATTAACTTATCTTTAATTTTTTTTGATAATTGTTTTTTTAAATCATAAAGATTTATTATATTAAATTTATTAAAATTTTGATAATTATCTACAAAGTTTGTATTTCCCACCGCAATATCTTTATTTTCATATGTTAATAATTTTAATGATGAATAATGAAATAAAGAAGATATTGAAACTCCATCTATATCATAATCTCTAATTATATTAGCAATATCATCAATACTGCCTGCTCCACCGTGTATAATTAACGGAACATTAATCTTTTTAATTGTTAAGTCTAATAAATTAATGTCTAATCCCCTACCGGTTCCATCAGCATCAATAGAAGATAGAAATATTTCTCCAATGCCATAATCTTGAACTTCAGATATCCAATCAATTGTTTTTTTTTTTACAAACTCTCTTGCATTTTCAATAAATGGATAATAATCTCCTTCAACATTAGCAGTCTCAATACAAATTACTATTGTTGAAGATCCAAATAGATTTACTGCTTCTTTTATAAAATTAATATTCTTAATTGCTGCAGTATTTATAAATACTTTATCAGCTCCTGATTCTAAAACATTAGAAATGTCTGTTATTGTTCTTAATCCACCTCCTACAGTTATTGGGATAAACACATCACGTACTGTTTCAGAAATAGTTTCTAGAATAGTATTTCTTTTATGAAGAGATGCCATAAGATCATTATATATAATTTCGTCAGAACCTATTTGATAATAAAGTTTTGAAAATTTGTTTGGATTTCCTAAAACCCTTAAGCCTTCATAATTGATTCCTTTAACTAAGTTTCTTCCCTTAATATCAAGTTTTGGAATAATTCTAACAAATTTCATTTCAAAATTTTTATATAATCGTCTTTTTTAAAT
>MDTA01110864.1_pt1 | contig 11673 bp, 9 predicted proteins | sample 811151 | NCBI WGS metagenome assembly MDTA01 (sample SAMN05326648, study PRJNA326480) | marine metagenome | isolation source: seawater | place: Indian Ocean: South | collected 2010 | reverse complement strand
TTTTTTATATTTCCATCTCTATTTCTTCTTTTGTGCCATGTTAATAAAAAATCGAAAAATTTTTATAGAAAAAAACCCTATTTAATTAATCTATTTTCTTTGGGATATTTTTTTGGTTTTGGATTTTTTTTAGCGGGCAATTATTGGATCTCATATTCACTTACTTTTGATGAATCATTAAAAGATTTTTATTTAATAACGTTAATTTTGATTCCAGTTTTCCTTGGGATTTTCTTTGGCTTAGTAGCAATTATAATTGGACCTTTTATAAAAAAAAACTATTGTTCACTGATTTTGTTCTGTTTAGCTTTTAGTCTTAATGATTTTATAAGATCAAAAATTTTCACTGGTTTTCCTTGGAATCTTTGGGCATATAGTATGTCTGATTTTTTAGAATTTTTACAAATAATTAGTTTAATACAATTACACGCTTTTAATCTTCTAATTATAACCATTTTTACATTGCCAGTTATATTATTTTTTAATAATAAAAGTAAATTTCCTGTGCTTATGTTTGCGATAACAATTGTTTCAGCAAATATTTTATATGGCAATTATACGATTAACACTAACAATAAAAATTTAAATAAAAATGAAAATTTCATTAATATTAAAATTATATCGCCAAATTTTGGACTAAAGTATTTTTTAGATAAAGAAGATACAAATAAAAGATTAAAAAAATTAATTAGATACAGCAGTCCTGATAAAGATAAAAAAACAATTTTTATTTGGCCAGAGGGAGCGTTATCAGGCAAGTACTTTAATGAGCTTAAAGAGTATGAGTCTTTAATAAAAAAAAATTTCTCAAAAAAACATTTAATAGTGATTGGAATTAACACTCTAGATAATAATGGTAAATTTTATAATAGCCTTCTGATAATTAACAATAATGTAGAAAAAATTTTTCATTATAATAAAAACAAATTAGTCCCATTTGGAGAATTTGTTCCATTTGAAAATTTTTTTAAAAAAATAGGATTTAAAAAAATAACGGAAGGTTTTGGATCTTTTTCTGAGGGAGATATGCATAATGTTTTTGATTATGAGGATACGAAAATTGTACCGCTTATTTGTTATGAAATTATATTTCCGGAACTTTTGTCACAAAAAAATTTTAAAAAAAGTTTTATATTAAATATTTCAGAAGACGGATGGTTTGGTGACTCAATAGGTCCGTATCAACATTTTTCAAAATCTATATTTAGGGCAATTGAAAATAATTCTTATGTAGTAAGATCGGCTAACAAAGGTATAAGTGCATTTATAAGTAACAAAGGAAAAATTATAAAAAGTCTTAGTAATAATGAAGCAGGTAGTATTGAATATAAACTTCCAGTTGTTCAAAGAGAAAAATCTACCATCAAATATAATTTGATATTTTACTTACTTTTAATTACATATACATTGGCGTTTCTAATATTTTATAAATATGACAAATAAAAATTTTTTATTTACGAGCGAGTCTGTCTCAGAAGGACATCCCGACAAAGTATGCGATAGAATTTCTGATATGGTGGTTGATAGCTATCTTTCTGCAGACCCTTATTCTCGAGTTGCATGTGAAACTTTAACAACGACTAACAAAGTTGTTTTAGCCGGTGAAATTAGAGGACCTAACATTGATAAAGATGAATTAATTCAAAAGGTCAGATCATGCATAAAAGACATCGGGTATGACCAAAGTGGATTTACTTGGAAGGATAAAACAAAAATTGAACATCATTTACATTCTCAATCTACAGATATAGCTATGGGAGTTGACTCAAAAGACAATAAAGATGAGGGAGCTGGAGATCAGGGAATCATGTTTGGTTATGCATGTAAAGAAACGGAAGATTTAATGCCAGCACCAATTTATTTTTCTCATAAAATCCTAAGACTAATGGCCGAGGACAGGAAAGCAAAAAAACTTGTTGGAATTGAACCTGACTCAAAGAGCCAAATAACAATGATGTATGAAAATAATAAACCTATAAAAGTAACTTCGGTAGTTATTTCCACTCAACACTCTAAAGAGTTAAAACAAGATAAAGTTAGAGAATTAATTTTACCATATATAAAAAAAGCAATACCAAATCACTTTTTAAGCGATCTAAAAGACTCAGAAATTTATATAAATCCTACAGGTCAATTTATAATTGGTGGTCCTGACGGGGATACTGGTTTAACGGGTAGAAAGATAATTGTTGACACTTATGGAGGAGCCGCACCTCACGGTGGCGGAGCTTTTTCTGGAAAAGATCCGACAAAAGTTGACAGATCTGCTGCTTATGTTTCAAGATATTTAGCAAAAAATATAGTTGCCTCCGGTATAACTGATAAGTGTTTGATTCAGCTATCTTACGCAATAGGTGTTTCAAAACCATTATCAATTTATTTAAAATTGGACGATAAAGATGAAGATAAAACAAATGAAATTATTAAAGTTATTAAGAATAACTTTGATTTGTCGCCAAGAGGAATAAGAGAAATGCTCGGATTAAATAAACCCGTATACGAGATCACATCAGCGTATGGTCATTTTGGTAGAAAACCAACAAGCAAGGGGGAATTTTCCTGGGAAAAAACGGATAAATCAACATTATTTAAATTGTAAACTTGAAATATCCCGATTTTTTTATTAAATAGTATATAAATCATTGAATACTAAAATGGGCACGTGCCCATTTTTTTTTGGAGGACATAAAAATGTTAAACAGAGGTATTGATAAGTTAGAATTATTACGAATAGTCGATGCTGTGGCTAATGAAAAATCTATAGATAAAGAGCTTGTGATAAATTCAATGGAGAGTGCTATACAAAAAGCAGCTTTAACAAAATTTGGAAATGACAACAATATTGAGGTTAAAATAGATCGAGAAAGTGGTGAAATTTCTATACAAAAAGTTTTAGAAATAGTTGAAAAAGTTGAAGATCCTGGAAGAGAGATAGAGCTTCAAGCTGCAAAACATGAAAAAAACTCCAATGAACTTAAAATTGGAGATAAAATTTTTGAAGACTTGCCTCAAATAGATTTTGGAAGAATAGCTGCTCAAAGTGCAAAACAAGTCATAAGTTTTAAAGTGCGTGAGGCTGAAAAAAATAGACAATTCGAAGAATTTATAGATAAACAAGAACAAATTTTAAGTGGAATAATAAAAAGAATCGAATATGGAAATATAGTAATTGATTTAGGCAAGGCGGAAGGAATAATCAAAAAAGATGAGTTAATTCCTAGAGAAGTATTAAAAACTGGTGATAGAGTAAAAGCATATTGCTACGAAGTCAAAAGAGAAATCAAAGGCCATCAAATTTTTCTTTCAAGAGCTCACCCACAATTTTTAGCAAAGCTTTTTCAACAGGAAGTTCCAGAAATATATGAAGGAGTAATAGAAATTAAATCTGTTGCACGTGACCCAGGTAGTCGAGCTAAAATTTGTGTGAATTCAAAAGATACTTCTATAGATCCAGTAGGAGCATGTGTAGGTATGAGAGGAAGTAGAGTACAAACTATAGTTAATGAGCTTCAAGGAGAAAAAATTGATATAATTAAATGGACAGAGGATCTACCTACATTAATTTCTGAATCTTTATCTCCTGCAGAAATTCAAAAAGTTTTAATTGACCAAGAAAATAAAAGAATAGAAGTTATATTGAGTGAGGAAAATTTAAGTAAAGCTATTGGAAGAAGAGGACAAAATGTGAGATTAGCTTCCAAACTAACTAATTTTGAAATTGATATTCTTACTGACAAAGAAGATTCAGAAAGAAGACAAAATGAATTTAAAGATAGAACAGAAAATTTAATTAAAAATTTAGAAGTAGATGAAACCTTAGGACAATTATTGGTTTCGGAGGGATTTCAAAATATTGAAGATATTTCTCAATCAAAACCCGAAGATATAGCAAAAATAGAAGCTATAGATGAAGATACGGCAAAAGAGTTAATTAATAGATCTAAAGAAAATTTAATAAAACAAAAAGAAGAGATAGGAAAAAAATTAAAAGAACTAGGTGTAGATGAAGAGTTAATCAATTTAAAAGGCATGACACAAGGTATGCTAGTTATTCTAGGACAAAAAAATATAAAGAAAATTAATGATTTTGCCGATTTATCTTCAGACGAGTTAATAGGTGGATACGATGAAATTAAGGGAAAAAGGGTAAAGTTTGATGGTTATTTGGAGGAATTTTCACTAACAAAAGAGGAAGCAGACCAATTAATCATGTCTGCTAGAGAAATAGCTTTTAAACAATAGTATGGACAAAAAAAAAACACTTACAATTTCAACCAAAAGTCTTAAAAAAAAGATTGATGTAAATAAAATCCAAAGCTTTGGAAAAAAAAGTTTTTCAATAGATAAAAAAAAACCATTTAAAGGACCAAAAAATTTTAACTCAAATATTCAACACCCAAAAAAGAAAAACTTCGCCAGAAAGTTTGTAGAGCAGCAGGCTACAAAAGATTTTATAAAAAAGCCTGAAAAACCAGCTAGTAAAAATAAACTTAAACTTAAAACTCCTATTGACAAAAGAGACTTCAAATTGACAGTTTCACGTGCTTTAAATGTTGAGGAGATAGACATCAAACAAAGAAGTCTTGCATCAGTAAAAAGAGCTAGATTAAAGGAAAAAAAAGCTTCTCCAGAAAAAGATGAAAAAAAAGAATTTAAAAAAGTAATAAGAGAAGTAAAAATTCCAAGTCAAATCTCTATACAAGACTTGTCAAATAGAATGGCTGAAAAATCAAGTGAAATTATTAAATTTTTATTTAATATGAAAGTGATTGCAACAATAAATCATACTATCGATAAAGACACAGCTGAGTACATTGTAAAAGAGTTTGGTCATGTACCTGTGTTAGAAGAAAAACCTAATGTTGAAATTAATAGGAAAAAAGAAAATTTAGTTGGTGAAGTTAAAAAACGACCTCCTATTGTGACTATAATGGGACACGTAGACCATGGAAAAACATCTTTATTAGATGCATTAAGGGATACAAATGTAGTTTCTGGTGAACATGGAGGTATTACTCAACATATTGGTGCTTATCAAGTAGAAACTAATAAAAAAGATTTAATTACATTTATTGATACACCTGGTCATGCTGCTTTCACTGAGATGCGTGCCAGAGGATCAAAAATTACAGATATTGTAATTTTAGTTGTTGCAGCCGACGATGGGATAAAGCCACAAACAGTTGAAGCTATTAAACACGCAAAAGCGGCTAAAGTTCCAATAATAGTCGCGATAAATAAATGTGACTTACCTAATAAAAATATAAGCAAAATTAAAAATGAAATGATGCAATATGAATTGATTGCTGAGGAACTTAGTGGTGATACCTTGTTTGTTGAGGTATCAGCTACAAAAAAAACAAATCTTGAAAAATTAAAAGAAAGTATTCTTTTACAGTCAGATATACTGGATTTAAAAGCTTCAATTTCTGGCCCGGCAGAAGGAGTTGTTATTGAGTCAAAAATAGACAAGGGTAAAGGTCCGGTATCTACAATATTAATTTCTAATGGAAAACTTAAAAAAGGAGATTTTTTTGTTTGTGGAAATGGTTGGGGAAAAATTAGAGCGATGATAAATCATGAAGGTAAGATGATTGATGAGGCTTTACCATCAATGCCAGTAGAAATTCTAGGAATGAATAATTCAGTATACGCTGGAGCTGAATTTTCTGTAACATCCAACGAAGAGAAAGCCAAAGAGATAGCAGAATTTAGAAAAGAGAGTTTGGAAGAAAATAAGCTAATACCAAAAGATAAAGCGACATTATTTGATAACAATAAAACAAAAAGTGAATTAAATATTATAATTAAATCTGACGTACAAGGCTCTAATGAGGCTTTGAAGACAGCGATTAACAAGATTAAACACAGCGAAGTTGAAGCAAAAATAATTTTATCCGACATAGGAATGATAAATGAAACTGATGTAAATTTAGCAAAGGCTTCGAATGCCCTACTTATTGGCTTTAATGTTAAACCTAATAGAGAGGCCAAAAAAATATCAGAAGAGCAAAAAGTGAAAATAGTATTCTTTAATATAATTTACGAAGTTCTTACATATGTGGAAAAATCACTATCAGGACTTTTAGAGCCAGATATTAATGAAAAAATTATTGGTTCGGCTGAAATACAAAAAATTTTCAAAATTTCTAAAGCCGGTAAAATTGCTGGATCAAAAGTGATTAATGGCGAGATAAGAAATAAATCAAAAGCAAGAATAATTAGGGATGGAACAGTAATTTATGATGGAGAAATTGCTAGCATATTTAGAGAGAAGAATGCTGTGAAAGAGGTAAAAAATGGTTTAGAATGTGGTATCGGACTTAAAGATTTTTTAGATTTTAAAGAAAAAGATATCATAGAGTCTTATGTAGCTGAAAAAGTTGAGAGGACCATATAAGATAAATTACAATGGTAAAAAATTTAAGTGAAAGAGCATACAGCCAAAGGCAACTTAGAGTAGGTGAGCTTGTTAAACAAAATATCGGTGAAATCTTCATAAGAGGAGAGTCTAAAATTTCGTCTATTAATACAAAATTAATTACAGTAACAGAGGTAAGAATGACGCCAGATTTAAAGACGGCCCGCGTCTATGTAATCCCTTTAGGAGGAAATGACTTAAAAGAAACAGTGATAACCTTGACGGAATACTCTCATCTTGTTAGAAAAGCCTTATCAAAAAGACTGGATATTAAGTTTCTTCCAAAACTAATTTTCGTAGAAGATAACTCATTTGAATATGCAGAAAAAATTGAAAAGTTAATTAAAGAAAACAAAATTTATGATTCAGAAAAAAAAAGAGTTAATTAGTTCTTTGGCAATTCACAAAAAAGATGTTGGATCTGCGGAAGTCCAGATAGGTCTTCTTACAGAAAAAATAAATCGTTTGTCTAAACATTTCAAAAATGCAAAAAAAGACAAACATTCGACTTTGGGCCTAACTAAATCTGTAAATAAAAGAAAGAAACTATTAAGTTACCTAAAAAAAAGAAATAATGCATCATATGTTAAAGTTATAGAGAAATTAAATTTGAGAAAATAATATGTTTAAAATATTTAGGGAAGAAATTTTAGTCAACAATAAAAAAATTATTTTGGAAACTGGAAAAATTGCAAGACAAGCAGACGGGGCAATAATTGCTAGTAGCGGTGAAACAGTAGTGATTGCTACAGCGGTAGGTGCTAAAAAAGTTGCAGAGGGACAAGATTATTTTCCACTCTCAGTAAATTATCAAGAAAAATATTATGCCGCTGGAAAAATTCCTGGAGGTTATTTCAAAAGAGAGGCTAGACCTACAGAAGCAGAAACACTTATTTCAAGACTAATTGATAGACCAATACGACCTTTGTTTCCCTCTGGATTTATGAACGAAGTACAAGTTCTCCCAACTGTTTTATCTTATGACGGAGAAAACCAACCTGACGTTCTTTCAATAATCGCTTCATCAGCAGCTCTCTCTATCTCAGGTTTACCTTTTCAAGGACCTATAGCTGCTAGTAGAGTTGGATATATTGATGGTAAATTTGTTTTAAACCCTTCTCCCAAGGAATTAGAAAATTCTAGTTTAGACTTAGTGGTTGCTGGCACCAAAGATGCAGTATTAATGGTTGAGTCAGAAGCTTCGGGTTTGACAGAAAAACAAATGTTAGATGCGGTAAAATTTGGACATGAAAATTTTATTCCGGTAATAGAGTCAATTGAGAAATTGGCTAAAAAAGCTGGTAAACAAAAATGGGAAATTGAACTTGTTGATAACTCTAAAATTAAAGAAAAAATTTCAAAAAAATATGAAAAAGATTTGAGAGAAGCATTTAGTGAAGTTGATAAAAAGAAGAGATCAAACGCAATTTCTGAAATTGATTCTAAATGTAAAGAATTATTTTCTGAAGATGAAAATGTTACCGAAAATCAAGTAATGTCAGAACTTAAATCACTAGAAAAAGATATTGTTAGAACAGCTATTTTAAAAGATAAAAAAAGAATTGATGGAAGAGGTCTTAGCGATGTGAGAAAAATTTCTTGTGAGGTTGGCGTATTACCAAGAACGCATGGGTCAGCTCTCTTTACAAGGGGTGAAACCCAGGCACTTGTTGTAACAACTTTAGGAATGTCTGAAGATGAGCAGAGGACCGAAAGTCTTGACGGTATGCAAAGATCGAACTTTATGTTGCATTATAATTTTCCGCCTTTTTCAGTAGGTGAGTGTGGAAGAATAGGAACTGGAAGAAGAGAAATCGGTCACGGAAAATTAGCATGGCGAGCTATAAATTCATCTTTACCAAAAAAAGAAAATTTTCCATACACTTTAAGAGTAGTATCAGAAATTACAGAGTCAAACGGTTCATCATCAATGGCAACTGTGTGTGGAACCTCACTTTCTTTAATGGATGCAGGAGTACCTATAAAAGAGCCAGTGGCTGGAATAGCAATGGGACTTATAAAGGAAGGAAAAGAATATTCTGTATTATCGGATATTTTAGGGGATGAGGATCATCTCGGAGATATGGATTTTAAAGTAGCAGGAACAAAAGATGGGATCACTTCGCTTCAGATGGATATTAAGATAACTGGAATTACATTTGAAATTATGCAGAAAGCTTTAGATCAAGCTAAATTAGGCAGAGAAAATATTTTGAATGAGATGAATAAAGCAATAAAATCATCTAGAAAAGAACTTTCCAAACACACACCTAAAATGGAAACTTTGAAAGTCGATAAAAAAGATATTGCAACAGTTATAGGTAAAGGTGGAGCTACTATTAGAGAAATTGTAGAAACATCTGGAGCAAAAGTAGATGTTAAAGACACTGGAGAAGTAACAATTGCTGCTGCTGATGAAGTTGCAAGAAATAAAGCTATAGAATTTATAAAATCCTTAGTTGCTAAACCAGAAATGGGTAAAATTTATAAAGGCAAAGTAGTAAAAATTATGGAGTTTGGAGCATTTGTAAATTTTTTAGGAAAACAAGATGGTCTTGTGCATATATCAGAACTCGCCAATAAAAGAGTTGCCAAAGTTGGGGATGTTGTAAAAGAGGGTGATGAAGTCTCGGTAAAAGTTGTTGGTTTTGATAGAGGAAAGGTAAAACTTTCTATGAAGCAGGCAAGTGCTTAAGAAATATTTTTAGGATCGGGCATACCTACTTTATTGTAACCAGCATCAACATAATGTATCTCCCCAGTTACCCCACCAGCTAAATTGCTTAACAAGTATAATGCTGAGTTTCCAACATCATTAATATCAACATTCCTTTTCAGAAAAGAATGATCTTCATTCCATTTGTATAAAAATTTTGCATCTCCGATAGCTGATGCCGCAAGTGTTTTTATCGGACCAGCACTTATTGCGTTAACCCTGATCTTTTTATGACCTAAGTCTCTTGCTAAATACTTAACACTAGACTCAAGGGCAGACTTACAGACACCCATTACATTGTAATTAGGTATTGCCTTAGTAGACTCATAAGTGAGTGTAAGCAAACTACCTCCATTATTCATAATTTTTGAAGCCTCTTTGGAAACTTCAGTGAATGAGAAGCAAGAAATTAACATGCTTCTTAAAAAATTTTCCCGAGATGTATTTAGGTATTCTCCCGATAGTTCAGATTTATCTGAAAATGCTACGGCATGCACGACAAAATCTATTTGTCCCCACTCTGATCTTAAATTCTCAAAAAGTTTTTTAATATCATCCTTTTTTTCAACATCACAACTGAAAGTTATTTTTGAGTTTAACTTTTCTGCCAATGGTAAAACTCTTTTTTTTAATGCGTCACCCAAGTAAGTAAATGCTAGATCTGCGCCTGCCTCAGCTAATTTTTGTGAAATTCCCCAAGCGATAGATCTTTCGTTGGCTACTCCCATAATCAGTCCTTTCTTACCTTTCATCAAATTCATAATTATACTTTCTCAAAAACTAAGGTGGCGTTTGTTCCACCAAATCCAAAACTATTTGACATTACTGAATTTAAATTTACTTCTTTTTCAACCTTAGTAACTATTGGATATTTTTTTGCTTCATCATCCATATCAGTTATATTGGCTGAGGCAGCAATAAAATTATTCTTCATCATAATTAAGCTGTAAATAGCTTCGTGCACAGATGTTGCACCGAGCGAATGGCCAGCCAAAGATTTTGTTGAACTAATTTTCGGTTTATAATCACTAAAAGTCTCGCCTACAGCCTTTAATTCTGTAATATCACCGACCGGAGTGGATGTACCGTGAGTGTTGATATAATCAATTTTATTTTTCGCTGAACTTAATGCCATTTTCATACATCTTACAGCTCCTTCTCCAGAGGGAGCAACCATATCGTAACCGTCTGACGTGGCCCCATAGCCGGTCAATTCTGCATAAATTTTTGCTCCTCTAGCCTTTGCATGCTCATATTCTTCTAAAACTAATACTCCCCCTCCTCCAGAAATAACAAAGCCATCTCTAGTTTTATCGTAAGGTCGTGATGCTTTCTCAGGAGTATCATTATATTTGGACGATAATGCTGTCATCGCATCAAACATCGCAGTCATAGCAAAGTGAACTTCATCACTACCCCCAGCAAAGATAATTTTTTGTTTTCCAAGCTGAATCAATTCCATAGCATTACCTATACAATGACCACTGGTAGCACACGCAGAACTTATAGTGTAATTGACACCCTTAATTTTAAAAGGTACCGCGAGTGTAGCTGAAGCTGTACTTGACATTGTTCTGGGAACAACAAAAGGACCCATTCTCTTCGGGCTTTTGGCTCTAGTCTTATCAGCTGCAAGTATTACGTTCTCAATAGAGGGACCACCTGATCCCATAATCATTCCAGTTGAAATATTACTTACATCTTTTTCCTCCAAGCCAGAGTCCTTCACAGCCTCATTCATAGAGACATAATTATAAGCTGATCCTGGTCCCATAAATCTAATAAATTTTCTGTCAACGTGTTCTTCAAGTTTTATCTTAGGTTTACCGTGAACATTGCTTTTTAGATTATATTCTTTGTACTCTTCGGAAAATGTGATTCCTGATTTGGAGTTTAAAAGTGATTTATAAACTTCGTCTTGGTTATTACCTAAGCATGATACAATACCTATTCCTGTTACTACAACTCTTTTCATTGTTTAAAAAGTCCCACTTTTAAGTTTTCTGCAATATAAATTTTTTTTCCATCAGCATCAAGAGTTCCGTCAGCTAGACCTACTACAGCACCTTCTTTTTTTAAAATTCTTTTAATATCAATATTATAAGTGGCTATTTTTATATTTTTTAAAACCTCGCCTGTAAATTTAACCGTACTCACGCCCAAAGCCCTACCTTTCCCTGGTTCACCTATCCATCCTAAAAAAAAACCTACTAATTGCCACATAGCATCTAATCCTAGGCAACCGGGCATAACAGGATCTTCTTTGAAGTGACAATTAAAAAACCAAAGATCTTTTTTTATATCTAATTCTGCTTTAATTAGTCCTTTATTGTACTTACCAGTATTGCTTTCTATTTTTGTAATCCTGTCAAACATCAACATCGGAGGCAATGGTAATTTTGCATTTCCTTCACCAAATAATAGCCCGTTACCACAATCTATCAGATCTTTATAAGTATACTTATTTTTTTGTTTCATTATAGAAGTTAACAATTACTTGTTTTTTTATCAATATTCTATATATAATAATAACTAA
>MDTA01103980.1_pt1 | contig 11673 bp, 10 predicted proteins | sample 811151 | NCBI WGS metagenome assembly MDTA01 (sample SAMN05326648, study PRJNA326480) | marine metagenome | isolation source: seawater | place: Indian Ocean: South | collected 2010 | reverse complement strand
GAAAATATCTATGATCAGATATTAAGTGTTGAGTTTTTATGTAAAATTAGAGATCAGATCAAGTTTAATTCAATTGATGACCTTAAAAACCAAATCCAAAAGGACAAAGAAAAAGCAGAAAGCCTGTTAAAAAACTATGAGTGAAAAGAAAGATCAAAAACTAAATTTACCAAAGACTGAAATTCCAATGAAGGCAAATCTTAATGAGAGAGAGCCTAAGATGTTAGAAGAATGGTCAAAAAGAGAAGTCTACGAGAAGATAAGGAAACAGAATTCTGGAAAAGAAAAGTTCATTCTTCATGATGGCCCTCCATATGCAAATGGAAAAATTCATATCGGACATGCGGTTAATAAGGTTTTAAAAGATGTAGTAATCAGATCTAAATCCCTTGAAGGATATGATGCTCCATATGTTCCAGGATGGGATTGTCATGGACTGCCAATTGAGTTGCAAGTTGAAAAGAAATTAGGCAAAAAGAGAAGGGAGCTTAGTCAGGCTGAATTTAGATCGATGTGCAGAGAATATGCAAAAGAACAAATTGATATTCAAAAAGATGATTTCATTAGATTGGGAGTTTTCGGTGATTGGGAAAATAGATATGCAAGCTTAGATTATTCCTTTGAAGGTGAAGCAATCAATGGATTTGCCAGAATCTACCATAATGGCCATGTTGAGAAAGGTTCTAAGCCTGTGCATTGGTGCTTAGAATGTTCCTCTGCTTTAGCAGAAGCAGAGGTTGAATACATAGATAAAACTTCAAGCTCTATTGATGTTAAATTTGCATTCACAAAAGAGTCAGAAAAAGAATTAAATAAAAAGTTAGGAAATAAGGTTAAAAATAAAGTTCATGTAGTTATATGGACAACAACACCTTGGACAATTCCAGGAAATCAAGCGGTTTGTTTTAAACCAGATATTAGCTATGAAATTTTAGAAGTTGACGGAGAGTTTCTGCTTGTTGCCTCTGAATTAAAAGATCAATGCTCTGAAAGATGGAGCGATAGAAAAGTGTCATCAACAAAAATAAAGATAAAAGGCACAGATTTAGAAGGCCTGGTTCTTAAGCATCCATTATTTGATAGAGAATCACCTCTTTATGCAGCTGATCATGTAACAACAGAAACAGGTACAGGTTTTGTACATACGGCACCTGCTCATGGTGTAGACGACTTTAATATTTGTTCTAAAGAAGGTTTAGAAGTTCAAAATCCAGTGTTATCCAATGGTTGTTATAAAGAAGATATTGAATATTTTTCTGGTATGCATGTAAGAAAAGTTGATCCAGAAGTTATTTCAAAGCTGAAAGAATTTAATGCGCTAGTTAATCATGGAGAATATTTTCACAGCTATCCACATTGTTGGAGACATAAAACTCCACTTACATTCATGGCTACACCACAATGGTTTTTCTCAATGACTAAATCTGGTTTATTGGATGGAGCAACTAGAGCATTGAAAGAAATTGAATTTATTCCTGAATGGGGTAAAGAAAGAATGGATATCATGCTAAATGATAGACCAGATTGGTGCATATCTAGACAAAGAGAGTGGGGTATACCAATACCTCTTTTTTATGACAAAAATACAGGAGAACCTCATCCAGATCAAGACAGCATCTTTAATGCTGTTTCTGAATCAATTAAAACAAATGGTATAGATTCTTGGGACACAATTGATCTAAAAATTGAGAACCCAGATAATTATGAAAAATCTAAAGATATATTTGATGTATGGTTTGATTCAGGAATAACACATTTTTGTGTGGTAGATGAATTGTATGGATCAAATACACAGTCAGACCTTTATCTTGAAGGCAGTGATCAGCACAGAGGCTGGTTCCAATCATCTCTTTTAACTTCAATAGCCATGAAAGGCATAGCACCTTATAAATCTGTATTAACACATGGATTTGTCGTGGATGAAGAGGGTAAGAAAATGTCAAAATCAATTGGTAATGTTATTACCCCACAAGAAGTAATTGATCAATCTGGGGCAGATATTCTTAGATTCTGGATCGCTTCAACAGATTTCAGGGGAGAAATGGCATTCTCTAAAGACATATTGAATAGATCTATTGATGGTTTCAGACGTACAAGAAATACAATGCGTTTCATGATTTCGAATTTGTATGATTATACAGATGATTTTGATGATGAAAATCTTCTATTCTTAGACAAGATAATTCTTAACAAGACCAAAGATTTGCAAGATGAAATAAGAGCAAATTACGAAAACTATAACCTTCATCTTATCACTTCAAAAATATTAAATTTTTGTGTAAATGATCTGGGAGGAATGTATTTGGATGTAATTAAAGACAGGCTCTACACAATGAAAAGTGATTCGTTGGGCAGAAGGTCTGCTCAATTCACAATCAAGAAAGTTTTAACTACTTTATTGAAGAACGTTTCTCCTGTTCTTCCATTTACTGCTTATGAATTTTATGAAGAAATGTTTCCTGGGAATGGAGATAAAATATTTCTTGAGGAATATGAAGACCTAAAAACTTATGCATCAGATAATGAAATAAAAATATTTAATTTGCTTGAGACGCTTAGATCTTCTGTCTATCAAGAAATAGAAAGCAAGAGACAAAAAGACATACTAAAAAATGCATTAGATGCAGAAGTTTCAATTACTTTAACAAAAGAAAAATTTGAATTATTAGAACATTTATCTTCCGAAATTCACAAATTCTTTATATCTTCTAATTGTGAATTGAATTTAGGAAAAGAAGAAAAAATTAAAGTTTCAAAATCAGAATTTGATAAGTGTTCTAGATGTTGGCATAGAGTTGAATTGATGAAAGATAGCGAACATTGTTCAAGGTGTGAGAGCAACATGAATGGAGAGGGTGAAACAAGGAGCTTCTTCTAATTGAGATATCAATTTTTAGTAGTTTTCTTAGTTCTATTATCCATAGATTTAGGAATAAAGTACTATATAAACTCTCAGGAATTTGACTCTTTTACTTTAATTCCATTCTTGTTAGATTTTCTTCTTGTAAAAAACACTGGAGTTGCTTTTAGTTTTTTAAGTTCTTCAAACATGCTTATTCAATCAGCTCTAATTTTAATCATTATGACAGCCTTAGGATTTCTTATTTATAGTTTTTTCAAAACCACAGATAATCTACAGAAAATTGCATTAGTTTTAATAATCTCGGGTGGTTTTGGTAATTTTATTGAAAGACTATTTTACGGATCTGTAACAGATTACCTTTACCTCCATTTTGGCAAGACTCCATTATTTATTTTTAATTTTGCTGATCTTTTGATAACTATTGGTGCATGTATAATTATCTTTGTCTGGTTAAGTGGAAATGAACAAAAAGATTAAAGAAATAGTTTTAGCAAATCCCAGAGGTTTCTGTGCAGGAGTTGATAGAGCAATAGATATAGTTGAAAAGTCACTAGAAAAATATGACGAGCCTGTATTTGTAAGGCATCAAGTTGTACACAATAAAAGAGTGGTAGAAAGCCTAGAAAAAAAAGGGGTTAAGTTCGTAAAAGAAGTTAGCGAGATACCAGATAATGCAGTAGCAATTTTTAGCGCACATGGAGTAAGCAGTGCAGTTGAGAATGAAGCAAAATCTAGGGATTTTATGTATTTTGATGCTACATGCCCGCTTGTTACAAAGGTTCATCTTGAAGTTCAAAAACATGCAAAAAAAGGTAGAGATATTATTCTAATTGGCCATAAAGGCCATCCTGAAGTTATAGGAACATTAGGAAGGCACCCAAAGGATTCAGGAACAAATATATATCTAATAGAAAATAAAGAAGATATAGACAAATTGGAAGTAAATTCAGATTCTTTAGCATATGTAACTCAAACTACATTATCTGTAGATGAAACATCAGAGCTAATAGAAATTTTAAAGAGTAAGTTTCCCGATATTATTGGGCCAAGTGCTGATGATATTTGCTATGCAACTCAAAATAGACAGGATGCAGTTAAGCAATTATCTCTTGAATGCGAAGTTGTGCTAGTTATTGGCTCAAAAACAAGCTCAAACTCTAATAGACTTAAAGAATTGGCTGAGAAATGTGGTACAAAGTCATTTTTGATTGATGATAAAACTGACATAAAAATAGATGAACTTGAATCTGTAACTTCTGTTGGTATTACAGCTGGAGCTTCTGCTCCTGAAGATATAGTTCAAGAAGTAATCTCTTATTTAGTCCCATTAGGCTACAACCATGTACGAAATTTATCAGAAAATAAAGAAAGCATGACCTTTAAGTTACCAAGAGAGTTAGCTGATTAATGAAAGTAGCTGTAATAGGTGCTGGAGTCTTAGGAATAAGTACAGCCTATTATCTTGCCAAGAAAGGGCATGATGTAGTTGTTTTTGAATCTAAAGAACAACCAGGGATGGACACAAGTTATTCAAATGGAGGCCAGATAAGTGCTTCTAGTGCCGAAATGTGGACAAAATGGGATAACGTAAAAAAGGGAATTGGGTGGATGTTTAAGCAAGATGCCCCATTATTATTCAATCCAGTGCCAAACTTTCTTGATTTAGCTGATACATATTCAAAATATATGTGGATGGCAAATTTCTTCTATACCTCTGTCTCAGGTAAATACAAAATTAATTCTCAGAATGCTTTTGAAATAGCCGTAAAGTCTAGAGAGTTATATTTTCAAATTGCAGAAGATGAAAATATAGATTTTGACCTAACAAGAAAAGGAGCAATACAGATTTTTGGTAATACTGCTGATTTTGAAAAAGCTAAATCAAAAAAAGATTGGATCGAAAATACAGGTTGCGAATGGAAAGAATTATCAAAAGAAGAAGTTTTTGAGGTAGAGCCAGCTTTAAATAAAAATAAAGTAGTGGCAGGAGGTATTTATACAGAAGCAGACGCTTCTGGAGATATACATAAATATTGTGTAAATCTTGGAAATGTTTTGTCATCTAAGTATGGAGTTAAATTTAGATTCAATTAACAAGTAAAAGATATACACGGTCTAGATGCTCCAATAATTTCAACAAACAAAGAGGATATTGCTTTTGATAAAGTTATTATTTGTGCAGGAGTAAAAACTCAAGAATTTAGAAACAAATTCGGAGATAATTTTAGAATTTATCCTGTAAAAGGCTATTCAATTACCATAGATCTGGATGACGAAACCTCAAGAAACGCCGCTCCATATGTTTCTATTAAAGATGATAATAGTAAAATTGTTTCATCCAGATTAGGAAATCGCCTTAGAGTGGCTGGGACTGCAGAATTAGCAGGAGAAAATAAAGAAATAAGAAAAGAAAGAATAACACCATTAGTAGAATGGGTTAATAGTTGTTTCCCTGAAATAAACACTGATAATTTTATTACTTGGGCAGGCTTAAGGCCAATGACATCAGATATGGTGCCAATAATGAAAGAATCCAAAAGAAAAAATGTATTTTATAATTCTGGTCATGGCCATTTAGGCTGGACTATGGCTGCTTTCGGAGCAAAGTTTATATCTGATCTTATAGAAGACTAATTCGTATTGTTGTTTTCAACAGTTTAAAATCTATGTTATGAATTTTGAGATAAAAGACCACCTTATTGGTTCTGCAGAATTTATTGAATCTCCAAATAATTCTGAAAGGAATTGTTCGATTGATTTAATAGTGATTCATTGCATAAGTCTGCCTGAAGGAGATTTCCTAAATTCAAATGTGATAGATCTTTTCCAAAATAAACTTGATTTCAATAAGCATTCAACATTTGAAACTTTAAAAGGACTTAAAGTCTCTGCCCATCTTTTCATCAAAAGAGATGGAAAAATAATACAATTTGTACCTTTTGATAAATGTGCATGGCATGCAGGCGAATCATCATTCAATAACAGGGAAGGGTGCAATGATTTTTCTATTGGAATAGAGCTTGAAGGTACAGTCGATCAAGAATTTACTGATAAACAATATGAAACATTAAAACCTGTTATCTTAAAATTAAAAGAAGAATATGGAATAGCCGACATAGTAGGGCATAACGATATAGCTCCAGATCGTAAGGTTGATCCAGGACCTCATTTTAACTGGGATAAATTAAATGATTAGCAAATTAAAAAATACACAGTTTAATTTTCTGTTTTTAGGTATTTCTGCTGCCATGCCAAGTTTTGCATTAGGTCTACCTTTTGGGCTTTGGTTATTATCAGCAGATGTAAGTAAAGAAACTTTAGGCTTAGTAACAGTGTCTTCTTTGATTGTGGCCTTAAATTTTTTGTGGTCCCCATTTGTCAACAAATTGAAAATACCTATTCTTTATAAGCTTCTTGGTTTAAGAAGGTCTTGGCTTCTTTTATCTCAGATTGTTCTTGGGTTTTTACTTTTATCTTTATCTTTCATTAATCCAAAAGATCAACTTGTTCTCGTCGTGATTTTAGCTTGTTTAATATATTTCTTTTCTTCTGTTCAGGATATAGCTCTTGATGCATACAGAGTCGAATATGATAAATATTTTGATGCAGAAAATTTAGCAACTGTCTATCAAATTGGCTATAAGGTTGGAGCATTTCTAATAGGTGCTCAAGTCTACAATTTAATTGGTGCAGATAATTGGTCACTAATATATTTATATTTAGCATTTTTGATGTTTGCTTTACCTCTCATTACAATTCTTTCTCAAAGAGTTGATGAGCTGGAATCAAATCAAAGCACTTTCAGTCAATTTCTTGATGCATTTAGAGAGCTTTTGCAAAAAAAGAGCATTATTACACTCCTAGTACTTATTGGCATATATAAGATTTCAGATATTGTGCTTGGACCAATGGCAGCATCTTTGTATACAGAAGTAGGACTTAATAAACCAGATTTCTTGGCACAAAAAAGTTATTTTAATTTTGCAGCCACATTTGTTGGTTCTGGCTTAGCGCTTTGGAGTATAAAAAGACTAAAAATAAATTTTTCTATGTTTCTTGGCGCAATCATTGTGTTATGTAGTAATGTGCTTTTTTCTTTCTTGTTTCTATACCCAACTTTTACAAATTTCATTGCTATTAATTTTCTTGATACTATTGCTCAAGCTTTTACCGCTGTATGTTTTATTACTTTTCTTGTTGGTTTAGTTGATAGAAGATTCACCGCTATTCAATATGCATTTCTTGCTTCTCTTGTGATAATTCCAGGAACATTAATGAAAGGTTCTTCAGGTTTTATAGCTAGTGCATATGGTTTCTATAATTTTTTTATGATTATGGGTTTTCTTGGAATACCGGCAGTGTGCTTATCCTACCTTTTATACAAAGATCAATTAAGATGGAATGCAAATAACGGTTTTAAAGTTCTATCTATAGCTTTAGCATTAATTATTTCTTTGCTTTCGTTAATAGATCCGGGCGAAACTTCTTCCCAGATGAATGACAAATTAATTCATTTTTCAGTGTATGCGATTCTTACTTACATCACTTTAGTAGCAAGCAAAAATACAAATATTATCTATTTATTAATGATAATTTTAACTCTTGGAATTTCTTTAGAATTTACCCAATCTATTACAGGTTTGAGGAATTTTGAGTATATGGATATAATAGCCAATTCTTTAGGAGTATTTGGGGGATTTGCTTCTTATTTTCTGATGAATAGAAACTTGAAAAAATCTTCATAGATACTAGATAAAGAATGTTATTGGAGGATAACAACTTATGAAAATTAGACCATTACAAGATAGAGTTGTCGTAAAAAGACAAGATGAAGAAACTACATCAGCAGGAGGAATAGTTCTTCCTGGTTCAGCTACTGAGAAACCACAGCAAGGAGAAGTAGTTGCTGTTGGTCCTGGAAAAAAATCTCAAGATGGAAAAGTAACTCCAGTTGACCTAAAAGTAGGTGATCATGTGATATTTGGACAATATGGTGGAAACACCGTAAAGATAGATGGAGAAGAGCTTCTCATTCTAAATGAGAGTGAAATCTATGGAGTCGTTAAATAGGAGGATATATGGCAGCAAAAGATGTTAAATTTAGTGAAGATGCAAGAGCAAAATTACTCGAAGGTGTTAATACACTTGCAGATGCGGTGAAAGTTACATTAGGCCCTAAGGGCAGAAATGTGATTCTAGATAAATCATTTGGCGCACCATCAGTTACAAAAGATGGTGTTTCTGTAGCAAAAGAAATCGAATTAGAGGATAAATTTGAGAATATGGGAGCTCAGATGGTTAAAGAAGTAGCTTCTCAAACAAATGATCAAGCAGGAGACGGAACAACGACAGCGACTGTTCTAGCTCAAGCAATTGTAAATGAAGGACTAAAATCAGTTTCAGCTGGATTAAACCCAATGGATCTTAAAAGAGGAATTGATAAAGCTATAGTGGCTGCTGTTAAGGAAGTTGAAAAACTATCAACACCTTGCAAGGATAACTCAGCAATTGCTCAAGTTGGATCAATATCAGCTAATGGAGATACTGATGTAGGGGAAATAATAGCTGAAGCTATGGACAAGGTTGGCAAAGAGGGTGTTATTACTGTTGAAGATGGTAGTGGTATTGATAACGAACTAGATGTTGTAGAAGGCATGCAATTTGATCGTGGATATCTTTCTCCATATTTCATTAATAATCAGGAAAAGATGAATGTTGCATTGGAAGATCCATTTATTCTTCTCTTTGATAAAAAAATATCAAATATAAAAGATTTAATTCCATTACTAGAAGCTGTGGCTAAATCAGGAAAAGCTCTTTTGATTATTGCTGAAGATGTTGAAGGCGAAGCTCTTGCAACATTAGTGGTAAATAATATGAGAGGTGTTGTTAAAGTTGCAGCATGTAAGGCTCCTGGTTTTGGCGATAGAAGAAAAGCTATGCTCGAAGATATTGCAGTATTAACAGGTGGAAAAGTGATATCTGAAGAAGTTGGATTATCTCTTGAAACAACAACAGTTGAAGATTTAGGTACAGCAAAAAAAGTTGTCTTAGATAAAGAGAATACAACTATTGTTAATGGTGCTGGAGCTAAATCAACAATAGATGGAAGAGTACAACAAATAAGAACTCAAATTGAAGATACCACATCTGATTATGATAGAGAGAAGCTACAAGAAAGAGTTGCAAAACTCGCTGGTGGAGTTGCTGTTATAAAAGTTGGTGGCGGATCAGAAGTTGAAATGAAAGAGAAAAAAGCAAGAGTTGAGGATGCGCTACATTCAACTAGAGCTGCAGTTGAAGAAGGTGTAGTTCCAGGTGGTGGCGTAGCTCTTATAAGAGTTTTAGAAAAAATTGGAAAACTTAAAGGCGATAATCAAGACCAGCAAGAAGGTATAAACATCGCATTAAGAGCTTTTGAATACCCACTAAAAACTATCGCTAGTAACGCTGGAGAAGAATCATCTGTAGTAGCTGAGGCTGTAAAAAAAGCTAAAGGAAACAATGGTTTCAATGCAGCTACAGGAGAATATGGCGATATGCTTAAAATGGGCATATTAGATCCTGCAAAAGTTACAAGAACAGCATTGCAAGCTGCTGGTTCTCTTGGTGGAATGATGATAACTACTGAATGTATGGTATCTGAAATTCCATCTAAAGACCCTATGCCAGGAGGCATGCCTCCAGGCGGTATGCCAGATATGGGCGGCATGATGTAATTTTTTAAGTTAGATAAAAAAAGGGAGCAATAGCTCCCTTTTTTTTTGTCATGAATTACAATGTTAAAAACGGGGGTTGCATTATGTTGGAATTTTTATCTCAAATCGATCGATTTTTACATGTTTTGTTTGGAATAACATGGATAGGATTACTTTATTACTTTAACTTTGTTGGGGCTGGTTATCTGAAAGAAGCTACTCCTGAAGGAAAAAAAGATGTCTTACAAAAATTACAACCAAATGCTCTCTGGTATTTTAGATGGGCAGCATTATTTACATTTTTAACAGGTGTTTATCTCCTATGGTATATAGGGACTGGATATAGCGTAGGAATGTCTTTAGGAGCATTAATGGCAACAATAATGTTTCTAAATGTATGGCTGATTATTTGGCCAAATCAGAAAAAAGTTATAGCTGGCACTGATGATGCAGCAGAAGCAGGGGCAAAAGCAGCTTTAGCCTCTAGAACTAACACCTTGTTTTCTTTTCCAATGCTTTATTTCATGATTTACTCAGCACATATAAGCGTGGGCAAAAATTACTTTTATGAAATTCCAGGCGTAGCTATATCAGGATGGGAAACACCATCATTATGGATTGGAACAGCATTAATTCTAGCAATAGAAGCAAATGCAATATTCGGAAAGATGAGAAATTGGCTTGAGTCAGTGAAAGCCGTTATTCATTCTGGCTTGATTCTAACTTTATTTTTTGGATTGCTGGTTTATTACTACTAGTTTATTTTACTGACAGTAACTTTACGTACGACGTTATTTTCAATTTGAGTAGTTTCGATCTTGTATTGATCTAAAGTTATACAAATATTTCCAGCAGGTATTTCATCTAGATGGTCAACAATTAAACCACTCAATGTTTTTGCGCTTTCTTCAGGAAGGTTCCAAGACATATGCTTATTTAAATCTCTAATACTGACAGAACCATCAACTAAAACAGACAAATCATCATTTATAACAAACCCAAGATCATCTTCTTCATTTAATCGTCCAACAATTTGTTCTATCAGATCTTCGAGCGTAATAAGACCAGTTGTTTCACCATACTCATCAACTACAAGTGCCACTTCAGTTCCATTTTTTTGAAAGTTCTTCAGCTGAGAAAATAATTGTGTGCTTTCAGGGACATAATATGGATCAATAAGAAAATCATTAGAATTCATCTTAAAGTCTTCAAGTTGCTCGATTTCTTTGGAATGTATAAAACCCAATACTTCTGAATTTGCCTTTTCACGTACAGGATAAAACCTATCCCTCTCATCATTTTCAAAAGAATCAATCTCATCTAAATTTAAGTTAATAACTTCGTTAATAGGTATAAGAATATCTTGTACAGTTAATTCTTTTAGCTCTAATAGAGATTTCATTGCTTCCATCTCTTCTTTATCAACTTCTTCAGTTTCTTTGGCTAAGACAGACTTAAGTTCATCTCTATTAAGGTTTTGTGCAAAATAATTATCATCATTTTTTACCCCAGTAACTTTAGAACTGAAGAAATTAAGAATTTTTGAGAGCCATCCAAAAGTATTTGTAAGAAATTCAAGAATAATGCTTGCTGGATATGCTATTGCTTCAGGTTTTTTTGCAGCAAAATTCTTTGGTGCAATCTCAGCAAAAACAATTATTAAAATTGTAAGCAATAATGTTCCAACCCAGACATATTGGTCTCCAAACTCTTTTATAACGAAGTATGTCAGTAATGCTGAAGCAGAAATATTTACTAAATTATTCCCGATAAGAATAACTCCTAAAACTTCATCAACTCTTTTCCTCAAGGAATTAACTCTTTTAGCTGATTTTTGGCCTTTTTCAGATGCACTATCAAGCTTTATTTGATTTATTGCCATGATGGAAGTTTCTGAACCAGAGAAGAAAGCAGAAACTATTATCAGAAGAATTAAAACAATTATTAGTACGAAACCGAAACTATCCATTTAAATAAATATAAAAATTAATCAAGAAAATAAGAAATAAGTTGTGAATCTTGTATAGAAAAGGTGTAAAATTCCATTTTCAAAATATTATACAGTAAAAGATGGTAGTTATAAGACTTTCAAGAGCAGGGGCGAAAAAACGT
>MDTA01016980.1_pt1 | contig 11673 bp, 9 predicted proteins | sample 811151 | NCBI WGS metagenome assembly MDTA01 (sample SAMN05326648, study PRJNA326480) | marine metagenome | isolation source: seawater | place: Indian Ocean: South | collected 2010 | reverse complement strand
TAGATAATTTTTTTCGCGACTCTTTTAATTTTTGATAAATAGTATTTGTAAAAAATTTTACAGGTTGATTCTATAACTCTCTTTGCCAAAATTGATAATTATTAAATATTATTTTTGGACATGCCCCATATGATCCATGATTTAAAAAAATAATATCGGGATCTAATAAAAAGTGCTCTTTCATTTTAATATGGTAGCGGCTTCATTTTACGAAAACTAAAATATAATATTAAAATATGTGCTAGACCCGCTATCTCAAAAAATAATATATACCATGGCCACTCCCCAATAATCAATGGATTACTAACTAAAGGCGCTTTACATAAATACATATAATTTGCATCTAGAATCCAATTACTAATTCCTACAATTACTAGTAAAACTTGACTAACAATAAAAACTTTAACCCATGATCCTTTTCTAATTCTATAGCCTTCTACAATAGCAAGATAAAAAGCAATCAAAATAATACCACTGTGCCCGATATAATAATTAATTATTTGATAAATATCACCACCATGATTTAATTGCGGGGTAAGTAAAGCATGAAAAGCACCCGCAAATCCAGGCATTATAATAAATTCAAAACCAATTTGTATATTTTTTATCATCATAAAACCAGCCATTAAACCTGTTATGCCACACAAATGCATCGGAAGTGCCGAATTTGAGTCCCATAAACCTAATTGGAAAATGTACCATTGATTTCCTATTTCTTCAAGGATCATAATGGCGCCTAATACTATCCTTAATATATTCCTTTTATCTGGAGGAATACGAATCGCAAATTGAATAATTAAAAAACCTATTAAGATTGAAAATATTATTCCTTTACACCATAACATTGAAAAAGGATCAATAATATATTCTATATTCAAATTATTTATTCTATTTAATAAAAAAAAATTAAAATCTTCTAAAACTTTTCTGCATTGCGATAGCATGACGGATAAAATCACTAATAAAATCTTTAGAAAGAGTTTTTGAAAAAGAAGGATCAATAAAATCTCTTTTATATTTATTATTTATTTTATAAAAATAACCTGCAGGCTGTTGAATTGATATTTTTATATTCTCACGATCCGCAACACTCCAATCAACTTCGAAATCATCAAAAAGATTTTTCACTAAAGTTATTTGATCTTTTTGAGTCATACCTATTCTTTTTAATTTTTGGAAAAAATCAATCATAGAAACTTGCAAGCCTGTTAAATAGCCAATTCTTGGCAAATTATCCCACCTTTTTAATTCCAATTCAAAATTTGTTATCAACGTTTTTAAAATTGAATATACAAGTTCCATACTTTTATGTTTAGATCCACAGTCATCAAATTCTTTTATTAACCCAATTTCTGAATCATCCAATACAAGTTTTAATCTTTCTATTTGATTTTCAGCTACTGCCCTTAGATACGAACGCATATTTCTTGAAACAGAAGTTCTTTTTTTCTTTGGCAAAAGCATAAAATATACAGTATCAATTAATGTACTAGCTATTTCATTAACAAGCTCATCAATATTTCTTTTTTTAGAGTCTAAAAAAGATATTTGAAGGCTATGATTATATTTTAACAACGGGCTATTTTTACTACCCAGTGATAATTGTAGTTTTTTTAAATTTTTTTGATAAATTTTTCTTATATCACGATATATTATTTGTGGATTATATTTTTTCCTTAGCTTATCTGATGTTAATAGATTTTTCATATTTACTTAAATGTAGCTTTAGATAACTGAAAAAGGCAACCTGATTAATACTATCTACTTTAACAATATAATCTTTTGAGTCATTTTATTAGAATCAATAAGTAATTTAACTATATACATCCCTGATGAATATCCACTTCCATTCCATTGAAATGAATATGTACCGGGATTCATTTTGCTATTTATTATATTACTTATCTCCCTACCTTTAATATCATAAATTTTTAACATAACATCAGCATCACTCATATTTTTAGGAATATCAAATGTTATAGTTGCAAAAGGATTAAATGGATTTGGATATATAGGATATAAGTTAATCTTTTCTGGTAGTATATTATTATTTAACTCAATCATCCCTTGTTTTGATAAAATTTTTCTAGATGATTTTAAACTATAAAAAAGTTTAAGACTTGAGTTTTTATCTATTTCAAATAAAATTGAATCTTCATTTAGTATTCCCGATCTAGCAAATTCTAATACTGAAAAACCTTTGTCTGGTTGATGGCTTTCTATAAAAATTTTTTTATTTTTATTTGGGTAATCTAAAAATCGAATTAGTTGAAAATCTTCATCATAAGTAAATTTTATTTTTCCAGCAGAAATACTATCATCAAGTATTATAGTATATTTTTTATTTCTTTTATTTAAATTAAGAGTACCTCCAACTTGTGTTGTGTCTTCAATTATTTCACCAAACTCTTTCTGATACCATGACCACATCTGAACAAAAGCCATTCCATCTTCAATATCAAATTTACTATCTAAATAGGGAATTAAATTTGGGACTTCTCCATCTACTGGCCCAAGTTCAAAGTCCATATTGTTTATTTCCCAATTTTCAACTAGATCCCATAAATCATTATAGGTTAATGCATTATCATAATCATAATCTCCAAGTATTGGAGTATGATATGTATAAGCTATATCTACTGTTGTGAGACCGGTTATATCCTCTAAATATGAAAAGTTAATACCAATTTGATCATAACTTGCAAATGGAGGATTCATAGACACAGTAATAAAAGAGTCAGATACTATATAACAACTATCAGCTTTTATAATTCCAGTAGCATTTGAGTTAATACTATAACAAATAGAATCAACTAATTCATTAAAAGTAAAAATTATATTTCTTTCTTCAACTAGCGTAATTAAAGAATCCGTTTGCATTGAAATATAATTAATTGTAGGTGCGAGCAAGTCATACAATCTCTCTTGTTGCATAATTGTGACAGTATCAGTCATTTGATTGGCTACTTCATCATAAATGATAACCCCTGATTGCACTATTATTCTTAAAGTTTCATTACCATCTGGAGTTCCATTATATTCAAAATTAACCCTAATTTATTTTTCTCCTCCAATTAGAAAATTGCTGTCAGTTCTAGTTATACTTGTAATAACAACTGAATCTGTTTCACTTCCATTTGATTCAAATTGTATATCAAAATCATTTCTATCAACAGGAGAAATGCCAAAATAATTTTCACCATCAAATTCAACGCCACCAAAAATTTCATCATCAAAAAATAAATCTACATATGAATTATCTAAAGCCAATCGTGATGAATCAATTGCAGGAGGTAAATAATCCCTAATTGAAAATGTCGCATATAAATTAAATAAAACCGGATTTCCTGAAGCATCTTCTAATAAACCATTAAAAGAATAATATACTATTTCATCACTAGCAAAATCTTCATTAGGAACAATATATAAATCAGGAGGACTACTATAATTAACTAAAAAAGGAATGTCCTCACCATTCTCATCACCAATTCTTAAGGTAATAAATTCTATTAATTCTTCAGATGTTATTATTTGCCCAGTATTTGGATTATAAATATCTTCTGAAAAAGTAATCCTTAAAGGATCACTTTCAATAACCTCAGTTTGTCCATTAAAAATGCTTAATTCTCCTTCAGGAGGTCTTTGATCAGCAAGTATTATTAAACCCGTGTTCTCTGAACTTGGCAAAGGAACACCTGATAGGCTATATATACTATTATCTGAGACCGGAGAAATCAAAATAGTTTCAACGCCCGATGGTAAAGTATCAAAAGTCATAAATAATCGAATAATTTGATCACCTCCTGATAATTGACCATTATTTATATTACTTATATGTGTAATACCTCCAGATGATACTGCTCCACCATTAGAATTTAATTGAAAATTAAAATCTGAAACCGATACTGCCTGAATTTGATTATTATCTCCATAGATCCCTGAAGAAAAAGTTAAATCTACATATTCATTACTGTCTGCAATAGAAAATGTATCTATGGAAGCTGAAGCAAATAATGTTAATTCTGAAGATGTGGAACTACTAAGCATTGCATTACCTGCAAAATCATATATAGAAGAATTATTTATTGGGCTTAAAAAAAATGTTTCTACTCCACTTGGTGCACCTTCTAATTGTATTAAAACTCTGAACATTGATTCTCCACCTTCAATACCCCCCCCTTCATTATTAGTCAAACCTGATAAAGTAACATTAGTACAATTCCCATTATTTGAATTAAATGTCAAAGTAAAGTCTGTAATTGATAAAGATCCAGATCCAGAATTAGTTGAATAAACACTTTCATTAAAAGACAAAATACCATATTCATTAGTATTTATAAGAGAACTATTAATTATGGTAGGAGGAGTTAAATCTTCTGTTCTAAAGGTTACAGTATCAGTAACAAATTGATTATTATTTAAATCTTCTATACTTGAAAAAATTATACATCGTATATAAGAAAATTCAGGAAAGTTATTTTCTGGATTAAGTGTAAAAATAATATTTTCAAAATTTGAAAGTTCAAAAGCTAAATTTTCATTTGTTTCTATATTTTCAATTTTAAAGCAACTTGATGCATTTTCATTAGTTATTTCATTATCATTAAAAAAAACAGACTCTGAAAAAGTAAGAAGTATGTTTGAATTAGCTGGTACACTTATAGAATTATCACTTGGTTCTATTGATGTTATTAAAGGTCTCTGTGCGTCGACTAATTCAATAGTAATACCATCAATATCTAATAGTGGTATCCCAATTGAATTAAAAATTGAAGATACCGAAGCAGGTCCAATAGTAACCTGCTCTACTCCACTTGGAGTATCTGGATAATCAATATTAATTTTGATATTTCGTTCATCTCCAGTTAGCTCTTCACCAAGCATTGTCGAAAGAGAAATAATATAGGCCTCATCTGCATCTCCGCCATTTGAATCAATTGATAAACTATAATCATTTGCCTCTAAAGCTATTCCATTTCCATTGTATACATCTTGATATTCCCCTCCAAAAACTCCTTCACTAAAATGATAATTTATTTCAGTATAATCACTATTTGTAGTTGTAGAATCTACTAATAATGAATAGCCTATATATGTTTTTACCGTTCCAGAATAGCCTCTATCACTAACTACTATATAATAAGTTCCGGCTTCCCAATCCAATCTAGGTAACATATTAGCAAAAGTAGGATTTTCTTCATAACCGGATATACACTGAAAATCATATTGTTCTGATGAACCATCAGGATAAAAAACTGACAAATTAGAATCATCTTGATAAAGTATCCAATCAGTGGAATCACAACTATTGTATATTGCTATTTCAACATCTACATCTGTTTCTGAATCACAAGTTGTAATATAAACAAGCGCAGGCTCTAATAATGTTAATTTATAAGCAAAATCATTTCCTCCTGCAGCACCTAAAAGTCCATCACCAAGAAATTCCATGCCCCAATATTGACCAATATCTTCTTCAGAAGTAAAATCTGCCAAATGTGAAAATGGAAAGTCTGATTCAGCTAATTCGTAATCAAAGCATTCCTGAGAATTAACTAAACTCATTATTAGTAAAAAACCAGGAACATTATATTTATTGAACATAAATAGAACCTATCCCAAAAGTTTTTATTCTAACTGGATCATTATCAGCATTTCTAAGTTTAGTATTGGATCCATATTCGATTCCATATGTACCAGCAGTCTCTGTAGTAGAAAAATAAATTTTAGCAAGAGACCAGGTACCTCCAGAGTTCTGATCTGTTTCAGTATCAGGTAAATAATAAATATAAATTTGAATTTTATTTCCTTGCTCTACTACAACTTCAATTGGATCGTTATAATTAGTAAAAAATGGACCTGGCAATATTGAATCAATAATTATATTTCCATATTCATATATAACTTCTAAGTGTGCTGCTGCCGCTGAATCTAATTTATAGCCATATAACTCTAAAGAATCATTATTATTAATAAATGTTTCAATTTTTGAAGGATGAAAAAATAAAGCTGGTGGTTCTAAATCCATATTAAAAGGATCATTCTTATTATCAAATTTGTATTCTGCATCTTCACAAGATGAAATGAATAAGATCAATCCAACAAAAATTATTTTTAATATTTTCACTATTTTAAAAATGAAAATTTATTTGAAATTGATTCTCATCATTATTGTAGTCTAAATCAAAGAAATATTCTCCATCAAAAAGATCATCTCCAGGAGTCACTAAATAAGCATGTATCATATTAATAATCCAAATAGATAAACTTATTGTTCTTATATTCTTCATAAACGCATTATATCTAGCCGTTTCATTAGCATATTGGATTACTTTAGGACGTAATTTAATTAATTCATGAGGATCAGTTCCTTGCTGATAATCATTATAACTTTTTTCAAAACCACCCCATGAATTATTGTATCTACTATAAACTAATAAAGCACTTATTCCTAATAAACTTTCTAATCCCATAAAACTATACCCTGGGTATTTTTTTTCTGCCCATATTTGACCACTGCCAGGTAATACAGTAGACATTATTAATGCTTTAATTTTATTTGAAACTGTAGGGAATTGAATATCCCAAACACGCTTACGTTTAATATCCTCTGCAATAGCGACCTCTGAAGTGTCTCCACCTACAGAAAGTGCGTCAGGAACTGGCAAACCGCTTACATTATAGGCCATTTTTTTCATTTCTAATAAAAGGCTATCTGTAATACCACTACTGTTAACCAAAAATTCATTCATTAGCATTTCCATGTCAACTGAAAAAAGACGTCCACTTATTAAAAATTTTTCATCATCACTTTGTTGAATATTGCCTGCGATAACATAATTCACTTGTAAACGTCTTCCAAGATCAATTGCACACTTTTTATCCCAGCAAGCCCAATAGTCCTCACTTCTAGGAAGGAAAATATTAATTTGATTTGTTATTCCACTATCCTGAACTTGAAATATATTCAAATCACGAACTGTTTTTCTAAATTCTTCAGTTAAAAAAGAAGATAGTGGTTCTGAAATAGCCCAACCTTCAAACTTCAATACAGCTAATTTATCACCTGTTTTTAAGGATACAGAGCTTGTTACTTCTGCTGCAAAACAAAAGTAAGCGAGATGGATTATGATTATTCCTCGGACCACTTGCATCTATGTTATTAAAGGTTTTACGAACGCATTCTGGTATAAATTACTATATATAACTAAAATGTCAAAGAAAGACTATTTAAAATGGTAATCTTTAAAATTGTTTCAATGGATTTTCATTATACCATTGATTAAAAAAATTTAATATAAGTTTATTTATATTCTTTTCAATATCTTTATAAAGATTAATCGATGAAGTTTGTCCCATAATCTCCTGTGAAAAAATTTTACTTGTCATTAATTTTTTGGTTAGCTTCTTATCATTCATAGATTGATAATAATCTGGCTCAGATATACTGTAATTATAAACTGAGAAAACAACCAAAAAAGATGAAACTTTTTCAATTTTAGAATCAATTATATTAATGTCTAGTATCAATTTTGGCATCTGATTATTTACAAACTTTAAACCATTTTCTAAAAATCTCAATTCGATATAATTTTCTAGTCTTCTACCCCAAGCATCATCATCTGTTCCACGCAAGTTAAGTTTGAAATTTAATTGATCAATTTTTTTTAGATTTCCTTTATACCATGAACTTTGAGCATTAATTGTTATGGTAAACATAAAAAAATATAATACTTTAATAATCATTAAATAAATTTAGTTAAGTACTTTTTTTACCATTGGAACAAAACGTACTGGTAAAATTTTCTCTTTTTTTATTGAACCATTTTTTTCCTTTGTGAGCAACCAGAGATATTGTGTTTTGTATTTTTGACCTACGGGTATAACCATTTTACCACCTATTGCAAGTTGATCAATAAGATTTTGAGGGATTTTTTCAGGAGCAGCTGTAACGATAATTCTATCAAAAGGTGCATACTCAGGTAAACCATAATAACCGTCTCCAACTTTAATAATAATATTTTCATACTTATTTGCTTTCAGAATTTTTTTAGCATTTTTAGCTAATTTCGGAATTATTTCAATCGAATATATTAGAGATGCTAATCTTGATAAAATAGCTGCTTGATAACCTGATCCAGTACCAATTTCTAAAACTTTATGATTTTTTTGAATGTTTAATTTTTCAGTCATTAAGGCAACAATATACGGTTGACTGATTGTTTGACCACTACCAATGGGAAGAGGGTGATCTGAATAAGCAAATTTTTTATACTTTTCAGATACAAAATGATGCCTTTTTACTTCAGACAGAGCATTTAAAACTGATGCGTTTTTAATCCCTCTTTGTTTTATTTGTTGTTCAATCATATTTTTATGTAGGACATCAAAATCTAAGTTTTTTGCATTACACAATGAAGTTAAAATGAAAATATTGATTATTAATAACCTTATATTAATTATCATTTTATAAGTTATTTTTCAAATACCATCATATCATCTTTAAATGATTTAATTTCTAAAACATTTCCACTTGGATCTATAATAAAAAAAGTTCCCTGCTCTCCTTTTTCTCCTTTAAATCTTATTTTTGGTTTAATATAAAATTTTATTTTTTTTTCATAAACTCTCTTGCAAATCATTTCCCACTCATGCCATGGTAAAATTACACCAAAATGCCTAGATGGAATGTCATCTCCATCAACTTTATTTGTTTTTAAAATGTTACATTCTTTTGGTGCAAGATGAGCAACAATTTGATGCCCAAAAAAGTTGAAATCAACCCAATTTAATGATTCTCTCCCAATTTCACAGTCAAATACTTCTAAATAAAATGCTTTAGCTAATTTTAGGTCATTTACGGGAAAAGCTAAATGAAATCTAGGAATCATATTTATACCTCTTTAGTTTTACCTAACAATCGCAAACTTACCAACAATTTCTTGCAAATTAGTATTATCAATGGGATTAATTTGTTGAATATGGTATAAATATAAACCTGGAGCTACTTCTTGATTATTTATAGTTCTTAAATCCCACCATTCATTCCCTGAATTTTCATCATTATGAAAAATTTCACTCACCAGTTCTCCAGATAAAGTAAAAATTCTTATTTTGCATTGAATTGGTAAATTAATAAACCTGATTCTTCTTAAAAATTCTGATTCTTTGAAATTCGAGCGAACTAAGTAAGGATTAGGAACTACTTTTACATCATCTAAATTTTTTTGAGGCTGAATTCCAGGATAGGTTTGAACAAAATTTCTATCTAAAATTGTTGTTCCTTTTGAATTTTCAATAGAAGCATAACCTTCCGGGTTTGCCCACTCATTTGGGTTTGAATAGTTTGTATCCACATATGTTTCAAATTCACCATTTTCTTTTTGAATATAATCAATCTCATAAGTTGGTTCAACACCCATATCATACGCTACAACTGAATATGTATATTCCATACCATCAATAACATTTTCATCAATAAACATATATTTATAGATAACACCATCTTTTTCTTTCCATTCAGATTGATCTAATCTAATCATATCAAAGCCTGTATCATTACCCAAATTAAACCATGGAAAATATGGATCTGGACCTTTAATTGAGTGATTTCTTCTCAAATTTTTTTCACAATCATAATCATTTGAATAAACACAATGAAGAGAATCTTCAATCGCAGATAAATCAAACTGTTTGTATGGATTCCACCCCACAAATAACCCTTCTGTATTATAAATTCTATCTGAAGCTTCACCCCAACTACCTCCTCCATCAATACTTTTATATATTTTATATCCTTCAAAATCAGAATAACCAGTTAAAACATCAGTAGATAGTTCTGCAATATCATCCCAATATATTTTAATTAATCCTGTATCCGATTCTGTAAATACATTTGGACGAGCAGGTGGAGTGAAACCTTGATATTTAGAATTATACATTACTTGGGCAAATCTAGCATTGTTTATTAGATCATTTTCATTTTGTCCAAATATTATGCAAAAGGAAAATGGTACTTCCTTTCCCACTGGAAGATCAAAAGGGCCACAACTTAAAAAAATAGAGCAATCTAATCCTTCAGGATCTCTAAGAAATGCTGGCTCTTCTAACAGACCTTCTAATGAATCAAAATGAGGATTTAATTCTGAATCCAAGTCTGTACCTGGGTTTGGAGTATGAAAATGCCATTGCTTTTCATTATCAGTTAAATTAACAGTATCACCAGTCATTATTTTATACATTATTTCTTCTTTGTTTCTTGCTTGAGGGCAACCCTCTGCACCCGTGTAGCAACTACTAGCATTGCTCTCCATTTGAGGAACTCCAGGACGACTATACCAGTCAAACCAATGCCAATCAGTCATTTTTAAAGGTTCTCCAGGGAAAATATCTATTGTGCCATCTTGATCTAAATCAACAGGATCTGTAGCTCTAGGAGAATCTAATAATTGAGTTGCTACAATACCAAAATTAGAACCAGAGGAAACATCTCCATTCATAGCATAGCCTTCCACTCCACTTGAACCATCATAATCACCTACCATTGCCATAGATATAAGCATTCTTTCATTATTAATTTCAAATATATCCCAATAATACTTCATAAAATCATCATCATTTGTATGATAAGATGAATTATATCCATTCTCATCTCCTACTAATACATCAGCATCAAAATAAAAACCTAAACTAGTCCCCTGATAATCAAAACCCTTACCATTATTTAGTTTTGTGCCATCTGGCATTATCATACCCTGACCACATTTCTGATTTCCTAAATCATCTAATACTGGCTGCCCACTCTCATCTTCCGCACACCAATCTCCACTTTCATTCCTCACCTTAACTGTTACAAATAAAATATCTTCCGCATAAGAAACTCCATAAGAATGAGCTTCGGCCATAACTCTTAATCCCATTGGATAACCTGTCTGTTCATATTCATTATTTGTATTAACCATATTCCCTCTATGGGCCCATCTGTCATCAAATTCCATATAAACATCCATATCTGATATAAAGCGACCTGGAACATCTTCCCAGCAATCCGGATCCTTTCTGGATTCTGAGCAACCTGGTAAATTTATATTGTAATCTTTTGCCCACCAACCTGGCCAAAATGATTCATTAATACCTGATAGTTCATTAAAACGAACAGGCCAAGTATCAGAAAATTCGCTATGTGCTAACAAAGGATATGTATCACTCGGATCTGTTACATATGTATCTCCAAAAATCTCTCCATTTTTCACCTCTGTATTATGGGTATTCACCCTAGACATTGTCGAAGCATGCCATTCACCATTAATCGACCCAGGGATTCTAGATAACCATGATTCTGCTACATTAAACCCATAATACATATAATCATCATCTTCTGTCCATTCTTCTAAATCAGGACCATAATCATAAAAATCAAATTGATCTTCTCTACTTATTAATTTTGGGCGTAATGCCCAAGGATAAATAAAACCAATTCTTGAGTTAGATTTATTTGGATCTAAATCTCCATAAGATGATAAAATTATTTTTTTTGAACTATTATTAATAATCCATTGATAAGCTTGATCTATATACTCAATAGATTCTTTTTTCGAAATACTATCTGGATTCCATTTACCAAAATCATTATTTGAATCAAAAATAATACCAACATAATTAGTATCACCATTT
>MDTA01100712.1_pt1 | contig 11674 bp, 10 predicted proteins | sample 811151 | NCBI WGS metagenome assembly MDTA01 (sample SAMN05326648, study PRJNA326480) | marine metagenome | isolation source: seawater | place: Indian Ocean: South | collected 2010 | reverse complement strand
CAGATTTCTGATAAAACTAAAATGATTGCTTTTACTCATATTTCAAATGTTACTGGAACGATTATGCCTGTTAAAAAAATTATTGATTTAGCTAAAATAAAAAATATCCCAGTGCTGATTGATGGGACGCAAGGCGCTCCTCATTCAACTCTTGACGTGCAGGATTTAGAATGTGATTTTTACGCTATTTCTTGCCATAAAATGTATGGGCCTAATGGATTAGGTATTCTTTATGCAAAAAAAAAATGGGTTGATGAATTACCGCCATATCAAGGTGGTGGTGGAATGATTAGTGAGGTAAAAAAAGATGAGATATCGTATGCAGACTCACCTACCAAATTTGAGGCAGGGACGATGCAAACTGCAGAGGTGGTCGCTTTTGCAAAGTCTATAAAGTTTATTCAAGATTTAGGAATCAAAAATATAGAAAAGTATGAAAGTCAAATACTTGAGTACGGTTTAGAAAAATTACGAAAAGATAATTCAGTTAACATAATTGGTAACCCCAAAAACAGAGCTTCAATTATGTCCTTTACAATTAAAGGAATTCACCCTCATGATATAGCTACAATTTTGGATGATGATGGAGTAGCAATAAGGGCCGGACATCATTGTTGTCAAATATTACATGATAAATTAGGAATTCCTGCATCAGCGAGAGCTTCAATTGGAGTTTATAACACTAAAGAAGACATAGATGTTTTATGCGAGTCGATCAATAAATGTAAGAGGGTGTTTGAGGTTTAATGGATCTTAAAGAGTTATATCAAGAGATAATCTTAGATCACGCAAAAAATCCTAGGAATAAGGGAAAATGTAAAGGTTATAATCATGATGCTAAAGCACATAATCCATTGTGTGGTGACAAGGTTCATATATATTTAAAATTAGAGCATGATAAAAATATTTCAGATTTGAGTTTTGAAGGAGAAGGATGTGCAATATCTTTAGCTTCCGCCTCAATTCTCACAGACACGTTAAAAGGCAAAGATCTCAATTTTTCAAAAAAAGTTACAGATGATTTTATTAATATGGTTAAAAATAAATCAAAAATAACACTAAATAGCTTAACAGCGGATCAGATAACTACTATTTCATCATTATCTGGTGTACAGGAATTTCCTATGAGGATAAAATGTGCCACAATGGCTTGGCATACTTTGTTATCTGCATTAGAAAAAAAAAGAAACCATGATTGATTTAAAAGAAAAAGTAATCTCGGAAATTAAAAAAATTTATGATCCTGAAATTCCAGTAAATATTTATGAACTTGGTCTTATATATAAAATAGAAATTAATAACGAAAAAAAAGTAAATATAGAAATGACACTTACTTCACCTAATTGCCCCGTAGCTGAGAGTTTGCCAAATTCAGTAAAAGAGAATATATTGAATATTGATGGTGTTGAAGCTGTTGATCTAAAGTTGGTTTGGGATCCTCCGTGGACACAAGACAAAATGTCTGAGGCTGCTAAATTAGAATTGAATTTATGACACAACAAGTAATTACTTTAAGTGATAGTGCTGCAGAAAGAATAAAACAGATAATGCTGAAAGCTGAGAGTAATGCAATCGGAGTAAGAGTTGGAATTAAATCTGGGGGCTGTGCAGGGATGTCTTATGTAATGGAATATGCAAAAGAAATAAAACCTAATGAAGAAGTTATAGAAGATAAAGGAGTTAAAGTATTTATTGATCCAAAGGCAATTATGTATTTATTAGGAACAGAGATGGATTATAAACAGGAAAAATTTACTTCGCAGTTCATATTTAAAAATCCAAACGAGACTGAACGATGTGGTTGCGGGGAGTCCTTTAAAATCTAACCACTATAATACATTTCAAATTCTATAGGGTGGGGTGTATGTTCAAAATTGTATATCTCTTGAAATTTCAACTCAATATACGCATCTATTTGGTCATCAGTAAAAACTCCACCTGCGGTTAAAAATTTTCTATCTTTATCAAGATTTTCCATCGCTTCTCTTAAAGAACCACAAACTGTTGGAAGCTTTTTAACTTCATCTTCAGATAATGAGTACAAATCCTCATCAAAAGGCTTGCCTGGATCAATTTTATTTTTAATTCCATCTATCCCTGCCATTAACATTGAAGCGAAAGTCAAATATGGGTTTCCAGCGGCATCAGGAAATCTTATTTCCATTCTAGCTGCTTTAGGATTCATTATAACAGGTATTCTGCAAGAAGCAGATCTGTTTCTTGCTGAGTAGGCTAGGATTACAGGAGCTTCAAATCCTGGAATTAATCTTTTATAACTATTTGTTGTCGCATTAGAAAATGCATTTATAGCTCTTGCGTGTTTTAAGATTCCGCCAATGTAATACAATGCCTCTTTAGAGAGACCTGCATATTCTTTACCCATAAATAAAGGACTATTGCCTTTCCAAATTGATTGGTGACAATGCATTCCTGAGCCATTGTCTCCTTTGACTGGTTTAGGCATGAAAGTCGCTGTTTTACCAAAGGAGTGAGTTACCATTTGAACTGCGTATTTATAGAGTTGAACATTATCTGCCTGATTTGTCAAAGTACCAAAGTACATTCCAAGTTCATGTTGACTTGGAGCCACTTCGTGATGATGTTTTTCCACCTTCACCCCCATATCTTTCAAAGCTTTTAAGTATTCTCCTCTCATATCTTGAGCACTATCTACTGGGGGAACAGGAAAGTAACCTCCTTTAATACCAGGTCTATGTCCCATGTTACCGTTTTCGTAATTTTTTCCAGTGTTGTAAGGACCTTCAGAACTATCAATGCTAAAACTCGTCTCATTCATATCGTTTTTAAATCTTACATCGTCAAAGACAAAAAATTCAGGTTCTGGACCAAAATATGATTTGTCTCCGATACCAGACTTTTTAAGATAAGCTTCAGCTTTTTTTGCTGTTCCTCTTGGATCCCTCTCATAAGGATCTTTTTTTACGGCGTCTAAAATATCACAAAAAATATTTAACGTGGTGTGAGAATTAAACGGATCAATTATTGGCCTTTCTAAGTCCGGTTTTAAAATCATATCAGACTCATTTATTGCTTTCCAACCGGCTATTGAAGAACCATCAAAAAACACTCCATTTTCAAGCATATCTTGATCTACAACTGTCGAGTCCATTGTTAAATGTTGTAGTTTACCTTTAGGATCGGTAAATCTAAGATCTACAAATTCCACTTGCTTGTCTTTCATCAATTTTAAAATATCTTTCGAACTCATTCTTTACCTAAATCTTTATAGTTTTAATTTTGAAATGAACATATATAAGGGACTTTTTTGGAGTATAATTAAATATATATATCTGCTATGCATTTATCACATATATACAATCAAAGCTTGAAATGAGAGAAGCAAATACCTTTGATTTATCACTATTAATTTTGCTGGCAATCATTTGGGGGTCATCTTTTTTTAACATAAAAATTGCTACGTATTCCTATGACCCAATTACACTCGCATTGGTAAGAGTGATTTTTGCAAGCATACCTTTGTTAATACTTTGTAAATTTAAAAATATTAGAATTGAGGCATTTAGCCAAAATTGGAAATCGTATGCGCTCATTGGGATGTGTAATATTGCAATACCTTTCGTTTTAATTGCAATTGGAACTGCTAAAATAAATAGTTATCTTGCAGCAATATTAATGAGCACAACACCTTTGAGCGGTTCAATTCTAGCACATATATTCACAAAAGATGAGAAATTATCATTTTTTAAAACTTTAGGAGTTTTAATTGGTTTTAGCGGCATCATTTTATTATTTTTTGATAAAGTAATAATTAATAGTGAAAACTATATTTATGCGTTAATTACAATTTTAGGTTCAACCTTTTACTGTATTGGTGGTTTATTGACTTTGGAGTTGAGAAATAAAAAAAATGAAAATGTGACAACTTCCACAACACTATGGTCAGTAATATTTTTATTACCATTTTCATTAATTTTAGAAAAACCTTGGAATTTAAATCCATCATTCGAGTCAACTTTATCATTACTATATCTAGGAGTAGTAGCTACCGGTTTAGCATGGTTAATCAGATTCAGAATTTTAACTGTTAATGGTTTAGTTTTCCAAACACAAGTTGCATATTTGATACCTATTTTCGGAATTATTTTTGGTTATTTTTTAATGGATGAAATTATAACGTGGAGAGTTCTTATTTCATTGTTTATAATTCTTTTTGGAATATATATATTTAAAAAAAACAATAAAGGTATTGAAAATTAAATGGGAACAGAGACAATAGAAGCTAGTTTTTTATCAATTTTTGCCTTAATTAGTTTTTTTATTTTTCTGGTTACGAGTAAAAATTCTCATAAAATTAAAAATGGGGCATTATTAGATAATGATTTTAATAAACCTCAAGCTTTTCATAATTTTCCAGTGACTAGAAGCGGTGGGATAGCTGCTTTAATTTCTCTGAGTGTTTTTTTTGGAATATATTACTTACTATATTCTAAAATTTTGTATGATTATATTTTGATAAGCTATGCAATGTTTTTTGTTGGTTTTTTAGATGATTTAAAAATTAATATAAAACCTTTCAAGAGATTAATGATAATGATCTTATTGTTATTTATTTTTATTTATTTTTTACCAATAACAATATTAAATATTGATATTCCTTTTTTAAGATTTTTAATTAACAATCATCTATTTTCCTCAATCTTTACACTTTTATGTTTTTTATTTATTATTAATGGAGCAAACTTAATTGACGGATTTAATGGTTTATTAACAATCAATCTTATCATCATAAATTTAGTTTTGACCTATATTAACATCGCTAATGCAAATTTAGAATTTTCGTTTTTCTTGATCGCTCAAATAATTATACTATTATCTTTTTTGTTATTTAATTTTCCAAATGCTAAAATTTTTTTAGGAGATAGTGGAGCCTATTTGTTAGGCTCTTTAGTAGCTTTAAACACAATAATAACTAATAACTTAAATCCGGATGTATCATCATTTTTCTTCTGCACTTTACTATTTTATCTTTTTTTTGAGGTATTTTTTTCTTTTTTAAGAAAATTATTACAGAAAAAATCACCGATTTATCCAGATAATAAACACTTACATATGCTTAGCTATTATAAAATTTCTAGTATTTATGGAAAAGAGAAAGGTAATTTTTTAAATTCAATTTTTATAAATACAGTTTTTTTTATACTTCTAACCCCTGGTTTATATTTGATAAATAACCCAGTTTTGAGTAGATATTGGTTTTTTGCATTGTTGTTAATTTACACAATTACATATTCTAGGCTTTATTATTTAACAAAAAATTAAAATTGTTATATAAGCAATCATTGAGAAAAAGGGCAAGTGGCGGAATTGGTATACGCGCTGGTCTTAGAAACCAGTGCCGCAAGGCTTAAGAGTTCGAGTCTCTTCTTGCCCACCATTAAATATGAAAATTGAAATAAAATCAAAAAAAGGATTAAGCACTATACTATCCGTTGTAGTTGATAAAAAAACAATTAAATCAAAAATAGACGAGAGACTGTCTGAACTACAAAAAGAAGTATCACTTAAAGGCTTTAGACCTGGAAAAGTTCCACCCTCATTAATAAAAAGCCAATTCGGCAAATCAATCTATGGTGAGGTGATTGATAAAGTGCTCAGAGAAACTTCATCAAAAGCTATCTTAGAAAAAAAATTAAAAGTTGCAGGACAACCAAAAATTGATCTGAAGCAGTTTGGGGAGGGAAAAGACCTGAATTATGAACTAACTATTGATTGCTTACCAGCTATTAAATTGGAACCCTTAGAAAAAATAAAAGCTATAGATTACAAAGTAAAAACCGAAAAAAATATTATAGAAAAAAAATTGAAAGAAATAGCCGAGCAAAACAAACAATTTGAAGATAAAAAAGATAATGAAAAGTCAACACAAGGTGATCAAATAGTTTTTGATTACTCAGCTAAAGCTAATGGAGTTAAATTTGAAGGCAGCGAGGGTAAAGGAGTTCAAATACAATTAGGAAAAGACTTGTTTCTAAAAGGTTTTGACGATCAGCTTATAGGCGTTAAAAAAGGAGACACTAAAACTGTTAACGCAGTTTTACCAGCTAATCATCCAAATAAAGAACTTGCAAATCAAAAAACTATATTCCAGTGCAAAATATTGAAAGTTAAAAAAGCTATCGAGAGTAAAATTGATGAAAATTTTGCAAAAATGATGGGTGCAAAAAATATCGATGAATTAAAAAATTTAATAGAGAAACAAATTTCAAGTCAATATTCTCAAGCGCTAAACTCAATAACAAAAAAAGAAATTTTAGACCAGATTGAAAAAAACCATGAATTAGAGTTGCCGAAAAATTTAGTTGATCAAGAAATTAATTTAATGACAAAAAATTTAAAACCTGAGGATAAAGATAAACATAAAATAAATAATGAAAAACTCGCTAAATCTAGAATTAAACTCGGCCTTATTTTGAATGAGTTGGGTGAAAAAAATAATTTAAAAGTATCTGATGATGAAGTTCGAACTGAAATTCAAAAACAAATTAAAGGTATGCCTGGTCAAGAAAAAATGATTATGGATTACTATCAAAAAAACCCGAGTGCCACACAAAGTTTAAAAGGCTCAATATATGAGGAAAAGATAATTAATTTAATCAAGTCAAAAATAAGACTGAACATAAAAGAAGTTGATACTAAGGAAGCTGAAAAAATAATCGCTAATTTCAATAAACCAAATATAGATAAATCCGAATCCCAAAAAACTAAATCTTCTATAAAAGATAACGTAAAATCAAAAAAAATTAGTAAAAAGTAATCAATAGTTGTATAAAACAACAATGAGTCGCGAATTAGAAGAAAAAATGAACAGCTTGATTCCGATGGTAGTAGAACAAACTAGCAAGGGAGAAAGAGCTTATGATATTTATTCGAGATTATTAAAAGAAAGAATTGTATTTCTTGTTGGACCAGTAAACGATACAGTTGCATCTTTAGTAACAGCACAATTATTATTCTTGGAGTCAGAGAATCCTAATAAGGAGATAAGTTTTTATATTAATAGCCCCGGTGGTTTAGTTACTGCAGGTTTAGGAATTTACGATACAATGCAATATATTAATTCACCTGTATCAACATTATGTATTGGTCAAGCTTCATCAATGGGCTCCTTTTTATTAGCGGCAGGTGAGAAGGGAAAAAGATACTCCCTACCCAACTCACGGATTATGGTTCATCAGCCCTCAGCAGGTTTTCAAGGACAAGCAACTGATATACAGATACACGCCAAAGAAATACTTTCCTTAAAAGAGAGATTAAATAAAATATATTCTAAACACACAGGTAAATCAGTAAGTGAAATTTCTGATGCTTTAGAAAGAGATAACTTCATGACTGCAGAAGAGGCAAAAAAATTTGGTTTAATTGATTCAGTTGTGGAGAAAAGAAAATAAACAACAATATATAGTTATCAGTACAACTTCAGCTTGATAAGCGATTTATAGAGTTTTATATTATAGTTATTGATTCGTTATGACTGAAAAAAATAACAAAAATATTTTATATTGCTCTTTTTGTGGAAAAAGCCAACACGAAGTAAGAAAATTAATTGCAGGGCCAACAGTTTTTATTTGTGATGAGTGTGTTGAGCTTTGTATGGATATAATTAAAGAGGAGAATAAAAGTTCTTTAGTTAAACATCAGGATGGGGTGCCTTCCCCTAAAGAAATTTGTAGCGTTCTTGATGATTATGTAATTGGACAGAAGCTTGCTAAAGAAATATTATCTGTAGCAGTACATAATCACTACAAAAGACTTAATCATGAAACTAAAAATAATAAAGATGTTGAATTATCGAAATCTAATATTTTGTTAGTTGGTCCAACAGGATGCGGTAAGACTTTATTGGCTCAAACATTAGCAAGAATTCTAGATGTTCCTTTCACAATGGCTGATGCTACAACTCTTACTGAGGCAGGTTACGTAGGTGAGGACGTTGAAAATATTATTCTTAAATTATTGCAATCTGCCGACTACAATGTTGAGAAAGCCCAAAGAGGTATCGTTTATATTGATGAAGTAGATAAGATAAGTAGAAAATCTGAAAACCCGTCCATAACTAGAGATGTTTCTGGCGAAGGTGTACAACAAGCTCTACTAAAAATTATGGAGGGTACAGTGGCCAGTGTTCCACCTCAAGGTGGGAGAAAACATCCTCAGCAAGAGTTTTTACAAGTAGATACTACTAATATCCTTTTTATTTGCGGAGGAGCATTTGCTGGGTTAGATAAATTAATCGATAGCAGAGGCAAAGGTAGCTCAATAGGTTTTGGAGCAAAAGTTAAAAATTATAAAGAACAACCGCTTTCAGAGATAATGAAAATGTTAGAACCCGAAGACTTAATAAAGTATGGTTTGATCCCCGAATTTATTGGAAGGATGCCAATTATAGCAACTCTTGATGACTTAGATGAAAAATCTTTAGTAAAGATTTTGAAAGAACCAAAAAACTCATTAATCAAACAATATAAAAGACTATTCGAATTTGAAAATGTTGAACTTGAATTTAAAGATGAGGCAATCTCGGAAATAGCTAAAAAAGCTATTAGTAAAAAAACTGGAGCTAGAGGCTTGAGGTCGATTCTTGAAAATATTTTGTTAAAAACTATGTTTGAACTACCTGATATGGAAAATGTCATAAAAGTAACAATAGATAGCTCCTCAGCAAAAGGGGTGACAGAACCCATTGTCACATATGGTAAAAAATCATCAACATCAGTAGCATAGACTAAATTTGTTCCTTGAAATTGCAGTAATTATTGCCATATTAATCTAATATGAAATCTACTTATTTAAAACCTCTTCTGCCTTTAAGAGATATAGTAATATTTCCATCCATGGTAGTTCCATTGTTTGTTGGAAGGGAAAAATCAATCAAAGCTCTTCAAGAAGTAATGAAATCTGATAAGTCAATTGTTTTAGTAACACAAAAAAATTCTGAAATAGATGATCCAGAGGAAAAAGATCTTTACCAGTATGGGTGTTTAAGTAAAGTTCTACAATTATTAAAATTACCTGACGGGACTGTAAAGGTTCTTGTAGAGGGAGAGAAAAGAATAAAAATTTTAAAACATGATACAAACAGTAACCATCTTACTTGCGAAGTTGAGGTTGTAGAAGATAAGAATGTTTCAAAAGATTTAGATCAACTAGCAGTTGGACTAGTAAAAAAATTTGAAAGATTACAAGTATTAAATAAAAAAGATTTAGCTGATGGAGCAAATAATTTAAGAAACTTAAAAGATCCAATTCAAATAGCTAATAATATTTCTGCTAACTTGAATATTCAGATATTTGAAAAACAAGAGTTGCTAGAAATAACAGATCTAAAGAAAAGATTAGAAAAAATACATTCTTTTATAGAAAAAGAAACAAGCGTTCTCTCAGTAGAGAAAAAAATTCGTGGAAGAGTTAAAAATCAAATGGAGAAAACTCAAAGAGAATACTATCTGAATGAGCAATTAAAAGCCATTCAAAAAGAACTAGGAGAAATAGATGAAGGTAAAGATGAATTATCATCTCTTTCTAAAGCTATTTCAGATGCAAAAATGCCTAAGCTAGCAAAAGAAAAATGTTTATCAGAATTGAAAAAATTAAAATCTATGAGTCCAATGTCAGCTGAAGCTACAGTCGTAAGAAATTATTTAGATTGGATGACAGAATTACCATGGTCTAATAAATCAAAAATAAACACTGATTTAAACAATGCTCAAAAAATCTTAGATGAAGACCACTATGGTTTAGAAAAAGTAAAAGAGAGAATTATTGAATTTTTAGCTGTTCAAAAAAGAATACAAAAAATGAAAGGACCAATTCTATGTTTAGTCGGTCCACCGGGTGTTGGAAAAACATCATTAGGTAAATCTATTGCGAAAGCGACAAATAGAAAATTTATAAGAATTTCCTTGGGAGGAATTAGAGATGAGGCAGAGATCAGAGGGCATAGAAGAACATACATCGGCTCATTGCCTGGAAAAATAATCCAAATGATGAAAAAAGCTGGAACAAAAAATCCACTTTTTTTACTAGATGAAATAGACAAAGTAGGTAATGATTATCGCGGAGATCCTTCATCTGCTTTATTAGAGGCATTAGATCCTGAGCAAAATAAAGAATTTAACGATCATTATTTAGAAGTAGATTATGATCTTTCAGATGTGATGTTTGTAACAACTGCAAACACTCTAAATATTCTCCCACCGCTTTTAGATAGAATGGAGGTCATTAGATTATCAGGCTATACTGAGGAAGAAAAATTAAATATTTCACAAAAATTCTTAATACCTAACCAAAGTAAAAATAATGGTTTAAAAAAAGAGGAATGGAATTTAGACGAAAATATTATAAGAAAAATTATCAGACATTATACAAGAGAGTCCGGAGTAAGAAATCTTGAAAGAGAAATTTCAAAAATAGCAAGGAAACTTGTAAAAAAAATAGACAATAAAGAGAAAGTCAATAATCCAATTCATGAAAAAGATCTTAAAGACTTATTAGGAGTACAAAAATTTAATTACGGAGAAATCGAGGAGGAAAATAGAGTAGGTGTTGTTACTGGTTTGGCTTGGACAGAGGTTGGTGGAGAAATATTAAAGATAGAGTCTGCTGTGATGCCTGGAAAAGGAAAGATGCAAATTACTGGAAAATTAGGTGATGTAATGCAAGAGTCCGTAAAGGCAGCAAAATCCTACATAAGATCAAAAAGTTTAGATTTTGGAATCATACCTCCAATATTCGACAAAAAAGATTTTCATATTCACGTTCCTGAGGGAGCAACTCCAAAAGATGGTCCATCTGCTGGAGTTGGTATGGTAACTTCGATAATTTCAGCTATTACAGAAATTCCGGTAAATAAAAATGTAGCAATGACTGGAGAAATCACTTTAAGAGGATTAGTTCTACCAATTGGTGGGTTAAAAGAAAAATTATTAGCAGCTCACAGAGCTGGCATTAAAAAAGTTTTAATTCCTGTTGAAAATAAGAAAGATTTAGTAGAAGTTCCTAAAACAATTTTAGATAATATGGAAATAATTCCAGTAAAGAATGTTGATGATGTTTTAAAAGTTGCTCTAATTAAACCACTAAAAAGAGTGGAGTGGGTAGAAGTTGATCAGATGAGTAAAAAAGGTAAAGAAAAAAAAGAAGAACTTAGTACGCATTAGTTAAATTAATATCTAATCCAACCATTCTTTGTAGCTATCAATATTTGACGAGATAAACTTAGGTAACTGATCTAAATCAATTTTTTTTAAAATTGATTTCCCAGACCATTTATAACCTCTCATATCAACATTATGGTCATACATTACTCTTTTTTCCTGCATTAATTTTTTTAAATCGTTAATTTTAAGTCCACTCTCCTCAAATTCATGATGATGAGCAAAATTTAATAACTTCTTCTCTAGTTCTTCTGGAGTTCTTAAACATGTAAAATGCCAGCCACCGTTTTTAATATGTAATAAATTTGAGTATTTCTTTTTTGAAAAAAAAGTATCTATTCTCCACAAAGGATATTTTCTACCTTTTATATTCCTTAGCCATTGAGGTGAAATAAAATTTTTCTTTTTTACCGCTTTAGTTCCTTGCCAAGTGTAATTTTCATAAAGTAAATTAAATTTATAATAAAACATTTTTTGTT
>MDTA01055403.1_pt1 | contig 11674 bp, 14 predicted proteins | sample 811151 | NCBI WGS metagenome assembly MDTA01 (sample SAMN05326648, study PRJNA326480) | marine metagenome | isolation source: seawater | place: Indian Ocean: South | collected 2010 | reverse complement strand
CTTTGTTTCCAGAGTCAGATTCGGTTCTGGCAGGTCCTGCTTTAGTTACAGCTTTATCATCAAGATTAGATCAGGCTGTATCGATAGATAATGGAGTAATGCACATGATGGGGTTAGCAAATATTCCAATGATAGTTTTGTTCGGTCCAACAAGTTCAGAAAAATTTGCCCCAAAAAATAATTTTACGAAAATTTTGGATAGTAAAAAAATTCATGATACCTCAGATATTGAGTCAATATCAGTTGATGAAGTTTATGATTTAATTTAAGTTTTTAATGTTTTAATTTTTTTGATTTTTGCGAGTTTTAACAAATCTTTATTTACACTTTTTAATATTTGTATTGAGTTAGATCTAGAAACAATAGCCACTCCAATCTTTCCCAATCTAAAAAAAGGATAACTGCCTATTTCAACATTTCTAGAATATTTTTTTTGTATCATACCTAACTGTTTTGAAATATTGCTTTCAACAGTATAAAGATTAACTGTATTACTGTGAATTCTTAAACCTTTAATTAAAAATTTTTTACAATTTTCAATCATAGAATTTAAGATTGAGGGTACACCTGGAAGTGATAAAACATTTTTGGTTATGAAACCTGGAGCAGCACTTGATGGATTATAAATTAATTTTGATCCCCTAGGCATTTTTGCCATTTTTTTTCGCCCATCGTTAAACTTGTTTTTTCCATAATATTTTTCTAAAATTTCAAATGCTTCTTTGTGATACTCATACTTGACTTTAAAAGCTTTAGAGATTGACTTAGCTGTGATATCGTCATGAGTAGGCCCGATACCTCCGGTAGTAAAAACATAATTAAATCTTTTTGATAATAACAAAATATTCTCAATAATAATCTTTTCTATATCAGGAATTATCCTAACTTCGTTTACGCTTATTCCACAATTTAAATTAAGCCATTTTGAAATAAATGCTATATTCTTATCTTGAGTGCGTCCTGAGAGGATTTCATTGCCAATAATTAATATTGCGGCATTTACTTTTTTAATTTTTTTCTTCATAGATGTAATGAATATATATGAACTTTGAAAATAAATTAATACCAGGTGAATTTGTAAAAAGATATAAGCGTTTTTTTGTGGACATAAGGATAAATAACCAAATTGTTACAGCCCATTGTCCAAATACAGGCTCTATGCTTGGGCTTCTTAGAAAAGGAAACAAAGTATGGATTAGTAAATCAAACAATCCTCATCGAAAATTAAAATATACTTTAGAAATTATTGAAGAAAATAGTTCAAAAGTCGGGGTGAATACCCACTCTGCTAACAAAATTATAAAAGAAGCTCTTTATCATAATTTAATCAAAGAAATAACTAATATTAGAGAAATAAAAGCCGAGTCGAAATTTGGAACATATACAAGATTCGACTTTTTAATAATCGGTAAAAAATATAAAGCATATATGGAAGTTAAAAATGTTACTCTGTCGAGAAAAAAAGGTCTTGCAGAATTTCCGGATGCAATAACGTCAAGGGGTTTAAAGCACATTAATGAGCTTATTAAAGCAAGTAAAAAAAATTATAAAATCTATATATTATATTTAATTCAAAGAAATGATTGTAAAAACTTCACAATTGCAAAGGATATAGATTTTAAATATGCAAAAGCTCTTCATAAAGCTGTTAAAAACAAACTTAAAATTCTTTGCTATGATTGTAAATTTTCATCAAAAGGAATAAAACTTAATAAACAAATTAAGTTTACTATAAATGATTAAAGATATAAAAGAGTCCTTTGAAAAAACTAAAATTGCTGGTTCTATTGCTGCTGGTGCATTAGATGAAGTCCAAAAAATAATTGAGCCTGGTATTTCTACAAATAAAATAGATAAAATATGTTATGAATTTATCAACGATAATAAAGCATATTCTGCTCCATTATATTATAGGGGTTATCCTAAGTCTTGTTGTACATCTACTAACCATGTTGTTTGTCACGGTATACCTTCAAAAAAAATACTTACAGACGGAGATATTGTAAACGTAGATGTTACTGCTTTTAAAGATGGTTGGCACGGTGATACTAGCAGAATGTTTAAAATAGGTGAAGTGTCTGTAAAAGCTGAAAAATTAATTAAAACAACTTATGAAGCCATGATGAAAGCTATCAAAATAGTTAAGGACGGAGTTCGACTAGGAGATATTGGTTCAACAATTCAAAACCATGTTGAAGAACACGGATTTTCTGTGGTGCAAGATTTTTGTGGCCATGGTATTGGTGAAACATTTCATAAAGCTCCTAATGTATTGCATTATGGTAAAAAAGGGACTGGTGAAAAAATATTAACTGGAATGATTTTTACTATAGAGCCAATGATTAATCTTGGTAATTACGAAACGAAAGTATTAAATGATGGATGGACGGCAGTAACTAAAGATAAATCATTATCTGCACAATTTGAACATACAATAGGTGTAACTAAAGATGGTTGTGAAATTTTTACAAAGTCAAATAATGCTTAAAAAACATTTATGATTGAAAGATACTCTAGAAAAGAAATAAAAAGTATTTGGGAAGATTACAATAGATACTCTATTTGGTTAGATATTGAGATCGCTGCCGCCGAAGCAATGGAAAAATTAAAGATAATACCAAGAGGAGTTGCAAAAAAAGTTAGGTCTAAAGCTAAAATCAATACAAAAAGGATTTTACAAATAGAAAGTAAAGTCAAACACGATATAATTGCTTTTTTAACATCAATTACTGAAAAAGTTGGTGAAGAAGCTAGATATTTACATAAAGGAATGACGTCGTCAGACGTCTTAGATACATGTTTTAATCTTCAATTAAAACAATCAGGTATAATTTTATTAAAAGATATAAATTTTTTACTTCAATCAATTAAAAAGCAAGCGATAAAACATAAATATACTTTATGTATTGGTAGAAGCCATGGGATTCATGCAGAACCAACAACATTTGGTTTAAAAATGTTGACTTTTTATCAAGAGTTTTTGAGAAATAAAAAACGATTAGAGGACGCAATAAAAGAAATATCTACTTGTGCAATTTCTGGAGCTGTTGGAACTTTTGCAAATATTGACCCAAGAGTTGAGAAATATGTGGCAAAAAAATTGAAATTAAATATTGAACCTATTTCTACACAAGTAATACCAAGAGACAGACACGCTCAATTTTTTTCAACAATTGGTATAATTGCAAGTTCTATTGAAAGATTTGCAATAGAAATTAGACACCTACAAAGAACTGAGGTTTTAGAAGTTGAAGAATTTTTTGGTAAAAAGCAAAAAGGTTCTTCAGCAATGCCTCATAAGAAAAATCCAATCCTAAGTGAAAACTTAACTGGTTTAGCAAGACTCATAAGATCGGTTGTAACCCCTGCTCTAGAAAATGTAGCATTGTGGCATGAGAGAGATATCTCTCACTCAGCTGTTGAGAGAAACATTGGCCCTGATGCGACAATTGCATTAGATTTTGCTCTTAATAGGTTAAATAATATAGCTAAAAATTTAAATATTTATCCAAAAAATATGGAGAAAAATTTAAATTTAACAAATGGTATATTTTTTTCACAAAGGGTGCTTCTAGAACTTACGAATGTCGGATTTAGTAGAGAACAATCTTATAAAATTGTTCAAAGAAATGCGATGCAAGCATGGAAGGAAAATTCATCTTTTTATGACAAAATTGTCTTTGATAAAAAAATTACAAAAAAAATACCTGTTAATAAAATTAAAAAACTATTTAATTTTAGTTACCATATAAAAAAAATTAATATAATTTTTAAAAGAAGTCTAAAAAAATAATCTAATGAATAAAGGAAAAAAACTATACGAAGGAAAAGCTAAAATTCTTTATGAAACTAAAGATAAAGATTTAATTATTCAGCATTTTAAAGATGATGCTACAGCCTTCAATAATTTAAAAAAAACAAGCGTTGAAGGGAAAGGTGTTTTAAATAATAGAATTTCAGAATATATTTTAACTAACCTTTCTCAGTGTGGTATTAAAACTCATTTTATCAAACGTTTAAATATGAGAGAACAGCTTATACAAAAAGCTGAGATATTTCCCATTGAATTCATTGTTAGAAATATAGCTACAGGATCCTTAACAACGAGGCTTGGTATACCTGAAGGAACAGTTCTAGAGAAACCACTTCTAGAATATTGCTTTAAAAAAGATGAACTTAATGATCCTTTAATTTCAAAAGAACATATTTTTTCTTTTGGATGGGCTACTGAAGAAGAGATAAAAGTGATTGATAAAATTACACTAAGAATAAATGATTTATTAGTTGGTATGTTTAGAGGAATTGGGATTAAACTTGTAGATTTTAAAATTGAATATGGAAAAGTTTGGGATAAAGAAAATGAAAAAAAAGAAATCGTTTTAGCGGATGAAATCAGTCCGGACACATGTAGATTATGGGATTCTAAAACTGAAAAGAAATTAGATAAAGACAGATTTAGGAAAGACTTGGGAAATATTATCCAAGGATATCAAGAAGTAGCAAGACGACTAGGTATTATGCCTGAAGAAACAAATATAAGTGAAGTAAATTTTGGTAAAACTATTCCAATCAAATTCAAAAAAAAATAAATTGAAATTCACTGTAACAGTTACACTTAAAAAAGATGTTTTAGACCCTCAAGGAAAAGTTGTACAAAATACTTTAATTAATATGGGTATGAATAAATTGAAAAGCATAAGACAAGGAAAGCATTTTGAAATTGAAATCGAAGAAAAAGATATAAGTTTAGGTGAAAAAAAAGTCGATGAAATGTGTAAAAAACTTTTAGTAAATGAAATAATTGAAGATTATAAAATTAATAAAATATAATGAAATCATCTGTAATTGTTTTTCCTGGATCTAATTGTGACAGGGACATCGATATGGCCTTAAAAAAAATGCAATTTAAAAACCAAATGGTTTGGCATAAAGAAACAAAATTACCAAAATCAGACCTAATAGTTATTCCAGGAGGTTTTTCCTATGGCGATTATTTAAGATCAGGAGCAATAGCTGGCAAATCATTAATAATTGATGAGGTAGTTAAAGCTGCGAACTCAGGATCCTTAGTTTTAGGTATTTGTAACGGATTTCAAATATTGACAGAAACAGGTCTTTTAAAGGGTACTTTGCTTAGGAACAAAAAATTAAAATTTGTTAATAAAGATGTTCATATAAAAGTTATTACTAATAATACCAGATTTTCAAATAAATATAAAAAAGAGCAAATTTTAAAAATAAATATTGCTCATAACGAAGGAAATTATTTTACAAGTCCAAATCATCTTTCAGAACTTAAAAATGAAAATTTAATTGCTTTTAAATATTGTGATGACAAAGGAAACATTAGTAGTGAGTCTAATCCTAATGGTTCGTTAGAAAATATTGCTGGAATTTATAATTCGAATAAAAATATTTTAGGAATGATGCCTCACCCTGAGCGTATGGTAGACGAAATTATCTCAAACAAAGATGGAGAAAATTTATTCTTAAGTCTTTTAAGTTAAATGAAAATCACAAAAAAAATAATTGAAAAACATGGGTTAAAATTTGAAGAGTATGAAAATATAAAAAAACTATTAAAAAGAGAGCCTAATTTGCTAGAGTTAGGAATTTTTTCTGCTATGTGGAATGAACATTGTTCTTATAAATCTTCTAGAATACATCTTAAAAATTTACCCACCAAAGGAAAACAAGTTATACAAGGTCCTGGGGAAAATGCTGGAATTATTGATATAGGGGACAATGATACTATAGTCTTTAAGATTGAAAGTCACAATCATCCCTCTTACATAGAGCCATATCAAGGTGCTGCAACAGGTGTTGGAGGAATTTTAAGAGATGTCTTCACGATGGGTGCCAGACCTATAGCTTTATTAAATTCAATTCACTTTGGAGATCCCAAGCACCCTAAAACAAAAAGTTTACTTAATGGTGTGGTTTCTGGTATTGGCGGCTATGGTAATTGTATTGGAATACCTACTGTTGCCGGAGAAACAAAGTTTAATGAAACCTATAATGAGAATATACTTGTTAATGCTATGGCTGTAGGTCACGCAAAAAAAGATAAAATTTTTTACTCAAAAGCTAAAGGCTTAAATAAAGCAGTTGTATACGTGGGTTCAAAAACTGGACGTGATGGAATTCATGGGGCTTCCATGGCGTCAGCAGAATTTAATGAAAATTCTGATGAAAAAAAACCAACTGTTCAAGTAGGCGACCCTTTTACAGAGAAATTATTAATGGAAGCTTGTTTAGAATTGATGAAAGATAATTCAATTATTTCAATTCAGGATATGGGAGCTGCTGGCTTGACTTCGTCAAGCGTAGAAATGGCATCTAAAGGTTCCTTAGGTATTGAACTCGATTTAGAAAAAGTTCCTTGTAGAGAGGAAAATATGTCTCCCTACGAAATGATGCTTTCAGAAAGTCAAGAGAGAATGCTTATAATTCTTGAGGACGGAAAAGAGACATCTGCAAAAAAAATATTTGATAAATGGGACCTAGATTTTGTGGTAATTGGAAAAACCACAGATACAAATAATCTTACTTTGAAATTTAATAATAAATTAGAAGGAGAAATTCCAATTGAGGCTTTGGCATCTAATGCACCAATTTACGATAGAAAATGGGTTAAAAAAAAAGTGAACAAGAATAAAATTGATTTAAAAAATTTAAAAAAAATTAAAATTGAAGATGCTTTAATAAATATTCTATCGAGCCCTAACCATTCTAATAAAAGCTGGATAACCAACCAATATGATCAAATGGTCATGTGTGATACTGTTCAAAGATCTGGATCTGATGCTGCAATAATCAGAATTCATAATAAAGATAAAGCAATTGCTGTTTCAGTTGACTCATCTGCCAACTACTGCAAATCACATCCAGTTACTGGGGGAAAACAAATAGTATGTGAGAATTGGAGAAATTTAGTTACTGTAGGAGCGAAACCTTTAGCTATTACAAATTGTTTAAATTTTGGTAATCCAGAAAATAAAGAAATTATGGGTGAATTTGCAGAATGTTTACAAGGTATCAAAGAAGCTTGTGAGTTTTTAGACTATCCAGTTGTATCAGGAAACGTCTCTTTCTATAACGGAACAAATAATAAAAATATTTTTCCTACTCCTGTGATAGGAGGAGTTGGTTTGATTAAAAAATTTTCTAAACCTATCAATCATAATTTTAAAAGGGAAAACAGTTATGTAGTTTTAATAGGTAAAACGTTTGGTCATCTAGAACAAAGTTGTTTTTTAAAGGAAAATTTTTCAATAGCTGAAGGATCGCCTCCTGAAATTAATCTACTAAATGAAAAAAATAATGGTGAAAGTTTGCTAGAATTATTTGATAATGATTTGATTTTGTCTTCTCATGATGTCTCAAGTGGCGGATTAATAACTGCGATTTCTGAAATGGTGATTGGCTCAGCTTTTGGTGTGAAGATATTTAAACCCAAAAAATTTGCTAATTTACTTGAGTACTTTTTTGGTGAGGATCAAGCAAGATATATAGTCGAAATAGATTCAAATAATTTATTGAAAGCTGAAAAAATCCTTAAAGATAACAATATTTTCTTTGAAAATATTGGGGTTACTCAAAGAGACTATATGGAAATTGAAGGTGAGTTAAAATTAGACATCAAAGACTTATTTAAAATAAATAATCAATGGTATAATAATTATTAATGCCTTTGCCTTTAGAAGAAATTAAAAGATTAATTATGGAGACAATTCCAGATGCCTCTATAGAAATTAAAGATTTAATGGGAGATAATAATCATTATTCAGCAATAATTAAATCTTCCAAATTTAATAATTTAAGTAAAATAGAACAACACAAACTTGTATATAAATCTTTAAAAGGTAAAATGGGAAATGAGTTACATGCTTTATCGATAACTACAGAAGAAAAATAATGAATACAGAAGAAAAAATTAAAAAGTTAATAGACCAAAATAAAGTTTGTTTATTTATGAAAGGAACACCAGACTCACCCCAATGTGGATTTTCTATGGCTGTTTCAAATATACTTAAACATTTAAACGTAGATTTTCACGGAGTAAATGTTTTAGAGGATGAGAGTTTAAGACAAGGTATTAAAGAATTTAGTGATTGGCCTACCATACCTCAACTTTATATTAAAAATGAATTTATAGGTGGGTGTGATATTGTCAAAGAAATGTTTGAAAAAGGTGAGTTAAAAAAAATTTTAACTGAAAAAAATATTATCAAATAAGGCCCCATGAGAAATTTTATATATAAAACTCTAATTATAATAATTGCATTTATAATTATATTCGAATTTACTATAGGCAAAACATTAAATAAGATCACTTCACAAACTGATTTGTTGCTTACTAGAGAAGGAAGAAAGGAAATAGTAAATTCAATTAAGATTGAAATGGATAAAGCAATAAAAAAAGATAATTTTCTTAAACAAGATGAAAGAATACTTATTAATAACTTTATTGAAAAAATAAGAAGTGAACTAAAAGAAGTTGAATAAATATTTAAAATATTTTCTTAAGAAAATTAAAATTTTTCACAATATTCATATAAAACATAAATTTTATCTAAAAAAAAAAACTTACTCTATGGAGGGAGAAGATTTAATTATTTTAGATAATCTTAAAAACGTAAAAAATGGATTTTATGTTGACGCTGGTTGCTATCATCCGCTGCATTTAAATAACACTCACTTATTATATAAAAGGGGTTGGAGTGGAATAAATGTAGATTTAAGTGAGTATACAATTGATTTATTTAATTATCTTAGACCAGATGATCACAATATAAACGTAGCTGTATCTAATTATGACGGCAATATAAAATTTTATTATCAAAAAACACTTAGTCAAATTACTTCAGTAAAAAAAGAATTAGCAACAAAGAGAATGCAAGGAGAAATAAAAGAAAAAAAAATTAAGGCAAATAAACTCGATACTATTTTAGAAAATAGTAAGTTTAAAAATCAAAGAATAGATTTATTAAATATCGATGTTGAGGGTGGAGACTTTGAAGCATTATGCTCACTTAACTTTGATATTTATAAACCCAGACTCATATGCATTGAGATAGAAGAAAAAAATATTAAGGACTCAAATATCTACAAATATTTAATTAAATTAAATTATAAGAAAATTTGGTCGAGTAAATCAAATTTATCACACATCTTTACTCAAGATGCATATATTTAAATTATTTTTCACATTTTAAAAGTTTGCCTGTAACAATTTTATCTTGATGAAAAAAAAACTTGAAACTTGTTTCGTAAATTAAATTACATTTATATGGCATACTTCTTCTCAAGTTTCTCACATTTTGCACTGCTAAAAATGGTCTCTTATAATTTGTTTCAATTTTTTGCCATGAGTCAAAGCAATTAAATTTTGAATTATTAAGAAAAGTTTTTACACTCCACATCGGATTAGCTAAAATACATAATTCTTGAGTTTTAATTGTATTTAAGTGTTTAGAAATTTCTCTTCCACTAATACCTTGATATTCTAATTCAAAATTTTTATTTAAATCTAAAGTTCTTGAAGGGAGATTAAACCACACATATTGGTAAGGATTAATTTTTATATTTTCTACAATAAAAAATAATATAGTTATTGGCACAATAAAGTAAAAAAATTTTTTTGAAAAAATGAATAAAGAAGTCAATCCTATTATAAAAAATAAAGGAACAAGAAACATTACTTGTCTTATCTCATCGTAAAGATGAACTTTTTTAAAAACAAGAATTAAAAATATTGATAAAATTGATAAAAGCAATGTCCCAAAAAAAATCCCTTTTTTTTTATCATTAAATATTTTTTTTTCTGTAAGAGGTAATATTAAAATTCCAAGTAATATTACTAAAGGGATCTTTACCAAAAACCATATTAAAAGATATGTTGAAGGCAAATCTTTTGAATACATAATTTCACCAAGTGTAGTCGTTCCAACATTATTAAAATGTGAAGCGTTTATTTCGAATGTTTGAATTAACAAAAATGGATTTACCCATAATATTGGATAAAACAAGAAGATAAAGAAGGCTAGAAATATAAAAAAAATTAAAAAATGTTTATAATAACTAGTAAGAAATTTAATAAAATTAATTTTATATATATTTAAATAAATTATTAAAGTGATGAGGTACTGTAAAAAAATTAAAGAACCAGCAATTCTAATTGATAATAAATAAGCTGAGCAAATTGAAAATACTATTACATATTGAAATTTCAAATTATTTTCTTCGATTATTTTTTCAAATAAAATAAAACTTACATATGTACATAATAGCCAAATGGACATAAAAGGCACATCCTTTGGACTGAACATAGATTGGCCAAATAAATATGGATAAGTTAAATATAAAATTAAACCCAGAATGCAAAAGCTTTCGTTATCAATTAATTTTTTTAAAATTAGATAGAAAAAAAATCCTGAAAAGAAAAAAAATAAAAAAACTACAAAATGTTTTGCAAGTAATTTAGCGCCGTAATCATCCAAATTTTTATCTAAAATCAAAATATTTTTTAATATAGATTGAATGGGTTGAGAAATAATTTGAAAACCTATTCCATATCCAACAAAACTTTGTACTTCTTTCTCAAATTTATTCTTATCAAATTTTTTTTGATAAAAAATAGTATCGGATAGTTGCTTTATTAAATTTGTGTGAAAATTCCAATTTGCTTCCTCATGCCTCTCATCAAACGAAATGCCTGAATTAATTGAATTTAAAGATCCGACTATAAAATAGGTGGTTAAAAAAAAGATAAAAAAAATTTTTTTAAACTTTGTCATTAAAATATTAATAACATAATCTGAGATAAAAAAATCTTATAATTATATTGGAGTTTTATAGATAAATTTTATCTTGAATAATATTCAATTACTAAACTAGGTTCCATTATAACTGGGAAAGGAACCTCTGAAAATTTAGGAACTCTGATTAGTTTAGCTGTTTTATTCTTATCATCTAGTTGGATATATTCTGGAACATCTCTTTCCTTACTTTGTAATGAACCATCAATTATTGTTAATTTTTTTGATTTTTCTCTAATCTCGATTGTGTCGGCACTTTTTACAACATAGCTAGCAATGTTAACTCTTTTTTTGTTTACTTTTATATGGCCGTGATTAATCATCTGTCTGGCAGCAAACACAGTAGGAGCAAATTTGGCTCTGTATATTACTGTATCTAATCTACTTTCAAGCAAGGCAATTAAATTTTCTGTTGTGTCTCCTTTTTTTGATAAAGCTTTTCTGTAAATATTTCTAAATTGCCGCTCGTTAATATTGCCATAATAAGCTTTAAGTTTTTGTTTTGCCTGTAATTGAACCCCGTAATCAGTAGGCTTACCTTTTTTATTTTGGCCATGTTGTCCGGGAGGATATGCTCTAGAGTTAAATGGACTTTTAGGTCTCCCCCATAAGTTTGCTTTTAACCTTCGGTCGACTTTATGTTTTGATTTAAGTCTTTTTGTCATATTTTTTAAATGTGTTTTATAATCTTTGTAATTGATTTGTCAATTAAGCTTTAATACTATTTTTTACTTAACGAGCTAATAATACTAGCTAAAATCCTTAATTCTTTGTCATTTGGTTCTAATCTATAAATTAAATTATTTATATTTAATATCATTGAGTGCCTTTTCTCTTTAGGGATAAAAAAGTCT
>MDTA01018895.1_pt1 | contig 11677 bp, 11 predicted proteins | sample 811151 | NCBI WGS metagenome assembly MDTA01 (sample SAMN05326648, study PRJNA326480) | marine metagenome | isolation source: seawater | place: Indian Ocean: South | collected 2010 | reverse complement strand
GTCATGAGAACGGAAAGAAATGTTCCCGAGGGAACGGTTTAAGGAAGGGCAGGGATGCCCTGCCTCCATCCAATGTAACGGAAGATTGAGAGGTGTGTTCGGTTATTGCGCAACCGATTGATCAGAGTCCTGCCAGGAACTGGGCAGCTCACAAAGATTTAAGGTTTTGATGTTGTTCGGAGCCTGTTTTGGTCCTGATCCGTTGGCTCCACGCTGGACGTCGTCTCGAGGAAACCGTTCCACTCGCATTGGCCCGCCACAGGCGCAACGAACTTGAGGCCCTGGGAGCCACGATCTATTGGAGCGAGCGACTGGTCTCGACCGGCCTCAGCTGAGACGCTGAATCAAAACAACGTTTCTGCGTCGGATGAAACGCCGTCATTTCGTCCTGCCATTTATGGCAGTGGCCTGCCTGACCATCAGCAGCTGTAGCTCAGGGCCGTCGTCTTTCGGCGACGATCCAACCAACCAAGCTGCCCTTGAGCGGCTGGAACTGCGGGTGAATCAGCTGGAGCGGAAACTCAGTTCCACAACTCCCGGGGATGGAGATCTCGATCCGAACGTCCCTGCCGGTCCACTTCAGTCCCTCACCCTGCGTCTGGGGACGGATGACGATCGACTGCGGCTCTACTGGGCCGATGGTCAATCCAGCGATCTGCTCTGCAGCGAAGAAGGCAAAGGTGTCTGGGCCTGTGGCTAATCCCTCCAGTGCCGATCAGAGCGCAGCGTCACGTCACCGCTACAGGTCTGTCACCCACGGTGTGGACTGCCAGCTCTCAGCGATGTCAACGGTTTTTGGTTTCGATTCAAGGGAGGGGAACCGGGCTGGCTAGAGCCAGATGCTTCTGTCCCAATAGTCGAGGCCGACAACGGGCCGCTGGGCTGAAGCTCAGGTCATCAGCTGCTCAAGCGCCTTGCTCCAGCTGGGGTCGGTCGACCAGACCTCACGTCGGGTCAATGAAAAGGCGATTCTCTTCTCGGCGTAGGCCGCCTCATTGATGAAGACCGGCCAGGCCTCACCGTGATCCTGCTGGAGGGACACCGCTTCTCCCTTCGGAGATTCGAAGACAACAGCTCCATCCATCAGCGGCTGCCAATCCTGTCCCTGGAGGTGTTGATGCACCAGCGCAGCGGCACGATCCCGTGAATCACGCGGCAGATCCACACTGCCGAGGTGACGATGCACCACCAGGCTGTGGGGGTCCCGGCCATGCCCTGCTCGTGCCGCGGCCAACTGCTGCAGACAGGTCTCGAGGGCGATCCTGGTCTGGCGTACCACCCGCGCATCCAGGACTCCCTGGGGCACGGGGCCCACTTCAATCACCAGTCCGCAGGGCCATTGCTCCACCAGAAATCCAGTCTGGGCCGCATCCGCTTCATGCAGGTAGACCGGCAGTCCAAGCGCCCCTTGAACCCGTGCCGCCAGGGCCAGATCGGCGGGCCGCCGGCCGTACACAACCAAACAGCTGCCCATGGCCGCTGTGGTGCTGTGCAGATCCAGGGCCACCCGGCAAGGGGTCGCGCTGGCGGGGCCGTGCAACGCGAGGAGCTGCCGAGCGCGCTGCAGTTCCTGCTCCTGCCCACCCTGATTCAGACGATCCGGCGTGAAGCAGCGGTTGAGGTCGCGGTCGACGTAGCGACGGTTGACGGCACGAGCTTCGGGATTACCGATTTCAAGAGCCAAGGAAAGGCCAGCGGTTTCCAGCAGATCGGGCTGCTCACGCCATTGGTCGACCAGCCAGGCCCCATTGATTTCATTGCCGTGGGTGCCACCAACCACCAGCACATCGCAGCGGGTCATCACGACGCTTCGACATCGACCTGACTGAAGCATGGGAAACCGCAAGACTGAGGCCAACAGCATCTGAGCCATGGCCATCCCTCCGGCTCTTGTCATCGCCGCACGTCAGGGCTGGCGATGGCAGTGGCAGCAATTGATGGGAGGTCTGGGACCGGCCGATGCGGAAGGGAATTACCGGCGACCCAGCAGCGATCACCTCAACACCTCCCTGCCCCCGTTCGTCAAAGCAACGCTTCCAGAGCAGCGTCGGCCCCTGCTGATCCTTGGGAGAAGCTGTCCCTGGGCCCACCGCACCTGGCTGGTGCATCAACTGCGACAACTCGGCGGCAGCCTCAAGCTGATGGTCGCCAGTGCCGACCACCGCGCCGGCCGCTGGCAACTGGATCCCCCCTGGCAGGGATGCCACACATTGCTGGAGCTCTACCGGCGTTGCGGTGCACCTCCCTCGTACCGGGCCACTGTGCCGGTGCTGGTGGATCCCAGCGGTCCTCGAATCCTCGGCAACGACAGTGCCCGGTTGGTGGAGCTGCTCAACCATTGGCCGGCACCGGATACGGCACCGGATCTGGCACCAGCGCATCAAGCTGAGAGCATCGAGCGTTGGCAGTCGCTGCTGCAACCTGCCGTCAATGACGGGGTCTACCGCTGTGGATTCGCCCGAACACAGGCGGCCTACAACCGTGCCGAAACAGACCTGTTCCAGGCTCTTGACCAGGTCGAACAGGCCCTGGCAGACGGACGGCCCTGGCTCTGCGGCAATCAGCTCACCCTTGCGGATATCCGACTGTTTCCAACCCTGATCCGTTGGGAACTGGTCTACGCCCCCCTGTTCGGCTGCAGCCGTCGGCCCCTCTGGCAGTTCCCCCATCTCTGGAGCTGGCGGCAACGCTTCCACGCGCTGGCGGGGGTGGACGACACCTGTGATGCCAGCGCCTGGCGCCATGACTACTTCGGGGCCTTATTCCCACTCAATCCCGGTGGAATTGTTCCGGCCGGTCCGGACCTGAGCACACTGGTAAGTGCCGGCACACCCAAGCCATGACCACGGCTGATCCGCAATTTGAAGGGGTCTACGGCCCCTACTCGATCACCGAAACCGACCGCCGCGACGTGCAGCGCTACCGCCTGGCTCTGCTGACCACAGGTCTGGCTCTGCTGGCGGGGGTTCTGCATTGCTGGCTGCTTGGTGCCCCTTGGGCCTGGCTCTGGATCCTTCCCATGGGCAGCAGCCTCGGACTGGCCCTGTTGTGGATTCACATCTACCTCCGCCCCCTGCACAGGGCACTTCAGCTCTTCTGGCTCATGGGCTGCATTGGTTGGGCCACCCTCCTGATCAGCGTAGGACCGACCCATGCCCTGATCACCCTGGCGGATCAACGCCTCTGGATCCTGGCCATCGGGCCCCTGTTCGCCGCCCTGGCGGGCATCGGCTTCAAGGAGTTCTTCTGCTTCCAGCGCCCGGAGGCGATCGGCCTCACCCTGCTGCTGCCTTTGGCTCTGCTGGGGCAATTGGCCGGCCTGACCACCCCTCAGGTCTGTCTCACGCTGATGGCGTTGGCTGCAACCCTGCTGGTGGTTCTCGCCCTGCGCAAGTTCGGGATGGACGCCTCTGCTGATGTGGGGGACAAGAGCGTGTTTGCTTACCTGGACGGTCAACTGCCGGCGCGCACCTCGTGAGTCTGATCAGCCTTGTGGGTGCCGCCAAGGACTTCGGCGTCCGCACCCTGTTTGCCGATCTTGAACTGCACATCGGTGAGGGGGAACGGCTGGGCCTGATCGGCCCGAACGGCGCTGGCAAGTCCACCCTGCTGAAGGTGCTGGCGGGCAGCGAACCACTGGGGGCCGGGGAACGACGTTGTTCCCCCAGGCTGCGGGTGGAGCTGGTGGGTCAGGAGAGCCGTGTCACCCCCGGGCTGACCGTGCTGGAGCAGGTGCTGGAGGGCTGCGGCGCCAAGCGAGACCTACTGCTGCGCTTCAGCGCCCTCAGCGATGCAGTGGCGGCAGCCCCTGAGGACGAGACCCTGCTGTCTGAACTGGGCCAGCTGAGCCAGCGCATGGACGATGAGGAGGCCTGGAGCCTGGAGCAGCAATGTCGCGAAGTGCTCCAGAAACTGGGCATCAGTGATCTCCAGCGCCCGGTGGCGGATCTGTCAGGCGGCTATCGGAAGCGGGTTGGCCTGGCTTCAGCCCTGGTGGGCTGCCCGGATGTGCTGCTGCTGGATGAGCCCACCAACCATCTGGATGCTGCCGCCGTGGAGTGGCTGCAGAGCTGGTTGGAGCGCTACCCGGGCGCGCTGGTGCTGGTGACCCACGACCGCTACGTGCTCGATCGAGTCACCAACCGCATGGTGGAAGTGGACCGCGGCCGAGCCCGCACCTACCAAGGCAACTACAGCACGTTTCTCCAGCACAAGGCGGAGGAGGAGGCCTCGGAAGCGTCCTCAGCCGCCAAGTTCCGAGGCGTTCTGCGCCGGGAGCTGGCCTGGCTCCGGCAGGGTCCCAAAGCCCGCAGCACCAAGCAGAAGGCCCGCCTGCAACGGATCGAGGCCATGCGCGAAGCACCACTTCAGCAACAGCGTAAAACCCTTGAGATGGCCAGTGTCAGCCGCCGCATCGGCAAGCTTGTGATCGAGGCGGAATCCGTGGGGGTGACGGTCGATGGCAAGCCTGAAGGACGTTCGCTGCTGCGCGATTTCAGTTACAGCTTCAGCCCAGAAGATCGCATCGGCATCATCGGGCCTAATGGCAGCGGCAAATCCACCCTGCTGGATCTGATTGCCGGTCGGCGCCAGACCACCTCCGGAACACTGCGCCTGGGTGAGACCGTTCACATCGGCTACCTCGACCAACACACCGGAGCCTTCACCGAAGGGAAAGGCCTCCAACGCAAGGTGATCGAATTCGTCGAGGAAGCTGCCAGCCGCATCGAAGTTGGCGGTGAGCAGATCACCGCATCCCAATTGCTGGAGCGGTTTCTGTTCCCCCCTGCCCAGCAGCACAGCCCCCTGGCCAAGCTGTCCGGTGGAGAGCGTCGGCGTCTGACCCTCTGCCGGATGCTGATCCAGGCCCCGAATGTGCTGCTGCTGGATGAACCCACCAATGATCTTGACGTGCGCACCCTGAGTGTTCTGGAGGATTTCCTGGAGGACTTCCAGGGCTGCGTGATCGTTGTGTCCCACGACCGTTACTTTCTGGATCGCACCGTTGACCGCCTGTTCTGCTTTGAACAGGGACGTCTGCAACGGTTCGAAGGCAACTACAGCGGCTTTCTCGAGCAGCAGCGTCTGCAGGAACGGCAACGGAGCTCAACCTCAGCACCGGCCAGGAAGGCAGATGCCCGCCAGTCCAAGACAACGCCCGTGGGGCCAAGGCGTCGCAGCTTCAAGGAAACCAAGGAACTGCAGCAACTTGACCAGCGACTGCCCCAACTGGAGCAACGCAAAGCAGCGCTAGAGGAGAAGCTCGCCACCCATGGCACGGATCTATCCGAACTCAGCCTGGAACTGGCGGAGCTGATTGCCACGATTGAGGCGGCGGAAGAGCGATGGCTGGAACTCAGCGAGCTTCAAGCCTGATGTCAGCGAATGGTTGAAAAGGGAATCGCAAGAGCAGGAACTGTCCATCAGCCGTAAAGTGACCTGCGACGAAAATGTCCCCATGAAATCGATCGACGAGCACATTCAGAAGGACAAGACCGACATCGAAGCAGCCAAGGCAGCCGGCGACGACGCCAAGGTCCGCCACCTCGAGGGTGAGCTCCACTCGCTCGAGGAGTACAAGGAGCACAACCCAAACGACAAGCACGACCCCACATCCCTGGAGTTGTATTGCGATGCCAACCCTGACGCTGACGAGTGCCGCGTCTACGACGACTGAGGTTTTGTGAGATCGGGAGCTGACCTAACTCAGCTCCCTCAGACAACGATCAGTACTCGTCGTTGTAGTCCGACGGGCTGCCGGTGAGGCTGCAAACAACGGCTTCCTGTTGCTTCATGGCGCGCACCTTGGCAATGGGACGTCCCATGCGTCGGAGCACGGCTATTTCCTCCTCTGTCTGACAACGGGCTATGACGGAACCCTTGTCATCAAGGCAGGTGTAGAAGGTCATCACGGATGCTTGGATCACTATTCCGTTATGGCGGTGTCTGGGCCCATTCACAACCACCGATGTGGTGGCCGACACGGATCAGGTTCGATGGGGCTCTAGTGGATCCCGAGCTCCTTCCAGACCACGTCCAGGAGTTGATCAAGATTGGCGCCCATCGCTGCTGAAATGCAGAGGGGGGAACGGCCACTGGCGGCTTCCAATTCACGGTTGAGCTCCGGCAGTTGCTCATCGAGCAACAGTTCCTGCTTGTTCAGCACCAACAGGCGAGGACGGTCCACGAGGCCGTGGCCATAGGCCTCCAGTTCCTTCTCCACCACCCGAAGATCGCCGACGGGATCATCAGCACCTGCGTCGACGACGTGAATCAGCAGCCTGGTGCGTTCGATGTGACGAAGAAAATCGTGCCCCAGCCCGGCCCCCTGGGCTGCACCGGCAATGAGTCCCGGAATATCGGCGAAAACCGTGCCATCACCACTGGGGCGTCGGACGACGCCAAGATTGGGCACGAGAGTCGTGAAGGGGTAGTCGGCGATCTTGGGGCGAGCGGCTGACAGCACAGCGATCAGGGTGCTCTTGCCCGCGTTGGGCAAGCCGATGATGCCCACCTCCGCCAGCAGCTTCAGTTCCAGCTGGAGTGGCCATTCCTCCCCATCCCGACCCTCGGTGAATTTCTCCGGTGCACGGTTGCGATTGCTGAGGTAGTGGGCATTTCCCAGGCCGCCGCGGCCACCGAACGCCACGGTCAGGCGTTCACCAGGAGCCGTCAGATCCCCCAGCAGAATGCCGGTGGTGAGATGACGCACCTCGGTTCCGCACGGCACCTTGATCACGAGATCACGGCCCGAGGCGCCGGTGCACTTGTTCGGGCCGCCGCGCCGGCCATCATCCGCAGCGAACAATCGCTTGTATTTGAAGTCGAGCAGGGTCTGAAGGTTGCTGTCCGCCTCCAGCACCACCGGTCCGCCATGGCCACCATCTCCGCCGGAGGGTCCACCGGCCGGCACATATTTCTCGCGTCGAAACGCGGCGATGCCATCTCCACCGCGCCCCCCGCGCACTGTGATCCGTGCCTGATCGATGAACTGCACGGTGCCGCGCGATGGATCCTGCTCTCAACCCTAAGATTCAGCCGCTGCTGAACAGCCGTTGGCCGGCGTCCGTTTCGAAGCCCTCAGCAAGAGCTACCCCGGCCGTCGTGGTTCACCATCGGTACAGGTGATCCGCGACCTTGACCTCAGCATCGAGGACGGCGAGTTCCTGGTGCTGGTGGGACCCTCGGGATGCGGCAAGAGCACCTTGTTAAGGCTGCTTGCAGGTCTGGAACGCCCCACGGCGGGGGAAATTGTCATCGGCGAGCGGCCAGTGAGCCAGGTGAGGCCTGGTCGTCGCGATGTGGCGATGGTGTTTCAGAGCTACGCGCTCTATCCCCATCTGAGCGTGCGCGACAACCTCAGTTTCGGCCTGCGGCGCAGCCGCCATCGCAACCTGCCCCAGCAGTTGCAGGATCAGCTCAGTCAGTTGAGCCGCAGACTTCCCGCCGTCCTGAGGGTGCGGTCGCCGCGAGAAGACTTGATTGAGCAGCGTGTTCAATCCGTCGCCGCGGCCCTTGAGCTGGAACCACTCCTGGACCGCCTGCCCAAGGAGCTCTCCGGCGGGCAGAAACAACGGGTTGCCCTGGGGCGTGCCATGGCTCGGAAGCCGGCCGTGTTTCTGATGGACGAACCGCTGAGCAACCTTGACGCCAAACTGCGCAACAGCACCCGCAGCCGCATCGTTGACCTGCAGCGGGAACTGGGCACCACAACGGTCTACGTCACCCATGATCAGGTGGAGGCCATGACCATGGGTCATCGCATCGCCGTGCTCAATCAGGGGCGCCTGCAACAGCTCGGAACGCCGATGGAGCTTTACCGATGGCCGTCCAATCTGTTTGTGGCTCAGTTCATCGGCAGTCCACCGATGACCATGCTTCCCGTGGTGATCGGCCCAGGCTCCACCTTGCTTCTTGGCCAGAAACGGCTATCGGTGGAGGGGCCTCTGGAGGCAGCCCTACCCGCACTGGAAGGCCAGACCATGACGGCGGGCCTGCGGCCGGAAGGCTGGCGTGTGGCACCGGCCACAAACCGCAACCTGCCGGCCTCGGTGATTCAGTGCGAAGTGCTGGGCAACGAGCAACTGGTCAGCTGCCGCCTGCACGATGGAGACCATCGGGTTCAGGTGCGTGCCGCCCCCGACTTGAAGCTCAAGCCCAACGATGTGCTGCACCTGGATCCTGAACCCAGTGGCTGGCGGCTGTTCGATGCCGACGGCGAAGCGATTGCTCGACAGGATCCCGTCGCTGACGGTCCCAAGCTGCCCGAGCTGAACTGATCAGTGGTCAATCACGGCCATGAGACGAGCACCGACTTCAACGGACCCACACCACACTGCAACCGCTGCCGCCATCGCCCTGCTCCGCGTCGGTGACACGATCGACGTAGGGCACCGTCTCCAGCCAGGCCCGCAGGCCACGCTTGAGCTTGCCGGTTCCGATCCCGTGGATCACCCACACCGGCCCATTGGCCCCCCGCAACTGTTCCTCCACAGCCGCCTCCGCTTCATGCACACGCATGCCGCGCACATCGAGGGTGTTTCGGCTGGTGCGCACCTGAGCACCTGAGCCGGGATTGATCCGAGCATTCACCTTCACCACCGGCTTTGCGGGCGGCTCCGGCTTGCGGCCGTCCAGACTTTCCACACCAGACAACTCCACCGTGCTGCGCATCACACCACAGCGCACGGTGAGCTGGGTGCCGTCGTCCGAGATCGCCAGCACCTCCGCCGCTTTGCCAAGGGCCAGAACCCGGATCCGCTCACCGGGTTCGGGTCTCCAGCCGGGCAAGGGCTGACGCCGTTCCGGTTCGGGGCGATGACGGTCCTCCAGCCGACGCAGGCGCTGGCCTGCCCGTCGTGCTGTTTCACCATCGGCGCGGTCATCCCGTAGCCGCCGGATCAGGGATCTCACCTCCTTCTGACCATCACGGATCGAGCGTTCCAGCCGTTGGCGCCCCTGTTCCTGGCGTTCGGCCGATTGCTGTTTCTGCTGCTGCCATCGCTGCAGCAGTTCGTCGTGGAGCAGCTCGGTACGGGCCAGCAGCGCTGCAGCATCCTCCGCCGCTGCCTGCTGCCGCTGCCGCTGTTCCTCCAGACCGCGGATCACACTGTTGACCTCTCCATCAGCAGCAGGGGCCAGCAACTGACGCGCCTCCTCCAGCACCTGGCCATCCAGCCCCAGCCGGCTGGCAATCGCGAGGGCATTACTGCGGCCAGGGATGCCCCAGAGCAGCTCATAGGTCGGAGAGAGGGTCTCGGCGTTGAAGGCCACCGAGGCGTTCTCAAACCGGGCGTCGTTGTATTTGAGGGCCTTGAGTTCGCCGAAATGCGTGGTGGCGATGGTGAGTCGGGCGCGGTCGGCGAGGGCCTTGAGCAGGGATGTCGCCAGGGCGGTGCCTTCACTGGGGTCGGTACCGGCCCCCACCTCATCGAGCAGCACCAACGACGGCGCGGGGCCGGACTGCAACGCCTCCAGAATCCGGCCGATTCGTTTGATGTGACCGCTGAAGGTGGAGAGGCTCTGTTGCAACGACTGTTCATCGCCGATATCTGCCAGAACCTGGGCGCACCACGGCAGGGTCGGCATCCCTGCACAGGGCAGCAGCAATCCTGCCCGGGCCATCAACGCCGCCAGACCGATGCTTTTGAGGGTCACCGTCTTTCCGCCGGTGTTGGGTCCCGTGATCGCCACCACCCGCAGGTCCGCAGACACCTCAATCGAAATCGGCACCACCGCCGGCCCACCGGAACGCTTGTGCTGCCAGACCAACAGCGGATGCCGCAGGGTTTGGAAGCGGAACGGCGCCTCCGGGGAAGCCTCCATGCGCGGAGCGGTGCCGCCGAGGAAGCGACCGTAACGGCCTCTGGCCAGGGCCAGATCCAGCTGCAGCAGGATCGACACCAGCTGCGCGAGCACAGGGTGTTCGTCTGCCACGGAGGCGCTGAGCGCGCTCAGCACCTTGCGTTCCTCCTCCCGGATTCGCCCCTCCAGGTCGGTCAGTCGATTACCGATCGTGAGTACGGAGCGGGGTTCGACGAACACTGTGCTGCCAGAGGCTGAGCTGTCGTGAACCTGACCCGCAACCTGTGCCACAGCGCCGGCCTTAACGGCCAGCACGGGGCGTCCATGGCGTTGGGCGATCACGCTGTCCTGGAGAAACGGTGCCAGGCGACGCAACAGGTCCTGCAGCTTGTCCCGGCGTTCCTGGCGCAGGCCCTGCCATTGCTGACGCAAACCAGCCAAAGGTGCACTGGCCCGATCAGCAATGCGCCCGCCTTCCTCGAGTGCAAACTTGAGCCGCTGCTCCAACTCCGGCAACGTCACCATTGTGTCGATCAGCGCCGAACAGGCCGGCCGGAGCTCAGGCTCATCGATCTGACGGCGCAGGCGACGGGCAGCGGCCAGGGTCTCGGCGACAGCCAGGAGCTCCTCGCCCGAGGCCACACCGCCCTTGCTGCAGCGCAGCAGCACAGGTGTGAGGTCTTGCACGCCGCGAAAGCTGATACCGCCTTCGATCAGGTCATCGAGCACCGCCATCTCGACGGTCTCCGCCAACCGCTGCCGACTGGTCTCCAGGGTCTCGGGCAAGACAAGACTGCGAGCCGCATCACGCCCCATTCCGGTGGACGCGAAGCTTGCCAGGTGATCACACACCCTGGGCCACTCCAGCAGCTCCAGGGTTTCCTGGACAGCCTGATCGATCCCAGGTGTCGGGTCAGCAGCAGTTGGAGGGAATGCCACCGGGGGGTTCATAGAGCATTTCCAGCCAATTGCCTTCGGGATCTTTCAGATAAAAGGACGCGGTGCCATCGCGGTGATCGTGCACAGCACCGACATGCACGCCCTCAGCTTTCAGTCGATCGTGCACACGATCAACTTCCTGGCGATCGCGGAAATGAAAGGCGAAGTGGGGGCCAGCGGCCTTGTAGCCAGGCCCGAGCAACGCCAATCCATCACGGCCCTCACCCGCTTCCAGGTAGCACCAATCGTCTGCTTTCCAGACGAGGCGCATGCCGAGTGCTTGGTAAAACGCAACCGCTCTGGACACGTCCTGAACGCGAATCGCCACATGACCAAGACGATCAACCGTTGTCATCTGCAGCCAGCGACGATTTGCATTCTGAAGTGTTGGGACGCTGAACCGCTCAGCCCTGACGGAGCCATTGGGCAGCGTCACAGGCGTGATACGTGAGGATCAGATCCGCACCGGCACGCTTGAAACTGAGCAGGGTTTCAAGAACCACCGCACGCTCATCAATCCAACCGCGCTCGGCGGCGGCCTTCACCATCGAATACTCGCCACTGACGTTGTAAGCGGCGATGGGCAGCTCCGACTCACCGCGGAGACGGTGAATGATATCCAGGTAAGCCAGACCCGGCTTCACCATCATGATGTCGGCACCCTCCTGCTCATCCAGCTGTGCTTCGGTGATGGCTTCCCTGGCATTGGCCGGGTCCATTTGATAAGTGTCCTTATTGGTAGGAATCGGCTTGCTCCCGGCAGCACGGGGGGCTGAGTCAAGGGCTTCACGGAAGGGCCCGTAGTAGGCGGAGGAGTATTTCGCGGTGTAACTGATGATGCCGACGTGTTCGAAGCCTTCGTCATCCAAGGCTTCACGGATGGCCCCGACACGGCCATCCATCATGTCGCTGGGGCCGATCAGATCGGCACCGG
>MDTA01225000.1_pt1 | contig 11678 bp, 10 predicted proteins | sample 811151 | NCBI WGS metagenome assembly MDTA01 (sample SAMN05326648, study PRJNA326480) | marine metagenome | isolation source: seawater | place: Indian Ocean: South | collected 2010 | reverse complement strand
TATAATAAAATGCATAGAGGAACTGATTTTGCTGCTCCGAGTGGAACCCCAATAATGGCATCTGGGTCAGGAACAATTACAAGAGCTAGGTGGTGTGGAGGAGGAGGAAATTGTGTAAAGATTAAACACAATTCAACTTATGAAACTGTTTACGCACATATGAGGGCATTTGCTAAAGGTATAAAGGAAGGAAGAAAAGTTAAGCAAGGTCAGATAATTGGTTATGTAGGATCAACTGGTTTATCTACAGGGCCACATCTTCATTATGAAGTTCACGTAAATGGAAAAAAAGTAAACTCACAAAAACTCAAACTACCGTCTGGTAAAGTCTTAAAAGGTGACGAGCGAAAACAATTTGAGCTTGATAGAATAAAAATCGATTTAAAATTATCAGAATTGAGATAAGTATTAATTTGCCGATTGTGATATCTTTTGATCTGTAGACTCCTCTTGAGATAATGTTTTTTCAGAATTATTTGAATTATACATAGAGTTTTCTTTTTTTTCGTTTAGCTCGTTAAATCTTCTCAAAAAATGATCTGCATGTTGTAAATAATTTTGTGCTAAAATAGGATCGCCATTACTTTGAGCGTCTTTTGCAAGTTGCTGATATTTTTGCATAGCTTTTTCGACATTGTGGATATTATTCATTGAGCCATTACGACCAAAATTTACATTGCCATTGCTTCCGAAACTATTAGAATTATTCGAAGCTACTGAACCACTTCTTCTTCTAAAATTATTTTTTTGTGATCTCGGTCTAAAGTTTCTTCTTCTATTGTTCATTTTCATCACTTAATTAACTTTGATATTAAACATCTGATATTTTCTTTATAATCCTTAACTTCTTTAATTATTTTAAATTTATTTTTTATTAATAAGTCTGAAACTTTTTTATATTGGTTGCTTCCTATTTCTAAAGCTAGTAAGCCATTTAGCTTCAAGATACTAGTCGATTTGTAGATAACTTTTCTAATTTGGTCAAGCCCATCATTTCCTCCATCTAAAGCTATTTTGGGTTCGAATCTCTTTATATCTTCGTCTAAATTTCTAATATCTTTCGTCTTTATATATGGTGGATTAGACACAATTAAATCAAACTTTTTATGAAAGATTTTATCAAATGATCTATTTATAAACTTTATCTTATTGTGAAGTTGATGATATTCGGCATTCATTTTTGCAGTTTTTATCGCTTTTTCTATAATATCAACTCCTACGCCTTGAGATTTTTTTAACTCAATCAATAAGCTTATTAAAATACATCCACTTCCAGTACCTATATCTAAAATGGAAATTTTTTTTTTTTAAATATATCAACTAAATGCTCCACCATTAATTCTGTTTCTGGTCTTGGTATAAGAGTTGATCTATCAAGTAGAAACTTCTTACTCCAAAATTCTTTATATTTCAAAATATATGCAATAGGTTCTTTTTTAGATCTACGATTTATTAAATTTTCAAATTTTAAAATATTACTTTGAGCCACATCTTTATTGAGATTTGTCAAAACTTCTTCTCTAGTTTTTTTTAAAACTTCAGATATTAATAATTCTGAGTCTAATTTATGTGACAGAATATTATTTAATTTAAGCTTCGAAGAACCAGCATTTATTAATTCCAAAGTTTTCATTAGTTCAGATTTTCTAGCTTAAGATTTTGCTCTTTAAGTCTTAATTCTTGATTCATTACGTCATGAATTTCACCGCTTAAAAATTCGTCTAATTTATGTAAGGTTAAATTAATACGATGGTCTGTAACTCTCCCTTGAGGAAAATTATACGTCCTAATTCTCTCGGATCTGTCGCCTGTACCTATTTGGCTTCTTCTATTGCTTGAACGCTCCTCATCTTTTTTTCTTTTTTCTAATTCGTAAACCCTTGATCTCAAAATTTTTAGGGCCTTTGCTTTATTTTTATGTTGAGATTTTTCATCCTGCTGACTTACTACAATGCCGCTTGGTAAATGAGTTATTCTCACGGCACTATCAGTAGTATTTACGGATTGACCTCCGGGACCACCAGATCTAAATACATCTACCCTTAATTCAGAGTCCTTTATTTGAATATCAACATCTTCTGCTTCAGGTAAAACCGCTACAGTAGCCGCAGAAGTATGCACCCTTCCTTGTGTTTCAGTTTCTGGAATTCTTTGCACTCTATGTACTCCTGACTCATATTTTAGATAAGAATAAATATCGTTACCATTTACAGAAAAAATAACCTCTTTGAAACCTCCAGCGTCACTTTTAGAAATGCTTATTATTTCCAATTTCCATTTTTTTTTTGAACTTACCCTTTCGTACATTCTAAATAGGTCTGCACAAAAAAGTGAGGCTTCAAGGCCTCCAGTCCCAGCTCTTATTTCGACTATTGCGTTTTTATCATCATCTTCATCTTTAGGAAGTAAAAAAATTTTTAATTGATTTTCATTTTTCTCTTTTTTTACACGTAGTTCATTGAGATCTTTTTCTGCCATTTCTAACATTTCTTTATCGTTAGATTTATCTTGTAAAATTTGTTCTAAGTCTTTTTTTGCGTCATTAAAGTTAAGATATTCTTTAGCATTCGAAATTATATTGCCTAAGCTTGAGTATTCTTTCGACTTTTTTGCGAATAATTTTGGGTCAATATTTCCAGAGGATAGCTCTTTTTCTAAAACATTGTACTTATCGATTATATCTCTTACTTTTTGTAAAGGTATCATGGATTATTTTTTTTCTTTAATTTTTTCTTCTACTAAGCTGACTACTTTTTTTATGATTTCTGAACTTGCGACCTTAGTATGAGGAATTCCAGATAGATAAAGTAAATTATTATCTTGCCCACCGCCCGTTAATCCTATTTCTGTTTGGGCTGCTTCACCTGGTCCATTAACCACACAACCAATTATGGATAAGTTTATAGGTTTCTTAATATGAGATAGTTTTTTTTCTAGTTCTTTTACAGTCTCAATAACCGGAAATGCCTGTCTAGCGCATGAAGGACAAGAAATAATATTTACACCTCTTGATCTAATTCCTAAAGATTTTAATATTTCATATCCAGCCTTAATTTCATCTACAGGATCAGACGATAGAGAAATTCTAATAGTATCGCCAATGCCCTCCATCAATAACTGACCAATACCTATAGATGACTTAATGCTTCCAGTTAATAAACTTCCTGCCTCAGTTACACCAAGATGCAAAGGATAATCACATATCTCTGATAATTTTCTATAAGCCTTCACTGTTAGAAAGATGTCAGATGATTTTACACTTATCTTAAAATTAAAAAAATCATTATCCTCAAGTAATTTTATATTATATTCTGCACTCTCAACCAATGCCTCTGGACATGGCTCTTTATATTTTTCCAACAAAGTTTTATCCAATGAACCAGCGTTTACACCAATGCGAATTGAACAATTATGATCTTTAGCCGCTTTTATAATATCTATCACTCTATCTTTTGTTCCGATGTTTCCTGGATTAATTCTTAAACAACTAGCTCCCATTTTTGCTGCCTCTATTGCTCTCTTATGATGAAAGTGTATATCTGCCACTATCGGGGATTTAACATTCCTCACAATTTGTTTTAAAGCCTTAGTTGAGTCTTCGTCGGGACAAGAAACTCTGACAATATCTGCTCCTGCTTCTTCGAGTTCAATGATTTGATCTATTGTTGCTTTAATATCTGTGGTTAAAGTATTAGTCATTGATTGAACAGCTATTTTCGCATCACCACCAACATATACACTACCGACTTTAATTTTTTTCGTTTTTTTTCTCTTAATAACTCTATGAGGTCTTATTTCCATTTTAATCTAAATTAAAAATTGAGTGTAATTTCTTAACAGCTTTTAGTGTGTTTTGTTCTTCGATTATGACTGACAATTTAATTTCAGATGTAGAAATAGCAAGTATATTTATATTTTCATCCGCAAGCCCCCTAAACATCCTATAAGTTATACCCGGTGTTGAAACCATACCAGCTCCTACAATTGAAATTTTAGAGACTTTAGCATTAAGTGTAAGATTTTTATATTTAAAATTTTTATTATTTCTAATAATTTCTTTTGTTTTTAAAAGATCATCTCTTTTAATTGTAAATGTTATGTCAGTAGTTTTCTGATCAGATGAGATGTTTTGAATTACCATATCGACATTAATTTGTGCTTTATTTAAAGGTTCAAAGAGGTTTGCGGCGACTCCTGGTTTATCCTCAACTCCAATTACAGTTATTTTTGCATCATCTTTTGAATAAGCAACTCCAGTAACACTTCTTTTATAATCTATATTTTCTTGATCAAATATTTTAGTTCCTTTTCTGTCTGTAAAAGTAGATCTTACCTGTAGTGGAATGTTATACATCATAGCAGTCTGCACAGCAGAAGATTGCATAACTTTTGCACCTAAGGACGATAATTCAAGCATTTCATCATAAGATATTTTATCTATTTTTTTAGCCATAGGAATTTTATTAGGATCGGTTGAATAAACCCCATCTACGTCAGTATATATTTCACATGTATCCGCCTTAAAAAGCTTAGCTACAGCAACTGCAGTTGCATCAGAACCACCACGACCTATGGTTGTTATATCACCATTCTCACTTATACCCTGGAAACCGGGTAGAACTGCAACTCCTTCTTTCAAAAAGTTATTAATTTTATCTATGTTCATATTTACTATTCGAGCATTAGTATGCTCACCTTCTGTCAAAATAGGAATTTGCCAATTTAACCAAGACTTTGAATTAACATTAAGGTTCTTTAACGCGCCAGCAAGTAAAGCACATGTGACTTGTTCACCTGAAGATAATAAAACGTCAAGCTCTCTTTTGTCAAAATTCTCAGATATTTCCTCTGACAATTTTATTAAATCATTAGTTTTTCCTGACATAGCTGAGACTACTGCGATAATTTGATTACCTTTTTTATGTTCTTTATCAATAATATTTGCAACATGTTGTATTCTTTTAACTGAACCAACTGATGTTCCGCCGAATTTTAATACTTTTTTAACCATTTAAAGAATGTAATATAATAAAAAATGAATTTAATATAATTAAATAAAATTATTTATTTTAATGACTACTATAAATAAAGAGGAAATTCAAAAGTTTTCAAACCTAGCAGACCAATGGTGGGATGTTAAAGGAAAATTTAAACCTTTACACTTATTTAACCCAATAAGGATTGAGTATATAACTGATCAAATTAAACTTCATTTCAATTTAAAAAATAATAGTCATGATTTTTTGAAGGGCTTAAAAATCTTAGATATAGGTTGTGGTGGAGGCTTAATAAGTGAGCCAATGGCAAGATTAGGGGCAAAAGTTACGGGAATAGATGCCTCTGAAAAAAATGTTAAAATCGCTGAAATTCACTCAAAAAAAAGCGGTTTAGTTATTAATTACTTAAATAAGTCACCCGAGCAATTAAAAATTAATGAGGAATTTGATATTATATTGAACCTTGAAGTTGTAGAACATGTAGAGAATTTAGACTTATATCTAAGTTCATGTAAAAACTTATTAAAAAAAGATGGTCTTATGTTCACGGCAACATTAAATAGAACTTTAACTTCATACTTAAAAGCAATTATTGGTGCTGAGTATATTTTAAGATGGTTACCAATTGGAACACACGATTGGAATAAATTCTTAAAACCAGAGGAACTTGAGAAAAATTTAGAAAATCAAAAATTTAGGACTGTTGACATAAAAGGATTAGAGTTTAATCCATTTAATAAAAAATGGAAAAGAAGCGATAATTTATCCGTAAATTATATTATCTGTAGTAAAAAAAACTAGTTTTCTTTATCAATCCAGGGAACACTTATGAGATCAATCCCTTCTTCTGCGAGATCCTCCCTCTCTTGAGGTGTGGTAGTGCCATAAATTGTTTTTTTATTTTTCTTATCATAATAAATTTCCCTGACTTTTTTGCTGAAGTTTTTACCAACATACTCAAAGTTTTTTTCAATATATTTTCTTATCTCGATAAGTTTCTTTTTTTCCCTTATGAATTCCTTTAAATTATCAGGTATCTTCTGATTTTTTTTACCTCCTACGGAAATCATTGGTGACATTATTGATTTACTAATTTTTTTTGAGTAACAAAAAATGCATTCCAGCATTTTTTTCTTATTCAATTTTTCAAACTCTTTTGAGTCTGAAAACCAACTTTCAAATTCATGATTGTTTTCACATTTTAAATTATATTTAATCATTATTTAATTTCTGTAATCAGCATTAATATCTATATAATCATGAGTAAAATCACATGTAAAGCATTTGAATGCGTCGTTACCTAATTTTAAATTAATCTCAACTTCAATAGAATCCCACTGCATATATTCTTTTAATTTTTTTTCGTCGTAAGTTTCAGAAATTTTTCCATTTTCAGCTACAATAAAGTTTCCAATTTTTACTTTTAGTTTTTTTGAGTCAATTATTTCACCAGATTTACCTATTCCCATAATAATTCTTCCCCAATTAGGATCTTCTCCAGCAACTGCAGTTTTAACTAATGGTGAGTTAGCTACTGAGAATGCTATTTTTTTTGCACTTCCAAGAGACTTTGCATTGATCACATTAACAGTCAAAAATTTTTTTGCTCCTTCTCCATCAACGACAATTTGTTGAGCAAGATTTAAGCACAATTTTTTTAATGAAAGTTCAAATTTTTGAATTATTTTGTCATTTAAAGATAGATTTTGTCCAATTTTTTGTGTTCTTGTAGAAAAAATTGATACCATATCATTTGTTGATTGATCCCCATCAACAGTTATTGCATTAAATGAATTAGCTACAGCTCTCTTTAATAAAGTCTTTAGCAGATTAGAGCTAATATCTGCATTGGTAAAAATAAAAGATAACATTGTTGCTAAATTTGGAGCAACCATTCCAGAACCTTTCGCAATTCCGCAAATTCTAATTAATTCATCACCAATAATTAGTTCTTCGTAAGCAACTTTTGGCTTTGTATCTGTGGTCATTATTGCTGAAGCAATTTTCAGCCAGTACATTTTGTTATGATCTTCTCTTAATCTATCGACTAAGTCACTTAACCTATCTTTAATTTTTTCAACTGGAAATTCTTCCCCAATAACCCCTGTAGATGCAAAAATTAAATCTTTAATCTTTACTGTTTCACTTGTTCCCTTTTGTGATTTTGACTCTTTTATTGTTAAAACTCTCGACAAATTTTTTGCTAAAGTATCTATACTCTCTTTCCCTTGTTTTCCAGTAAATGTATTCGCATTTTTAGTATTTACTAACAATCCTTTAATTATTTTTTTATGTGAACTATTATTCCATGGTATGAATTCTGATGTTATACTATTCGTTGTTGTTAAAGAGGCATAGTTTGCTCCTTTACTAAAATAAAATAAAGCGAGATCATCTCTACCGTCACCATATAAATCTGCAGAAATAGAGGACATTTCTAAACCCTCTATTTTCTTTAAATTCTGAAACTCTCCCATCTTAGATAATTTAGATTTATCTTTTAGGAAGTTTTTTATGTTTATTGTCATAATTTCTATTTAATTTAAAAAATAAATACATATATAGAACTATAATGAATTTATTTACAAAGACATTTAGTAAGATATTTAAAAGCTCTAATCAACAAGAATTAGATAAAATTCAAAATTTGATCCAGGCAATAAATGATAAAGAAAATAACATAAAATCTTTATCTGAAAGTGATATAAAAGAAAAAACATTTAATCTTAAAAAAAATGTTCAAAATGGTTCATTAAAAATTGATCAAATCATTCCTGAAAGTTTTGCATTAGTAAGAGAGGCTGCAAGTAGAACTTTAGGTGAAAGACATTATGATGTTCAATTAGCAGGTGGAATTATACTTCATAAAGGTAAGATTGCAGAAATGAAAACTGGTGAAGGAAAAACCCTAGTGTCTACTTTACCTGCTTACTTAAATGCATTAACTGGTAAAGGAGTGCACATTGTTACGGTCAACGACTATTTAGCTAAAAGAGATGCTGATTGGATGGGAAAAGTTTTTGATTACTTAGGAATATCTACTGGATGTATTACTAATGATTTAGAAGATCATGTTAGAAAAAGTAATTACGCAAAAGATGTTACTTATGCAACAAATAATGAACTAGGTTTCGATTACCTTAGAGATAATATGAAATATGAGTTTGAGGATATGGTTCAAAGAAGCCATCATTTTTGTATTGTTGATGAAGTTGATAGTATATTAATAGATGAGTCTAGAACTCCATTGATAATTTCTGGTAAAATTGAGGACAAAACAACACTTTATGCAACATCAAATGATTTTATGAAATATTTAGAAAAAAATGATTATGAATTAGATGAAAAAAATAAAAATGTGGTACTCACAGATTCTGGGGTTGATAAAATTGAAAAATTGGCTTTAAAAAAAAATGTTCTTAAAAACAACAATTTTTATGACCCCTCAAACTTAGATTTGGTACATCACACAAATCAAGCTCTTAAAGCTAATTTGATTTTTAAAAAAGATAAAGATTATATTGTTAGAGAAGGAAAGGTTCAAATTATTGACGAATTCACTGGTAGAGTGCTTGGTGGAAGAAGATTTTCAGACGGACTACATCAAGCTATTGAAGCAAAGGAAAATGTAAAAGTAGAGGAAGAGAATCAGACATTAGCTTCAATCACTTATCAAAATTATTTCAGACTTTACAAAAAGTTAGCTGGTATGACTGGAACGGCTATGACAGAAGCTGAAGAATTTTATGATATTTACAAATTAAATGTGGTTGCAATACCTACAAATAAAGAGATGATACGTAGGGATTCAAATGATCAAATTTTTAGGACTGAAAAAGAAAAATATAATGCAATCACTAATAAGATATTAGAATGCAACCAAAAAGGTCAACCTGTTTTAGTTGGGACTACAAGTATTGAAAAATCTGAAACAATTTCTGATTTTCTCGCCAAAAAAAAGATTAAACATAATATTCTTAATGCTAAACAACACGAACAAGAAGCAAAAATAATTGCCGAAGCTGGGAAAATTGGAGCTGTGACCATTGCTACGAATATGGCTGGCCGTGGCACAGATATAAAATTGGGCGGTAATAAAAATTTTATCGAAGAGGGAAAAAATAATGATTTAAATGAATACAAAATAAATGAAAAAAATGTGAAAAACTTAGGGGGATTATTTATTATAGGAACAGAAAGACATGAGAGTAGAAGAATTGATAATCAATTGAGGGGTAGGTCTGGAAGACAAGGTGATCCGGGAGGTACAGTTTTTTTTATAAGTTTGCAAGATGAATTAATGAGAATTTTTGGAGGTGACTCAATTGATGGTATGTTAAAAAAACTTGGCCTGAAAGAAAATGAATCTATCGATCATCCTTGGATAAATAAAGCAATGGAAAGAGCGCAAAAAAAAGTAGAAAGTCGAAACTTTGATATAAGAAAGACTTTAATTAAATTTGATGATGTAATGAATGATCAAAGACAAGTCATATTTAATCAAAGAATAAAGATTTTAAAATCTGAGGACATAAAAGAAATGTTAAAAGATTTTTTGGGTGAATTATTAACAAAATTAGCGGAATTATTAGAAAATTACAGAAAATCTAATGATGAAAAGTTGCTAACGCAAATTAAAAATGTCACTGGAAGCGCAGTTAGTGACGAAAAGCTTAAACAATTAGCTTTAAAGGGAAAAGACATTTTTATAAAGGAAATGGAGAAATTATTCTTGGAAAAGGAAAAATCTAGGGTAAGTATTCTTGAAGACGATCAAAACAAAAGTTTAGAAAAGAAAATTTTCCTACAAGTAATTGATTTTGCCTGGAGATCTCACATTCAATATTTGGAACAATTGAGGCAAGTTATTGGTTTGAGGCAATACGGGCAAAAAGATCCTTTGTCAGAGTTCAAAAAAGAAGCCTTTGTTCTTTTTGAAAATTTATTAGAAAAAATAAAAAGCGATGTAATTAAACTTTTATTTAATTTAAATATTGTTGTTTCAGAAAATAAAGAAAAGTCATCACAGCAATCAGAATCTTTAAAAAACAATGATTTCAAAAAAGTCGGAAGAAATGAAAAATGTCCATGTGGCTCAGGAAAAAAATTTAAACATTGTCATGGAAATATTTAATTCATATTTTTTTAAAAGCGTTAAGAGCTTTTTCTCTAGCTCTTTCATGAACAACTATTGGAATGGGATAGTCTTTACCTAATACCAAAATTTTTTCATCTTTTAGTTCCCAAGGTTTATGAATAAATTTTTTTGGAACATCCTTCAACTCTTTTACCCATTTTTTTACATAATGGCCCTCTTTATCAAATTTTTCACCCTGCAAAATTGGATTAAATATTCTGAAGTAAGGAGCAGCATCAGCTCCGCTGCCGGCAACCCATTGCCATCCAGCAACATTATTCGCCTCGCTATAATCTAGTAAACAATTTTTAAAATACTTTTCTCCCTCTATCCAATTTATAAGAAGATGTTTCACCAAAAATGATCCAACAATCATTCTTACTCTATTATGCATCCAGCCTGTCGAAAGCATCTCTCTCATACCAGCATCAACAATAGGATATCCAGTTAAACCTTTTTTCCATGCTTTTAAAAATTTCAAATTTTTTTCCCATGGAAAACTATCAAATTTTTTTGAATAGTTTTTCTTTAGCATATGCGGGAAAAAATTTATTAATGAGTGGTTAAATTCACGCCATCCTATTTCAGTTAAAAATTTATTAATATTTTTCTTTTTGTTTTTAATACATTCTTCCCAAATTGTTTCTACGTGAATCTGGCCGTGTTTTATAAAAGGAGATAACTTAGAGGTTCCTTCAGTATTGGGAAAATTTCTTGCCTCAGAATAATTTTCTATTTTTGAACTAATAAAGAACTTTAACTCCTTCAAAGCATTTTCTTCACTTGGATGCCAGTATTTTTCAAATTTATTAAACCATTTTTTCTTTGGGTAAATTTCACTAATATCAATAGTATTAGTAAAAAAAGAATTTTTATTTTTACATTTAGTAATTTTTTTTTCTTTTGAAGGTATTTTTTCAATATAATATTTTTCAGAATTTTTCCAAAAAGGAGTAAAAACTTTAAATGGAGTACCATCTGCTTTTTGGACTTCTTGATATTCATTCAAAATGTTTCCTTTAAAAATTTTAAATTCAATTTTTTTATCTATAAAACTTTTAGATAAATAATTATCAAAATTTAAATAACTTGGTTCGTAAGTTCTGTTCCAGTAAATGGAAAAATTTTTTTTTCTAAGCAACTTTTCAAAGAATGATTTGTATGAGTTTGTTTGAATTACCTCAAGAGTTATATTATATTTGCCTAATTCTTTTTTAAATTCCTCCAAGGATTTCCCAATCCACCATTTTTGAGCTTCTTGGTTCTCGAATTTATTTTTTTTATATAGAAAAAAAACGACTACATTGTCGTGCTTTTTTGAGGCCTCTGATAATGCTAGATTTTTTTTGATTCGAAAATCTTCTTTTAACCAAAAAAGTCCAATTTTTTTGCTCATATTAAATTTTAACAAATAAATTTTTAAATTTCGATTGAGATAAAGTGTCTTGTGGTGGCCTTGGTAAGAATCGCACTTACGACACATACCTTTTCAGGGTACTGCTCTACTACTGAGCTACAAGGCCTAAAATCTAAAAGTAATTCTA
>MDTA01030091.1_pt1 | contig 11680 bp, 7 predicted proteins | sample 811151 | NCBI WGS metagenome assembly MDTA01 (sample SAMN05326648, study PRJNA326480) | marine metagenome | isolation source: seawater | place: Indian Ocean: South | collected 2010 | reverse complement strand
TATTTTATTGTTCACGATGTTATTATTCATCAGAGATTTAAGTGGTTTAAAAATATTAAATGGAAATATATCCAGGCTCTTCGTAAAGGACATAGAATGCATCATAAATCTTTAATTAAGGAAGGAGGAGAGTCATTCGGTATGCTAATAGTACCATGGAGATATTTTAAAGAAAAATATAAGTTTTGAAATCGTTTACCTACCTTTTTGTTAACTTATCTTGCATAGTTATTCCCTTAATAGCAAGTTTTTATAAAAATTATCCATTTTACAAAAATTGGAAGTATTTTTTTAAAGCAAATTTAATTGTAGCTTCTTTATTTATTATACATGACATATATTTTACTTCTTTAAAAGTTTGGAGCTTCAATAGTGATTATTTAATTAATTTTTTAGACATATTCAATCTACCAATTGAAGAGGTTTTATTTTTTATATGTATTCCATATGCTTGTGTATTTACCTATTTTGTTTTTACAAAATATGTGCCAGAAAATTTTTTTAATGTTTTTATTTATCGAATTTTTCTTAATTTTTTAATATTATTAACTTTACTATCTTCAATTATAAATTATGATTATCTGTATACTTTTTATACTTCTATCTTTCTTTTTTTCATGTTAATTTATGTAAAACTTAAAAAGTTTGATATAAGGAAAATAATACTATCATACATTGCAATAGTTCCCTTTTTCTTCTTAAGCAACGGTATTTTAACAGGTTCTTTTATTGAATCACCGATTGTATCTTATGACAAATATGAAAATCTAAATCTTCGAATGTTTACAATACCAATTGAAGATATTTTTTATGGATTTCTTTTAATCATGTCCAATTGCTTATTATTTGATTATTTTAAATATGGAACTATTAAAAAAATTTCAAAATAACCTTAAATTTAATTCTATGAATATCAATTATTATTTCCCTAAAAAAATGAGAATATATTTAACTATTTTTTCTTTTTTTATTGTTCTCTTATCTTACGGTCAAAATTGGACGCAGGTTTCTAACTTTATTAGTGAGGGAAGACATCATCCAATTACATTCTCGAATGATAATTATGGATTTGTAGTTGCAGGTAGCTATTCTAATGAAGTATATAGATATGATAAATCAAATGATAGTTGGTCTCAACTATCAAATTTCCCAGCAGCTGGTAGGGGATACTCATATGGTGTGACAGTTGGTAATAAAGCTTACATGGGACTAGGGTCTACTTTTAATGGTAGTTTTCCAAATGATTGGTGGGAATATGATATGGATAATGATACATGGACTCAGTTATCCAATTTTCCTGGAAATGGAAGGAATCATCCTGCAATGATTCCAGTGGGCAATAAAATTTACATGGGTTGCGGAAGTAATACATCAAACTTATCTGATTGGTGGGAATTTGATATTCTACAAAATAGTTGGACACAAAAAACTTCTCTTCCAGCAAATGATAGGCACCACCCATTTTATTTTGGAATAGGAGATTTTGCATATGTTGGTTTTGGACATGGTTCTAGTCCTGGACCTGGTACAAATTCATCTACAGGAGTCAGTATTTATAATGATTTTTATAGATATGACCCATCAAATGATTCATGGTTACGTCTAAATGATTTTCCTTCTGAAGCAAGAGTAGCTGGTACTCAGTTTTCATATAATAACAATGGATATGTATTAAGTGGAGATGGAGATGATCATGGTCCACTATCATCTGGAGAATTTTGGGAATATAATCCATTAACAGATAATTGGTCTCAATTACCGAGTCACCCAGGGGATGCGATTTGGGCTCCAGGAAATTTTGTTATTGGATGTGATGTCTATTTTTTACTAGGACAAAACAATAATTTTTCCACACCTGTTTTACCAGTAGAAGTTTATAAATATAAATTAAATCAAGATTGTGGATGTACTGATCCGACAGCATTTAATTATTCTAGTTTAGCTATAATTGATGATGGAACTTGTTGTTACATATCTGGCTGTACTGACCCTTACGCAATAAATTATGATAGTACTGCGTGTTATGATAATGGTACAACTTGTATATTTCCTATTATTGGATGTATGAACTCTACTGCTAGTAATTTTAATCCAAACGCTAATGTTACATCATATTGGGGAGGAGCTTTAGATATTAGTATTGGTTCTGGTTCATATTTTAATAATGAACAACATCTAAATTTTAGTAGTTCAGAGGAGTGTATAATTGTTTCAGCAGATGTGTATTCAGAAAACCCAAATACTGTTACATTCGAACTAAGAAATAGTTCAGGTTTAGTTATAGACGATACTACACATTTATTAATACCTGGTAAACAAAAAATTATGCTAAATTTTGATGTGCCACTTGGAAATGATTTTCAGCTAGGTGTTTCTGCTCCTAACTCTGGATTATATAGAAATAATTCAGGTGTTAATTACCCTTATAATATTGGTGATTTAATTGAAATTACTTCTTCAAGTGCATCACAACCTGGATATTACTATTTTTACTATAATATAAAAGTTGAGGCTATATGTAAGGACATAGTTTCTAATGAAAATTTAAATTCCGAAAGAAAATTAATTGAAATCAGAGATGTTTTGGGAAGGTCTGTAAAAAAGACTAGTAATAAAATTTTACTATTCATTTATGATAATGGTTTAGTAGAAAGAAAATTTATTTTTGAATAATATTTATATTAAACTGGTGATGTATCAGTGATAGGAGGTGGGATTAAAATTGTCACATCTAATTAAGAAATAACACGATTTTTCAGAAATTTACAGAAAAATTCTTAATAAATACTGTTTCGTTATCCATTCTGTCTCTTACAGTTATTTTTAGAGTATGTTCTCCTATTTGTAGTTTGTCTTTTTCTATATAATATACAAGTAGGTCTGATTTAAAGTCATAATCCATCAAAATCCATTCTCCGTCTATTTCTCCTCTATAATAGGAGATCCCACTTTCGTTATCTAAAATCTTTACAGATATATTCCCTACATTATTTGTGTTTGTATGATTTTTTAAATTATATTCAGAAATAATTGGATTAATTGTATCAGCAATTATTGTAAAAACCCCTAATTCTCTAGTTTTTGCATGTAAACTTCCATTTTTCCATGTTTTTCCTTTGTATTTAAAACTTCCATTTTCTTTTTTAATCGCTATATAGCTTTTTTGTTTTAATATTTCAGGTATACTATCTTTAATACTCACCACAATTTCTTTATGAAGCGGAATGTTTTTATTCATAAAATGATATTCTTTAGATAAAGTGTTTTCTGTTTTATCTCCTACAACAAAATTATAATAATAGTTGTCATAAAAAGAATAAGCTGGTATATGTACTTTAAAATCAGATTCTCCAAAAGTGTTAGCTTCATCATAGTTAAACATATCTATACTATCCTTATAATCAAATTTTGGAGATTTTTCTTCAGATTGAACATTAAACTCTACAACAGAGGTGTTATTTTCTATATCACAAACTTCAAATCTTATAATATGTTTTTTATTGTCTGTAAAGCTTAAAACTCCTTTATTTATATTTACTTTGTAGTTTGATAATCTGTTATAAGGAAGTGAGTAGCATCTGTTAAATCTAATTCTATTATCTGTATATTCTTCAAAATCAATATGAGCATTAATAAACCTTTTCTCAGAAAAAATAAGTTCATCAACTTCAAAATGATGAATTAATTTTTCGTTTACAAACATTTTTATGGAATACACTCCATTTTTATTGTTAGGAGATCCATTTTGTCTGTCGAAAGTGCTAATTCCAAAACTTATATCTCCATGTACCTTTAAATCTACATGATTGATCGAATATATTCCATCTTGTAATTTTGTTAAAGGAATTCTTAAGTTTTTTTTATCTCCATTTAGAGAGGAGTTTTTATGAGGATATATTTTAATTTCAGTTAAAACAGGATTTATATCATCTAACACTTTAAATCCAAAAGCAAGTGGATTTAATGGGTTTCCTGTTTTAGTTTCTCTTATTTCAAAATGTAAGTGAGGTCCCCCACTTCCTCCAGAATTTCCAGACAATCCAATAATATCTCCTTGTTTTACTAGTAAAGAATTCTTTTTTGGGTAAAAATTAATTTCAAAACTCTCTTTTTTATATTGTTGTTCTTTTGTAACTTTTTCTATCTCTTCATTAAATTTTTTCATGTGTGCATATACAGATGTATGTCCTGTTTGCGGATGAACTATATAAAGAACCTTTCCGTATCCCCATGTAGAAACTTTAATCCTACTAATATAACCGTCAGCAATAGCTCTTAAATTTTTTCCTTCTACTGCATTTGTTTTTACATCAATTCCTGTATGAAAGTGATGATCTCTTAATTCTCCAAAAGTTCCAGAAAGATAAAGTGGAAAATCAAATGGAGAGATATAATCTTGAGATGATAAGCTTGTTGAAAAGAGGATGAATATTAGGATATAAATTTTTCTCATTTTTTTTAATTAAAAAAATATTACAAATATAATATCAAATTATATTAAATTTTGATAATAAATCTATAAGTTTGTAACAACAAAGAGATATGAAAGAAATAGTTGTAAATATTGAACGTAAGGTTAACAAAATCATATATTTATACAATTCCTTAAAGAAAGAAAAAGATGAGATTCTTGAGGAAAATACCAATTTGAAGTCAGAGATTTTGAAAAAAGATAAAAATATTAAGAGTTTAGAAGAAAAAATAAAATTATTAAGAATCACAAGGTCGGTAGGTACTCATGATTTAGAAAAAGACAAAGAAAGCCGACAAAAAATAAATGAGTATGTGCGGGAGATAGACAAGTGTATTGCACTTTTAAATAAGTAGAGAAAAATTAAATGTCTTTATCAATAAAAATAAATATAGCAAATAGGACTTATCCTTTGACTATAAACCGAAATGCTGAAGAAAATATACGTAAAGCGGTTAAAAAGATTGAAGAGAGATTAAAATTTTATGAGAAAAATTATGCTACTAATGATAGACAAGATTTATTAGCTATGTGTCTGATTGAAATAGCTTCCAAATTAGAATCACTAAAAGATACCTCTTCAAAAGACAACAATGATGTTGAGTTGAAACTAGAAAGTATCGAATCTGCCTTGTCAGAGGTTATATAGTTCTTTTACATAAAAATATTAATTACCCGCATTAATTAAAATTGTTAAACTCAACAGTTTAAAAATTAGAGCATGACTCAGTTTTTTAAAAACAGGCCTCGCCCATTAGGGTTTCTATTGCAGAACAGTGGACGTTTGAGATTAGTTGGCAGCTTTATCCATATATAATATTGGAGTTTAACAAAATTAATGTGGGTTTTTTATTAACTAATAAAATTAAAAAAAATGGAACCAATTACAATTATTATAGGGTTAGCTTCTCTTTCAATAGGATCTGTAATTTCTTTTTTTATATTAAAAAATGCTAAAAAGGAAGCAGAAAGAATAAAAAAGGAGAAAATCTTACAAGCCAAAGAAAAGTTTATTGAATTGAAATCTCAACATGAACGTTCAATAAATGAGAAAAATAGAGAGTTTAATAAAGCTCAAACCAGAGTAAAGGAGAAAGAAACAAAACTGAATCAGAGATTAGGAGAAATGAATAAGAAGGAGAAGGAGCTAATTGAAGAAAAGAAAACCGTAGTAAAACAAAAGGAAATTCTCTCTAAAAAGCAGAAAGAATTAGATGAGAATAAGAAAAAGCAGATTCAACAACTAGAAGAAATATCCAATCTGAGTGCAGAACAAGCTAAAAAAGAGCTTGTAGAAACATTAAAGGATGAGGCTAAAACTGAAGCTCTTTCTATTATACAAGGTACCATAGAGGAAGCTAAACTTACAGCTAGTCAGGAAGCGAAGAAGATCGTGATACAAACAATACAAAGAATTGCTACTGAGCAGTCAATAGAGAATGCCGTATCTGTTTTTAATATTGACTCTGATGATCTAAAAGGGAGAATTATTGGAAGAGAGGGTAGGAATATTAGAGCCTTAGAAGCTGCTACTGGCGTAGATATTATAGTAGATGATACGCCAGAGGCAATAATTATATCTTGTTTTGATTCTGTTAGAAGGGAAATAGCTCGTCTTTCTTTACATAAATTAGTTACTGATGGTAGAATTCACCCTGCTAGAATTGAAGAGGTTGTCAAAAAAACAACTAAGGAAATAAAGGATGAAATAATAGAAATAGGAAAGAAGACTACTATTGATTTAGGTATTCACGGATTACACCCAGAACTTATTAGAATGGTTGGTAGAATGAGATATAGATCCTCTTATGGTCAAAACTTATTACAGCATTCAAGAGAAACTGCAAATCTATGTGCTACTATGGCAGCTGAGTTAGGCCTAGATAGTAAGGCCGCTAAGAGAGCTGGGTTATTGCACGATATTGGTAAAGTTCCTGAAGATAATGCAGAAACTCCTCATGCGATTTTAGGAATGCAACTTGCAGAAAAGTATGGAGAAAAACCTGAAGTATGTAATGCTATTGGTGCGCACCATGATGAAATTGAAATGACTTCATTAATTTCTCCTTTAATTCAGGTCTGTGATGCGGTTTCTGGAGCAAGACCTGGAGCTAGGAGACAAATTTTGGATTCTTATATTAGTAGAATAAAAGAACTAGAAGACACTGCTCTTTCTTTCAATGGAGTGGTTAAATCTTATGCTATTCAGGCTGGTAGAGAGTTAAGAGTTGTTGTAGAAAGCGAGAAGGTTTCAGATAGTGAAGCAAATAAATTATCATTCCAGATATCTGAAAAAATCCAAAATGAAATGACATATCCTGGACAGGTAAAAGTTACAGTCATTAGAGAGACACGAGCAATCTCTATCGCTAAATAGATAGTTTTTCAAATTTTAGTTATTATTAAATCCTATTGAGAAATCATTGGGATTTTTTTTGTATTTTTACATTACTAAACTATAAATAAAATTATGAAATTACGACTACAATTTTTATCTATTTGCATTTGTATTTTTTTTAGTTCATTTTCTCAAATACAAATAATTAATACTGCTGGAATGACATTTACACCAGATACTGTAACTATAAATTTAGGAGATACTATTGAGTTTGGACCTCTTGGTTATCATAATGCTGTTGAGATAGATGAAGCTTCTTGGATTACAAATGATACGACATATAATGGTGGATTTTATTTTTCCTTTGGAAGTTCAGGAGGTTATTTTATTGCGGATTCTGCTAAAACTTATTATTATATATGTCAGCCTCATGCTTCCATGTCTATGAAGGGTGTTATTATTGTTAACTCTAGTTCTATTAATGGATGTACTGACATCCTCGCATGTAATTATAATCCTAATGCTAACATAGATGATGGTAGTTGTTCTTATCCTACAGATTCGACCTATGTTATTACATCTTGTGATTCTTTTACTTGGAATGTAAATAATATTACTTATTACATGTCTACAATTGATACAGTTATAGGAGTTAATGTTGGAGGTTGTTTGGAAACAAATATATTACAGTTAACAGTTAACACTGGAGGATGTATGGATTCCTCTGCTTCTAATTATGATCCATTAGCTACTTGTGATGATGGAAGTTGTCTATTACCATCACCGGTTAACTTATTTTTCTCAGAATACGCTGAAGGGAGTAGTAATAATAAATATTTTGAAATATATAATCCAACAGCAGATACAGTAGATTTAACTAATTATGCTTTTGCTAGAGTTAACAGTTCTTCTACAAATTATAATGGTGTTTATGAATTTTGGGTAGACTTTGATTCTGGAGCTGTTGTATTACCTAATGATGTATTTGTTGTAGTTCATCCCTCTGCTGACCCGTTGATTATAGCTGAAGCTGATATGGATTATGGAGCATTAAGTAATGGTGATGATGGAATGGCTTTAGTATATGGTATTGAACCCGCATCTCCAGTTGATCCTATTAGTGGAGGATATGTTATTTTAGATTGGATTGGAGATTGGGATGCAGATCCTGGTCAAGGCTGGGATGTTGCTGGAGTAATTGCTGCAACAAGAAACCACACTTTAGTTAGGAAATGTCCAATATCTCTGGGAGATACTTCGTGGTTAAATACTGCTGGAACTGATCCTATTAACTCACAATGGTTCGTTTATTCTCAAAATGATTGGACAAATATTGGATTTCACAATACTTGTGTATGTGATAGTTCTACTAATTCTTATTTTTCTATTATAGATACTATTTGTAATGGATTATCCATAACTGTAGGAAATAGTTCATACGATACAACTGGAATATATTCAGATACTTTACTTGCTTTTAATGGTTGTGATAGTATTATCACCACTAATTTAACTGTATTATCAATATCTATATCTTCCGTTACTAATAATATTACAATTTGTGATGGTGATAGTGTTGTTGTAGGAAATAATGTGTATTATAATTCAGGATCTTATACAGATGTTTTATTAAATTCATCTGGATGTGATAGTACTATTATTACAAATCTGACTGTTCAAACACCTATTTATCAAGAAATAACAATTTGTGATGGAGATAGTGTAGTTGTAGGAAGTTCAGTTTATTATTCATCAGGAAGTTATGTAGATACTTTACTTTCTTCTTTTTCTTGTGATAGTATTATTTATACAGAAGTTATTATTTATTCTCAGTTTAATCCTATATTTGGTGGTATCACAGATAATACATCTGGTACAGGTGGTATGTTTACAGGAAATAGACATTTAATTTTAGATAGTTATTTACCAACAGAAATTGTTTCCGCAGTTATTTATTCACAAGACTCAAACTTAATAACATTTGAGTTAAGAGATAATAATGGTACTGTAATAAATGATACTACTCATCAATTAGTTCCAGGAACTCAAAGAATAGATTTAAATTTTGAAATGTTAGTAGGAAATGGTTATCAACTTGGAGTTAATTCTGCTGGTACTGGATTGTATAGAAATAACTCTGGTGCAGTTTTCCCTTACAATTTCGGTAGTTTAGCTTCAATTATCGGGACAAATGCGTCTCCTGGTTATTATTATTTTTTCTATGATATAGAAATGAGACAACTACCAATCCCTACAAATTATTCTATTTGTAGTGGTGATAGTTTAATAATAGGAAATTCTGTGTACTATACATCTGGAAATTATGTAGATACAATACATTCTGCAACTGGTTGTGATAGTTTAGTCTATATTAATTTAGTTGTTTATCCTATCTATTCAGATACTAATTATCAGAGTATATGTAATGGTGAATTTTATTCAATAAATGGAAATATATATGATACTACAGGAATCTATATAGATACCTTATTAACTGTTTTCGGATGTGATAGTATTATTACTACTGATTTATTAGTCGATAGTATTACAGGAGGTTCGAGTATTAACCACCAACTGATTTGTTTTGGAGACCAAATTGTTGTTGGAAATAATATTTATGATTTACCAGGGACGTATATTGATACTTTAACTTCTGCAAATGGTTGTGATAGTATTGTAACTACTAATCTAAATGCAGTGACTGCTAATTATCCTTTAATTAATGGTGGATTATCAGATAGTAGTATTTATGCTGGAGATTTTAGTAATTACAACGGATATTTACTTCTGGATGCTAATATTTCAACTTTATTAAAATCAGCGACGGTATATTCTGCAGATACAAATTCTGTAACATTCGAATTAAGAAATAATGCAGGATTTGTAATGCAATCGTCAACACAAATGGTATACCCTGGTTCTCAAATTTTAACTTTCAACTTCATGATTCCACCAGGTACTGATTATCAATTAGGAATTGATGGAGGAAATTCAGGTTTATTCAGAAATAATGCAGGAAATGGAAATTCAATTTCTTACCCGTTTAATTTAGGGTCAATTAACATTACTTCCTCTAATGCTGGAGATCAATATTATTATTTCTATTATGATATTGAGATTATGCAGTTTGGATCTGATAACCCTCAAATGATATGTGAAGGAGATTCTATTGCAGTTGGAGGTAATGTTTATAATATTCCAGGAGTATATATAGATACATTTTCTTCAGTGAATAATTGTGATAGTTTAGTATATACTAACCTTCAACATTATCCCAATTCAAGTTTAAGTATAAGTTCTTTTCCAAGTCCGGCAGAAATTTGTTTAGGAGATACTATTTTATTGGAAGCGTCTCAAGGTTTCTCTGAATTTTATTGGATCTATAGTAATGCGATAATCGGTCAGAATCAAAATATTTTGCTTTCCCCAAATGAGGATACTTGGTATATTTTAAAAGCAATTGATCAGTATGGCTGTGTGGTCCAGGAAGATATTTGGGTTTATGTAGACACTTGTATTTTAGGATTAGAAGATCCTATAATTAATAATATTAATATATATCCAAACCCTTCATATGGAATTTTTAATATAAAGTTTAATAAGGTTTTAGATAACAATATAAATATCAGAATCGTAAATTCTTTAGGAGCAGTAGTTATCTCAGAAGATCTAAAAGAAGGACAAAGAATGAAAGAATTCAATCTTTCAGAATTATCTAAAGGAATTTATTTTATAGAGTTACAAACTGAAATTGAACTATATAAAAAGAAGATTATTTTAAAATAATTTAATATGGAAAATAATATCAAAGTACTTTTATTTTCGTTTTTATTTTTTAGTACTTTTTTTTCTTTTTCTCAAGCAAGAAATTGTGGAACAATGGATCATCTTGAATATCTAAAATCTCAGGACCCTTTATTAGAAGAGAGAATGAAAAAGAATGAAAATAATCTTCAACTTTGGATAGATAATCAACCTGAGAGTTTAAGTTCAAATATTATTACAATACCAGTTGTAGTTCATGTAGTATATTATAATTCAGTTGAAAATATTAGCGATCAACAAATTCAATCACAGATAGATATTTTAAATCAAGATTTTAGAAGAACAAATACTGATGCATCAAATACTCCAACAGCTTTTCAATCAGTTGCGGTAGACTGTGGTATTGAATTTTGTTTAGCAAGTATTGATCCCAATGGTAATCCAACTAATGGTATTACTCGAACACAAACAAGTCAATCATCTTTTAGTACTAATGATGGTGTTAAATATTCTTCCTCTGGGGGAGTTGACGCATGGAATACATCTCAATATTTAAATATCTGGGTTTGTGATATTAGTGGAGGTATACTAGGATACGCTCAGTTTCCTGGTGGAAACGCGAGCTCTGATGGTATTGTTTGTGATTATCAGTATTTTGGTAATATTGGTACCGCCACATCCCCATTTAATTTAGGAAGAACAACTACTCATGAGGTTGGACATTGGCTAAATTTAAGACATATTTGGGGAGATTCTTATTGTGGAAATGATCAGTGTAATGATACTCCCACTCAACAATCTTCTAACTATGGTTGTCCAAATTTCCCATCTACTTCTAATTGTAGTGGTAATGGTTCAAATGGTGATATGTTTATGAATTATATGGATTATACGGATGATGCATGTATGAATATGTTTACTCAAGATCAAAAAACAAGAATGATAGCCGCAATAAATACTTATCGTTCAGGATTATTAACAAGTAATGCCTGTCAAATAAGTGCTTTTGGATGTACAGATCCAACGGCATTTAATTATGATCCTAATGCTGTTACAGATGATGGTTCTTGTTGTTATATATCTGGCTGTACAGATCCTTCAGCTTT
>MDTA01095637.1_pt1 | contig 11682 bp, 11 predicted proteins | sample 811151 | NCBI WGS metagenome assembly MDTA01 (sample SAMN05326648, study PRJNA326480) | marine metagenome | isolation source: seawater | place: Indian Ocean: South | collected 2010 | reverse complement strand
CCAGATGACTTTAATTTATGTTTGAAAAATAATATACCATCACTTTACACGGTTGATAACTCAGGTGTTTATACTAAAGAAGTGCCTTTTTTTACAAATATACACGTATTTAAGGCTGACCCAATTGTTATAGAAAAACTTAAAGAACAAAAACAATTACTTAAAAACGATAAACTTAATCATAGCTATCCTCATTCATGGAGATCTAAAGCTCCATTAATTTACAGAGCAACACCACAATGGTTTATATCTATGCAAAAAAATAAACTGAGAGATAAAGCCGTTAAAGCAATTAATGAAACCATCTTCTATCCAAACAAAGGGAAGGAAAGGTTATTATCAATGATTGAAGGAAGACCAGATTGGTGTGTTTCAAGACAAAGAGTTTGGGGAGTTCCATTGCCAATTTTTATTAATAAAAAAACAAAAGAGCCATTAAGAGATCAAAAAATTATAGATAGAATTGCTTCTATTTATGAAAAGCAAGGCTCCGATTGTTGGTTCCATGAAGATACAAAACTTTTTTTAGGTGAGGACTATGATGCTAAAGATTATGAAAAACTGAATGATATTGTTGAAGTATGGTTCGACAGTGGATCTACACACAGTTTCGTTTTAGAAAAAAGAAAAGATTTGAAATGGCCTGCAGATATGTATTTAGAGGGATCTGACCAGCATAGGGGATGGTTTCATTCCTCCTTACTTGAGGCATGTGGAACTAGAGGCAAAGCTCCATTTAAAAGTATTCTTTCACACGGTTTCGTTGTAGATGGAAAAGGTATGAAAATGTCAAAATCAATGGGAAACGTAATCTCACCTGAAGATATATTAAAGAACTATGGAGCAGACATCCTGAGGGTTTGGGCTTCAGCATCTGATTATGCAGAAGATTTGAGAATAGATAGAAATATTTTGATTCAACATGCAGAGTCTTATAGAAAAATAAGAAACACCTTTAGGTTTATGCTTGGAAATTTAAGAGATAATTTTGAAAAACAAAACTTTGAAAAAATAAAACTGAATGAATTTGAAGAGTTAGAACAATTTATTTTACATAAACTATTTTGGATAAACAAATCTTTTGAAGAGAATTTGAAAAATTATAATTTTCATAAACTTTATAAAGAACTATTGAATTTTTGTACTCTTGATCTTTCCTCTTTTTATTTTGATATTAGAAAAGATGTACTTTATTGTGACAGCTTAAATTCAAAAAAAAGAAAAAATTGCGTAATTATTTTAAATATAATTTTGGAAAGCTTACTAAAATGGTTTGCTCCAATTTTAGTCTTTACCACTGAGGAAATCTATAGTTTAGTAAATAAAGATAACAATGAAAGTATTCATGAAAATAATTTTGTAAAAATTCCAAATAGTTGGAAAAATGATAAACTAAATAAAAAATGGACAAATTTATTTAAGATTAAACAAGAAGCAAATATTGCAATAGAAGATAAAAGGGCTAAAAAAGAGATTGGATCAAGTTTAGAGGCTGAAATTAAACTAATTTTAGAGAAAGAGAAATATGAACTTCTCGATAAATTAGATCTGGAAGATTACTTTATTGTCTCAAAGGCAGAAAAAGAGTTATCAAATAATGATAAAACTAAGATTGAAGTAAAAAAAGCCATAGGACAAAAATGCGAAAGATGCTGGAAAATTTTAGAAAAAAAGTGTGAAAGATGCTCAAGTATTACATAATTAAAAGTGATTAAAAGCGAAAATTTTGAAAATTTAAAAAATAAAATAATTAAAAAAGAAAATATGTATTTTCTAGTAATTATTTTGTTAACTTTTTTTTTGGACAGATATTCTAAATTTTTCATTTTAGAAAACTTTATTGGAGATACTTATTATATAAATGATTTTATTAATTTAGATTTAGTTTGGAATACTGGGATAGGTTTTGGTTTACTTAGCTCTAAATCAACAATTCTATATAATTTAATTACACTTGTAATTGGGACAGTAATTGTAATTTTATTTATTGTATTTTTTAAATCAGATAACTACGAAAAATTTATATTTACAATCATAATAGGAGGAGCATTAGGAAATTTTTACGATAGACTCTATTTTAGGGCTGTTCCCGACTTTATAGACATACATTACGGTAATTTCCATTGGTTTACGTTTAATGTAGCTGATATTTTCATAACTTTAGGTATAATCATATTTTTGTTAAAAAATTTTGTGAAGTAAAATGAGATGAATAAACTTTTTATTTTATTACTTTTTTCTATATTGATATCATGCTCAAGTTTGAAAGAGGCAGACAAAGTGCTGAGAAATGAGAAAATCAGAACTACTGACGAATTTCTTGTAAAAAAAAGAGACCCATTGATATATCCTCCTAATTATGAGGAGGTTCCAGAGCCAGGATCTAAAAATGAAAATCAATCAGATAAAGATAGCATCAAGCAAATTCTTAAAATAAACGAACCAGATAATAAAACAAATATTGAAAAATCATCCTCTTTAGAAGATGCAATTCTTAGAAACATTCGTAAGTGATTAAAATATTTTCAAAAAATATGTTCTTAAGGTCAAATTTAAGAAACAAAAATTCTAAAAACATTAAAACTATAGTTCATAATAATCTAAAAAATATTGACAATTTAAATACAACTTTGAATGTTTTAAGTGAAAAATTTAAATTTAACATAAATTTTAGTCATCTAAAAAAATTTAAAAAACTAAAGTCAATAGTTATTATAGGAATGGGTGGATCAATTTTAGGTGCTGAGGCTATTTATCATAGTTTTAAAGAAAAGATAAATAAGGATTTTTATTTTTTCGATAATCTTGAATGGAGTCAAATAAAAAATTTAAAAGAAAAAATAAATATTGGTAAAACACTCTTTATAATTATTTCAAAATCAGGAAATACAATTGAAACAATTGCAAATTTTCTATTTCTAATTGATTTTAAAAAGAATTCAAAAAATATAATTATTATATCTGAAAAAAAGGACTCTGTATTGTATTCTCTAACAAAAAAATTTGATTTATTTTATATTGAACATAAAAATAATATTGGAGGCAGATATTCAGTATTATCAGAAGTAGGTATGGTGCCAGCTTATTTCATGGGTCTTGATATTAAAAAAATTAGAAAAAACTTAAAAAAATATTTAAAGATTAATGAAGTATCTAAATTAAAAAATAATTCTTTGATCTTAGCTAATATGTTAAATCAAAAAAAGAAAAATAATTTAATTTTTTTAAATTATGAGCCTAAACTAGAAAAATTTCTTTTTTGGTGCCAGCAACTTATGGCTGAAAGCTTAGGTAAAAAAGGCAAAGGATTTTTACCTTTAATTTCAAATGTTCCAAAGGATCACCATAGTTTACTGCAATTATACTTAGAAGGACCTAAAGATAAATTTTTTTACATTTTTAGTCTTGAGGAAAAAATTGAAAGAAAATTAAATACCAAAAAACTTACTAATAAAATCAATTTTTTAAATCATAAAGACCTGAATAGTATTAAGAAAGCCCAAAAAAAAGCACTAATTAAGGTTTTTAATGAAAAAAATATTCCTTATAGAGAGTTTAAATTAAAAAAAATAAATGAAAGCGTTATCGGTGAACTGTTTTCTTATTTTATTTTAGAAACTATAACTGTAGCAAATTTAGCCGATATAAATCCTTATGATCAGCCTGCAGTAGAAAAAGTAAAAGAATATACAAAAAATTTTCTTAGATAAAATTACCAAAAATTATTTTTGATCTTCCGTATTTTCTTATCATAATGGGTTGAAAATTTTTTCCAAAATCATCATCTGTCTTTTTCTCTCGATGAATTATGATTAAATGATTTTTGGTAAAAATTTCTTTTTGTTTTATAAGTTTTAAATCTAAATTTAAGTATTTTTTTTTGTAAGGAGGATCTAAAAAGATAATATTATATTTTTTTTTTTAGAAATACTATTTATACATTCTACCTTTTTATTAATTACTAAAGATTGGTGAGAACAAGATAATTTTATTATATTATCTTTTAAAATTTTAATAACTTCAGAGTTTTCTTCAATAAAAGTAGCCATTCTAGCCCCTCTAGATAAGCATTCTAGCCCAAATGATCCAATACCAGAGTATAGATCCAAAATATTAGAATTTTCTATTTCAGTTTTAAATTTTTCTGAATGATTCAAAATGTTAAATATATTTTCTTTTACAGAGTCTTTTAACGGCCTTGTAGTTTTATTTTTAATATAATGTAAAAATTTGCCTTTAAATTTTCCACTAATAATTCTCATTTTTTTTAATTACTCTCCAGCCTATATCTTTTCTATAAAATCCATAGTTCCAATTTATTTTTTTTATCAATCTAATAATATTTTTTCTTATTAATAAAAAATTTTTACCTAGAGATGTTATATTCAAAACTCTTCCACCTGTTGAAATAATCTTATTTTTATCTATTTTTGTTCCAGCATGATAAATTATTTCATTTTTTTTTAGATTGATACTCTCCAAGTTTTTAATAGGTCTGCTTTTAATATAGGTACCAGGATAACCTTTTGAACAAAGTACTATCGTCATACTTTTAGTTGTCTTCCATTCAATTTTGCACTTTGATAATTTATCTTTTGTTGTATTCAAAATTATTTCAACTAAATCTGACTTTAATCTTGGCAAAATTACCTGGCATTCTGGATCTCCCATTCTAATATTGTATTCGATTAAATAAGGCTCTCCCTTATTGATCATCAAACCAATATATAAAAAGCCTCTATAAGGATTTTTTCTAATTTTCAAAGCATTCAATGTTGGTTTTACAATTTTATTGATAATTTTTTTTTCAATTTTTTTATTTATTATTGGAGCAGGTGAATAGGCGCCCATACCACCAGTATTAGGGCCTTTATCGTTTTCTTTTACTCTTTTGTGGTCTTGCGCACTCCCAAAAAATCTATAATTATTTTTATCAGCTATTATAAAGTAACTTGCTTCTTCTCCCTGTAGAAATTCCTCTAAAACGATTTTTCTGGATGATTTAAATTTACCTCTAAAAATTTCTTTTGATATTTTAATGACTTGTTTTTTTGTATTGCAGATAGTAACCCCTTTGCCTGCAGCTAAACCATCAGCTTTTACAACTGTAGGTAAATTTCCACTTTTTAAAAAGTCTTCGACTTGTCTCAAATGAGTACAAACTTTAAATTTTGCTGTAGGTATATTATTATCTTTGCATAGTTTTTTCATGAATGCTTTCGATCCCTCTAATTTTGAAGCATATTTATCCGGTCCAAAAACTCTTATTCGGTTTTTTTTCAAAAAATTAACTAATCCCTTGACTAAGGGCTCTTCAGGCCCAATAACAACTAAATCAATTTTGTAAAATTTTAAATATCTAAGTAATTGATTAAAATTTAAAATATTAACATCAATATTTTTAGCAATTTTAGAAGTCCCAGCATTACCAGGAAAGCAAAAAATATTTTTGCAAAACCTAGATTCTATTATTTTTGCACATAAGGCGTGCTCTCTACCACCACCGCCTATTAATCCAATATTCATGTATTATGATATATTGTATAATTTATTGATGAATAAAAAAAAAGCTAAACTTATATATAAACACAATTCTTTCGATATTATTGAAGACGGAGAATACGTTTTGTGCGCTGTAAGCGGTAAAGAAATAATGTTAAAAAACTTAAATTATTGGAACGTAGATTTACAAGAAGCATACTTTTCACCAGAAGAAGTAAATAAAAGAGTTAAAAATTTAAAAAAACAATCATAACTTCCATCGATTATGTGTCCAAATCCATTGACTCGGGTTTTTTGTTATCATTTTTTCAATAACGTTATTTAACTTTTTTGTTACATTTATTTTGTCTGCATAATCACTTGCTTTAATGTTTTTATAAAATTCAATTACAAATGTATTATTTCTTCTTTGAATAAATACAGGAACAATGTTTAAGTTATATTTTAATGATAATTGAGCTGGCAATGTAGTTGTTAAGGCTGGTTTATTAAAAAAGTTTATTTTCTCTCCTTCACTTACTCTCTGATCGATCATTAAAGCTATGCTATGATTTTTCTTTATAAAATTTATCGCCTCTCTTACACCATTAATCCCTTTTTTAATCTGATTCTTACAAATATACTTTGTTCTTAGATATTCCATAAACGGATTCAAAAAAAAATTATTAAGAGGTCTGTAAATTGTGGCAAGTTGAATATTATGTTTTGTAATTATCATTGACATTAATTCAAAATTCGCAAAATGACCTGAAACAAAAATCACTGGTTTTTTTTTAATAAGAATTTCTTCCAGGTTTTCTTTTCCATCTATCTTGATAAGAGGGTTATCTTTGTGAAAAAAATCTAAAAATATATATTCTATAAAAGTCATTCCATAATTTTTCCACATATTAGTAATAATTTTTTCCTTTTCAACTTTTGGTAAATTCGTTGAAAACTGATCGAGATTTTTTTCAATTATTTTTGTTGATTTAAAAAACCTTCCTAATTTCAAGAATAAAAAAGAAAATAATTTTCTTGATAAATTTATTCCCAATAAACGTCCAATAATGAATAAGATATAAATCAATAATGTTTGAGCAAAATATTTGAGAATTTTAATCATAAACATTAGATATTCTTTTTAAGAATTTTTCTTTTTCGCTTAACCTAAATTCAATTTTAAGAAAATTAATTTCCTTAAAGTCAAATTCTTCAATTCTATAATAATCTTTTTCAGTAGTAATAATATGAAAATTATTCTTTTTTGCATGATTAATCAAATCTGTTATTTCTGACTTTTTATATTTATAATGATCTGGAAAAGTTATTTTTTTTACAATATTCAAGTTATTTTCAGATAGTAAATCAAAAAAATTATCTGGGTTGCCAATACCAGCAAATGCAATTAATTTCTTATTAGTAAAATCCTTAACATTTGTTGGAAAATAATTAGAATAGTATATGTCTAATTTTTTATTTATCTCTAAAATTTTTTTTTCAAAAATACTATCTCTTTTACCGTTAATTACTACGATTTGAGCATCAACAAGTCTCTCAAGACTCTCTCTTAGAGGTCCAGACGGAATTACCTTTCCATTTCCAACCTTCTGAAGTTGATTAAAACAAATTATACTTAAATTTTTTTTTACTTTGTAATCCTGAAATCCATCATCAAGTATTACTAAATCATAGCCATTTTTTTCTGCTTCCTTAATAGCAAATATTCTATCTTTATTAATGATTAAACTCTTAAATTTTTTTTTAATTAATGTGTGTTCATCAAAATGTTTTTTATAAAATTTCCTAACTATTATTGGATTTCTCCCTTTTTTGAGCAATTGATTTGCTAGAAATATTGACAAAGGAGTTTTTCCAGTACCGCCTAAATAAATATTGCCAACACAAATTATTGGAATTTCAAATTCTTTAACTTTAACCATCTTTCTTTTGATAAAAACGTAAAAACTTACTAAAAAACTAAGAGGGCTAAAAAGTAAGCTAAGAAAACTTTTTTCAACATCCCAAAATTTAGGCTTATTTATTTTCATTTAAAATAAAATTATTTATTTTCCTCATATTATTTATAAGAGTTTTATTACTTAAATTATTCATGAACGATTGATTTTTTTTTAAATCTTTATTAACATTTTTAAAATCCTCTTTTAAATTTTTAGCTAATTCATCTGAATTTTTAATCATTTTTGTTATATTATACTCCGATAAGGTATTATAAACTTCATGAAAATTATATACATAAGGTCCATGGTAAATTTTACATCCCATTGTTGCGGCTTCAATAGGATTTTGACCACCTTGTTTTTTTAATTTTTCTAATAAAGATTTTCCAATAAAGACACTGTTTGCAAATTTAAAATAATTTGGCAAATTTCCGAATGAGTTTACGAATACAATCTCACTTCTATTATCTATAATCTCATTATTATTTAAAATTTGAGAACTTAAATTTAATTTATCACATATTTTTTTTAAACTTTTAATTCTCTCAATATGACGAGGAAAAATGATAGTAATCAGTTTTTTATAATCTTTTTTAAGTTTTAAATGAGTATCAAAACAAATCTCTTCTTCACCTTCGTGAGTGCTTGCAGCACACCAAAATTTTTTATTTATCAAAATATCCTCATTTACATTAAACAGTTTTGATTGATCAATTTGGTCAATAAATTTAAGATTACCTGCGAAATAAACATTTTTTATTCTAAGTTTTTCAAAATATTTTTTTGTTTCAAGGTTAGAAACTAAACATAGTTTAAAACATCTAAAAACTTTTTCCGCTGTTTTTTTTATAATCATCCATTTTTTGAATGATTTTTCTGTTATCCTAGCATTTAGAATAGCTACAGGTATTCTCATTTCTTTTGATGCAAGAATTAAGTTAGGCCAAATTTCTGAGTCAACTAAAAAAATATAGCTTGGCCTCCAATCATTTATAAATTTTTTTATCAAAAAAGGTATATCCAATGGCAAAAATCTGTGCTGCATATTACTAAAATCCTTAATTTTTTCGTTGGCAACGACACTTGAACTTAAAGTTAAAGTTGTGATTAAAAATTCTAAATTTTTATTATTTTGATTAAGTTGATCTATAATTGGAAAAATACTCTTAACTTCACCAATACTAGCTGCGTGAAACCAAATAAGATTTTTACTCAAGTTTCTCTTTACATTAAATGAAAATGGAAAAATTTTTTCTTTATATCTTTTTACGTCCTCTTTTTTTTTAATTTTTCTAAAAAAAATTAAAATAATTAAAAAAGGATAAATTAAATAAGTAAAAATCCTGTATAGAAAAATCATTTAATTAATTCAATTGTTTGCTATAAAGTGATTTATATTCCTCACAATTTTTTATTAAAAAGTCATGATTACCTGAATTTAAAATTATACCCTTTTTCAATACAAAAATTTTATCAGCCTTATGAATAGTTGACAGTCTATGTGCAATAACTAAAGTAGTTTTATTTTTTGTTAAATTTAATATTGCGTTTTGAACAACTTCTTCTGACTCAGCATCTAACGAAGATGTAGCCTCATCTAAAAGAATAATTGGCGACTCTTTTAAAATAGCTCTAGCTATTGATATTCTTTGTTTTTGTCCTCCTGAAAGTTTAATTCCATTTTCTCCTATTAAAGTTTCATATTTTTTAGGTAAATTATTAATAAATTCATCAGCTGCCGCAAATTTACATGCCATCTCGATTTCTTCTGTAGAAGCATTTTCTTTAGCATAAGCTATATTATTTTTAATTGTATCATCAAATAAAATTATATCCTGACTTACTAATGAGATATTTTTTCTTAACGATTTTAAAGAAATATTTTTAATATCTTGACCATCTATAGTTATGGATCCTTCTTGCGGATCATAAAATCTTGGCAGTAAGTTGATTATGGTACTTTTGCCAGCTCCACTATGCCCTACAAAAGCAGTCATCATATTCCCTTGAATATCAAGATTGATATTTCTTATAGCTCTTTCCTCCGTTGTTTCATAAGAAAATCCAATATTTTTAAAAACGATTTGTGTTTTTTTTAAATTAAGCGGTGGTAATTCTTCATTGTTAAAAATCTTTATTTCTTTATCTATTACGTTTTTTATTCTCTTAAAAGCTGCTGCACCTTGATGAGCTCCCATATGAATCGTAGCTAAAGATCTAATTGGTTGGTATGCTAACATCATAGCAGCTAGAAAAGAAAAAAAATTGTTAATTCCAAGTTCTCCAACCGCGATTAATTTTCCAGAAAAAATAATGAAACCTGCAATCATAAAACCAGTGAGTGTTTCCATTATCGGAGTAGCCCTGATAAGAACTTTGCCAATTTTAATATTTTTTTCAACTAAATCATCAATTACACGGTCAGCGTTTTGTTTTTCAATATTTTCCTTTTGATAGATTCTGATCATTTTTGAACCTCTTAAAATTTCAGTTAAGAATGAGGCCAATTTTCCTGAAGACTCACCAGCTTTGCCAGTAGCTTTCCCAATTCTTTTACCTAGAGACTTTGCTAATCCACCAGCTAAAGGCATCATTAATAGTGCAAATAATGCTAACTTCCAATTTTGATAAAACATTAAGGAGACCAAAGCGATTACTGAAAAAGTATCTTTCATTAGGTTTAGCACACCAGAACTGACGAAATTTTGAACTTGACGTGTATCAAACATTATATTCGATATGTACTTTCCGGAATGTCTATTTTCTAAAGTTTGGATGTCAGATAATAATATATTGTCTGCAATTTTTTTTTGAAGTGCCCCACCAATTTCTTCCCCTACTCTGATTATATTTGTTCTTGCAAAGTAAAGAGAGAGACCTTTACTTGAAAAAGCTATAATAATTAAAAGCGGAATTGACCAAGCAAAAGTTTTATCTTGCTCTATAAATATTTTTTTAACTGCAGGGTCAAGCAACCATGCAATAGCTGAAGTGCTTGCTGCAACAATTATAGAAAGAATAAGGGCAATTAAAATTCTTTTAAGATGGGCTCTTATATATTCCTTGTATAATCTAATTAATATTATTTTAAGTTCATTTAATTTCATTTTAATTATTTATCATCAAAAAAGTTATGAACAACATAAGACCTGATAAGTTGTTAGTTTTAAAAGCTTTAAGACATGAAAATTTACTTGATATATTGAACGTTACTATTTGAAAGATAAGACTTGAGAAAAATAAAACAAGAAATATTAATAAGTAAGAATTTAAAAAGTCTTTTAAAATATAAAAAATTATTATCCCACTTAAACAATAGCTAAGTGTTATAAAAAGTTTAATGTTTTTTTTAAACTTGATAGAGGTTGATTTAACACCAATAATTTCATCTTCAGACATATCTTGAGCTCCATATATCGTGTCATAGCCCAATGTCCAAAATATGGCTGCAAGGTATAGTAAAATTATATTTAGTGAAATGTCGTTATTTACAGAGGTCCATGCCATAATAATTCCCCAATTAAAAGTAAGGCCCAAAAATAGCTGAGGCCAATAAGTAATTCTTTTCATAAAGGGATAAGCAAATGCTAAAAACATAGATCCAAGACCTAACATTATTGTCGTAAAATTAAATTGAATAAGCACTATAAAAGCTGTTACACAGAGTAATACAACATAAACCATTGATCTAATAACTGAGATTTTACCTGAAGCAAGTGGTCTCAGTTTAGTTCTTTGAACTTTTTTATCAAAATCTTTGTCTACAATGTCATTGAAAATACATCCAGCGCTCCTCATTAGAACAGAACCTAAAAAAAAAAGTAACATATAGTAGAAAAATAAATTTGTATTTTTGTTGAAGCTATATGCGTAAGCTAAACCCCAAGAGCAAGGCCAAAATAAAAGCATGAAGCCAATAGGTTTATTCAATCTAGTTAATTCTATGAAAATTTTAAAGTGACTCATAAAATATTACTTGTAAATACCAAACACTAACTACATAATCAATTTGATTCGATATGGACATAGATTACACAGTAGCAGCTTTGATGTTTCCAGCTATTCCACTAATGATGACTATGTATAGTAATCGTTTTCATACATTAAGTGCTCTAATTCGTAAGATACACGATCAATATACTTTTGAAAAAAAAATCCCACCTGAGTGGGAAAATCAACTTCATGTTCTTAACAAAAGAACAAATTATCTAAAGTTTGTTATGGGTTTTTCTGCATTTGG
>MDTA01139572.1_pt1 | contig 11684 bp, 13 predicted proteins | sample 811151 | NCBI WGS metagenome assembly MDTA01 (sample SAMN05326648, study PRJNA326480) | marine metagenome | isolation source: seawater | place: Indian Ocean: South | collected 2010 | reverse complement strand
TTTTCATTAATCGAAGAGCCTTTCGATAACCCTCAGGGTTTGGGCAACCGAAATTTCTTTTTAAGTTTTCATCCGTATTCCTACCCTTTTGTTGCCCAACAAGCATGACTCGCCTACCATCGAGCTCGGCGGGACCACCAACAATAGCAGCATCGTCCTTATACAAACGATCTCCATGCAGTTCATCGAAGTTACTGAAGATATGCTCTATATAATCCAAAGAATAGGGCCGATTAGGGTGCCTCGAGAGTTGTACCTTTTGCCAGGGGGAAAGATCGGCATATACCACCCTCTTCGTTTGCTCTATCTTTTTTTCGATAGCTTTGATCTCATTGGTAAAATCTAAATCCGAATCCTTTGAGGATTTAACTAGATCATCCAATTGCTTCTCCAAATCCATCAAAGGCTTTTCAAATTCCAAACTATGTTTTTTCTTTTGCATAGGGTTGCTGTATTAATGCTGATGAATATTTTAGTTTTATCATGAGTCCTCGGCAAGTTCTTCCTTCCATCCTAAAATTCTAGCTTTAGCACTTGCCTCTTCGGCTCCATCCTTATCACCTTTACGAACAAGTATACGGGCAAGGCTAACAACCGAAGTTAAATCTTCAGGCTGTAATTCCAACGCTCTCAAGCATGCTTGTTCTGCTTCATCCGCTTGGTTTAAAGCAAGATGAACCTCAGAAAGAGCACGCCAAGCATCAAAATTATTGGAATCTTGCTCTAAGATTTCATAAAGTAGTTCTTTAGCCTTTTGGTCTTCACCCAGAGTAAAAGCAAAAACAGCGTCGTTCAACATACATTCCAAATCCATAATTTGTAAAACTTATTAATTGAAGTCAGCCCACAATTGGCAATGCGAAAACTTGATGCTACCATAAGACTTGTAATGCTATCGGGTAATGGACATTGTGAGCAGTTTACTATAATTTCGATATGTTATCTACAGATTCAGAATTCAAGAAACTTCTTCTCTTGCACAGTCGCGACCGTCGTGAGAAAAAAATGTTGGATGAATTAAAAAATGTCCCGCTAGAGATTTCTAGAATCGAAGAAAAAATCCTTATTGAAAAAAAATCCATAGAAATGGCGATGGATGAATGGAAGAGTTTGGAAGCCAAAAATAATTCGTTGGAAAGTGAGCTTTTATCGATTAACGAACAAATCAACCGACAAAAAAACAAGCAACTGGAAGTTAAGAAAAACGAGGAATACCAAGCTCTCGAAAGTGAAATATCTTCATTAAAATCAAAAGAATCCGAAAAAGAAGATGAGCAAATTGAAATTTTAGTTAAAATAGATGACGCCAGAGAAACCGCCCGGATTGCGGAAAATAAAATCAGTCAAAGGGTGGTTCAACTTGATCTACAAAAAAAGGGGCTGGTCGAACGTGAATCGGAAATCAAGGAAGAATTAAGCACCTTGAAAGAAGAAATTGAGGCTTCAAGAAGCGAAATAGACCTGAAACTACAAAGGGTTTACGATCGAGTTAAGAAAGTTGTCTCGCGACCGCCCTATGTAGCTCCACTTTCTGACCAAACTTGTACGGGTTGCAATCTTCGTGTCTCAAACGATGTTGTCTCATCAGCCTTAGTGGAACAAAAACTTACCCAATGCGATCAATGCGGTCGGATTGTCTATGTCGAGAGATAAGCTCCGTTGGATTAGACAGTTTTTACTACAACCTTTTCAGATGATACTCTTTCAAAATAAATTTGATTTCAATGGTTTGGAATCACCTACCAATTTCCGAGAAGCGGTCGTTCGCTGGTCATTCGATCGGATGGCTAGAGGAAAGTCCGGACATCTCAGGGCAGGATTCCCTGTGAAAGCGGGGGGAGCTTGTAATTATGCAGGCTCACGGCAAGTGCAACAGAAAGAAAACCGCCTTCTTTTGAAGGCAAGGGTGAAATGGTGGGGTAAGAGCCCACCGCCACAAGGGCAACTTTGTGGGCAAGGTAAACCCAATCCGATGCAAGGCGAAATAGGAGACCGGGTTGCCCGCCCTATGGTTTCGGGTACGCCGCATCCTCCATTTGGAGGAATTCTTGCATAGCAGGAATAGATAAATGAATGACAACTCAACTTCAAACGCGAGTTACAGAATCCGGCTTACAGCTTCTCGGAATCCTTTTTCATGCATTACTTTTCGTTTGACGGGAAGGTGCGGCCAAATATTTTACTCTAATGGCAAATACAAAATCAGCCCTTAAAAACATAAGGAAAAACAAAGCTCGTTACATTCAAAACCGCACCATATCCAGCAGGCTCAAGACCCTGGAGAAAAAGTTTTTAAATGCCGTTTCGGAAAAAGACAACGAATCTGCAAAGACATCAGCTTCTGCATTCATCTCAGCTTTGGAAAAAGCCAAGAAATCTAATTTAGTTCACGCGAATAAAGTTTCGCGAAAGAAATCTCGTTGCTCTTCTTTGTTGGCAAGCTTCTAAGCTACCCTCTTAAATATGGCGGGAATCATTCTCGTCCTTCTCACTGTAACCACTTTCTTGTCGATTATGGTTAACTTTGTTTTTCTTAAGGTACGCCTCGTGAACATCTTCAGCGGTCATGCCGATTACCTGTGCCATCGAAATAAGGAAATGAAAGAGATCCACAATCTCAACTTTTGCATTCTGCTTATCGAATTCCTGGTAATTAGCCCACCACTTCCAAGGCACCGAGTCCGTTAACTCAGCTAACTCTTGTTGCATCGCTCGCACATAGTTGAGAATCCATTTAGCCTGATCTTCATCATTCATCTCATCCATACGAACACCAATCCTTCGATTTAGCTGTTCTTGCAAATCAAATATATTTTCCAATTTATCCATAACAATCTCATAAGAAGGAAACTGAGACTTGATGCAAGAGGTTAAACATCAATTATAAATCTCTTTTCCCTTGTAGCAGTCCCATCTTCATTATTTGTTAATAGTTTATTCAGGTTAATGGCCACTTACCTGTGCCCGAAATCAAATTATTATTTCTCAAAACAAGCCCAACCCTGCCCCTATTCTAAAACCAAAAATTGTCCGAATTAATGAAATCTAATATTCGCTCGCGATGGTATCGCTCCAATGAAAAACCACTAGAATCATCCCAAGGGTCTGTTGCCCAGCAAGCTCCATTTGGTGAAATCAACCCTGCTCAAGAAGATTCCCTTAAGGATGACTTGAGCAACGCTACGCCCTCTTCCATTTCAGAAGGCAAACGAAGTCGCAATTCGTTCAAGAAAGAGCATGATCGGACATCAAAACCCCGTCGGGAGAACCGGAAGAAACAACATGGATCTGACAAGAATCACCGATCTAAAGAACAAGAAAACAAAGGCGAACGCAAACAAGATAAATCTCGTCGCAAACATCGACCTAAACCCAAAAAGGATCATCGTACTGAAGAAGGTAAAAATCAATCAGGTCGATCCAAGCACAGACCAAATTCAAAGAAGGATCAGAATCGATCTTCGAAGAAGAAAATTTTTAACGAAAAACCTACGCAAGCCGAACCGAAATCCGGACTTGGTAAATTCATCTCCAAGATTTTCGGAGGATAACCGATCGGTTTCATTTTTCTTCTTCCCATTGTCCCAATGATGGAAGTTTTTCGAATTCAAGGTGGACATTCCCTTAGCGGAAAAGTTCAAGTAAGCGGTTCAAAGAATTCCTCCCTTCCCCTATTCGCCGCGTGTTTGCTTACTTCCGAAGAATGCATCCTTGAAAATGTCCCTGATCTCTCTGACATTCGGTTCATGGGAGAAATCCTAACCGCACTTGGGGCTGAGGTAGAAAAACTGGATTCAAACAAATGGAGGATTCAGGCATCTTCCATTGAACCCAGTGCTCCTTACAGTCTAGTTCGGAAAATGAGAGCCTCGGTTTGTCTTCTTGGCCCATTGGTTGCAAGGCTTCGTCGGGCTGAGATTCCGATGCCTGGCGGATGTGTCATCGGGAACCGCCCCATTGATCTTCATATTAGGGCACTACGAGGGCTCGGTGCCGATGTGGAGTTAAGTGGAGGGATCGTCAAGGTAGACGGTTCACAACTAAAAGGAAGTTCTATTTTCATTGGCGGGCGCCACGGAAGTACTGTAACCGGAACTGCCAATGCGGTAATGACAGCCTCCCTGACCCCGGGAAAGACCGTATTGGAAGGCTGTGCATGTGAACCTGAAATAACAGACCTTTGTAAAATGCTAATTTCCATGGGAGCCCACATTTCCGGAACTGGATCACACACTTTGGAAATCGAAGGAGTCAAGAAATTGTCAGGTACCAGGCATTCGGTCATACCCGATCGAATTGAAGGCGCAACCTATGCCTTAGCAGCTGCGATGACTCGAGGTGAAATTTCCATTCTTGGAGCAAACTGCAGACACTTGGGTGCATTTGCCAACCTGATGCATGAAAGTGGGGTAGACTTGAATGAGTCAGAAGATGGACTCCATGTTCGTGTTTCAAGAGGAGGATTGCGTCCCATTGAGGCAATCACACTACCATACCCCGGCTTTCCAACTGACCTACAAGCTCAAACCTGTGCCCTCGCTTGCATAACCGACGGACTAAGCATTTTAACCGAAAGAGTTTATCCAAGTAGGTTCATGCACCTACCCGAACTCATGCGCATGGGCGCTTCCATATCCTTGGAGGGCTCCAGTGCCATTATTCGAGGCGTCAAGCAACTAAACGGTGCTCCTGTAATGGCATCCGACCTTCGAGCGAGTGCGGCACTCATTCTCGCTGGCCTCTCCGCCAACGGAGAGACCTGGGTACAAAGAATTTATCACCTGGACCGCGGATATGATTCATTTGAATCAAAACTTAACTCAATGGGGGCAAAGGTTCATAGACTCACGGAAGAAGATTTGCCAAAATCATTCTTGCAAGCTACGGATACCTAAACCGATTTGAAAGAAGACACACCCACTGGATCCGATTTCATAGATCAAGCCTTACACACCGAACAGGAGCTTGAGGCAGCTTTGCGCCCGCCCTCGTTTGATGACTTTACCGGACAAAGAAAGACCATCGAACGTCTTCAGGTAATGGTCGGAGCTGCGGCAAAAAGAGAGGAACCTCTCAAACACATTTTACTCTGCGGGCCACCTGGTTTAGGAAAGACCACATTGGCTCATATTATCGGATACGAATTGAAACAGGAGGTTCGCGTCACATCTGGTCCAGTGATAGACAAACCGGGCGATCTAGCTGGACTCCTGACCAATCTTCAGGGAGGAGACATCCTGTTCATTGACGAAATTCATCGTATTCCAAAGACAGTGGAGGAGTATCTGTACTCGGCAATGGAGGACTACCGAATCGATATCATGATTGACCAAGGTCCTAATGCTCGAAGCGTTCGGCTTGAAATCCCCCGATTCACCCTCATCGGTGCGACCACTCGGGTCGGGTTGCTCACCGCTCCAATGCGTAGCCGCTTCACCCTGCAAACCCGTCTTGATTACTATGATCGTAATGACCTGACTCAGATTGTAACAAGGAGCTGCGGCTTATTGAAATGCCCAATCGATCAGGCAGGAGCCGATGAAATCGCAACTCGAGCGAGAGGCACGCCAAGAATTGCCAATAACCTCATACATTTTACCCGGGACTACTCCCAGGAGAGAGCCAACGGTACGATTGATCGAGAAATCGCCGCTAAAGCTTTAGAGCTTTTGGAGATTGATGAGTGCGGGCTGGATGAAATGGACAAACGCATTCTTTCAATGCTTGCAAATAACTACAACGGAGGTCCTGTCGGCTTAGGTACGATCGCAGTCGGGGTAAACGAAGAAGAGCATACCCTGGAAGAAGTCCACGAACCTTTTCTTATTAAAGAAGGTTATTTAAAAAGAACCGCCCAGGGAAGAATGCTAACTGAAAAAGGTTGGAAGATCTGCGGTATGAATGGACCATCCAACGCCGATTCCAGTCAGATGAATCTCATTTAAAATTTTTCGATTCTGCTCGAAACGAGTGAAAACAAATGGACAAAGGATTTGCAGAAGCACCCTACATCAGCTTCAACTAATCGTGTAATCTCCGAGACCGTAAATTCACCAAGTTCAAGAATTTCTTGTGGGTCCGGCAACGGTCTAACATGATTTTTACAGAGGTAAACTCTTACGAATTCATTTCCAGTTTCAACGCAAGGGCTCAGGCGAAGAACTTCGAGTAATTCGCTCGATTTGACTTGTGCTCCCAATTCTTCTTGAAATTCCCTAATTGCCGCATCCAGGTAAGCCTCTCCTGCATTCACATGCCCAGAGCAACTAGTTGTCCATAAAAGTGGTTCCAAGTCCTTTTCCGCGGACCGTCTTTGCAAGATCCATTTCCCTGATTCAGAACGAGAAAAGATATGAACCGCCCGATGATAAAGTCCTTTACGATGAACACCTGCTCTTGTTTCCTGACCAATGACGCGATCATTTTCATCCACATAATCAAAGATTTCACTCATAAACCCAAAAGAATAGCAAAGGAAACAATAAGGTTAAGTGAAATTAAAATTATCCACTTTTTGATTGGCTTCCGGGGGTATCCATTGGATAACCCAAATGTAGTGGATACAACCTTCAAAATCTTAGGCTCCAGCAGTTCGGGAAATGCGGCACTTTTACGAGCTTGCGAATGTAATATTCTCATAGATGCCGGATTATCAGGAAAAAAAATTCAAGCTTTACTCAAGGACGAAGGCACTTCAATCGAACAATTGGATGCCATCTTTCTGACCCACGAACACAACGACCACTGTGCTGGAATCCGCGTCCTTTCCAAGTTAGGAAACTTACCGATTTTTGCCAACCGTGACACCATTCAGGCGATCCAACCCAAGCTTCCCCGAAGACCCAACTGGAAAGTATTTGAAACCGGTAAAGCCTTCCGCTTCCAGTCCTTTAAGATTCACCCTTTTAGTGTCCCTCATGATGCCTATGACCCCGTAGGCTTTTATTTCGAATGGGGAAAAGAGGACCTTTTCGAACCTCGGTCCAGCCTTGCCTGGGTAACTGACTTAGGCTTCGTTCCGACCTTAGTACGCGAACGCATCAGGCAGGCTCGGATTCTCGTTATCGAAGCAAATTACTGTGCCAAGATGCTTGAGCAGGATCCGAAGAGACCGTGGAGCCTTAAGCAAAGGATTCGAGGAAGGCATGGTCATTTATCAAACCAAAGCACTTTCGAACTTTTGGAATCTTTCGAAGACTCAAGGTGGGAAAAAATCTTCCTCATGCACCTGAGCAAGGATTGCAACACTGTCTCCGAAGTCCGGAAACAATTTCACAACCTTTCCGGTCGAGGCAGGCGTTTCGAAGCATTTGTCGTTGATCCTTCCACTTCAGAAACTTTACCCCTATGAAAAAACTTCTTCGTCAGACTAAAATTATAGCTACCATCGGTCCCGCCACCGAGAGCGAGGAGATGCTTGAAAAACTAATTTTAGCAGGGGTGGACATATGTCGACTGAACATGGCACATGCCGACCACGATTGGATCAGGTCCATAACCAAACGAATTCGAAAAGTAGGAGAAAAGCTGAAACGGGAGCCCGCGATCATGATGGATGTGAAAGGCCCTGAAATCAGGACCGGATACCTGCACCAAGAAGTGGATTTAAAGAAGGATGATTTGTTGAATCTAATTTTTATAGCCCAGCCAAGCCCTCCTTCCTCCAACGGAATTTGGCAAATTGAAGTAAATTACGACAAATTGCCCGAACATATAAAATCCGGAGACACCGTCTTGCTTGACAATGGCTTGATCCCTCTTGTTGTTCTAGAGTCCTCACCTCAGCAAATCCGTTGTCAAGTTCAGCAGGATGCGACCCTTAAAAGCCGGAGGCATGTCAACTTACCCGGAATAGAAACGGGCCTACCCTCCCTTACCGAGAAAGATAGACGCGATTCAATGGTGGGTATCGATTGTTCGCATGATTACTTTGCTTTATCCTTCACGCGTGATGCTGACTCCATTGACTTGTTCCGAAGCTTTCTGCGGGAACATGGATCCGGGGCCCAGATAATCGCCAAGATCGAAGATCATAAAGGGGTCAGAAACATTGAGGAAATAATCAAGGCTTCAGACGCCATTATGGTTGCACGTGGGGATTTGGGTATTGAATGTGCCTTTGAAGATTTGCCCATCATCCAAAGAAAAGCAGTGGGTTCTTGCCTTGCGGCTGGCAAACCGATCATAGTTGCCACGCATATGCTGGAGTCGATGATTGAATCTCCAGTTCCCACAAGGGCTGAAATCAGCGATGTTGCGAACGCCGTAAACGAGGGTGCGGATTGCATTATGTTAAGTGGCGAAACCACTACCGGAAAATATCCCATTGAATGCGTACAAATGCTCAACCGAATCGCTTCTCGGATGGAAGATGAAATTCAACCCGGACTCACCGAGGAACTTAAGCTTTTCAGACCCAAAGCGAAGATGTTACATTCCGCTGCAATGCTCGCAATGAGGATTGAAAATTCCGCAGTCCTCGTTTTCACCCGAAGCGGTGATTTAGCCGCAAAACTCGGGGCTCTACGACCGAATGGAGCACCACTTTTTGCCTTTACCGATGTGCATGGGTTGCATCGGCGCTTGAGGCTCATTTGGGGAATTGAACCCTTTCTCATGGATTTCTCCGATGATCCCGAAGTCACTATTCAAGATGCCATAAATCGATTACGGGAAGGAGAATGGATCCATGACGGAGATCAGCTCGTTACCGTTACAAATGTTTTTGCCCATGATAAAGTGGTAGAAAGCATCCAACTCCGAGAAGTCGACCCCCGTTGATTGGGCAAAGCACTTTATCTTTTTTTCAAGTATAACACCGATCCTGCAAGAACGCTTATTGCGTACGGAAGGACTGCGGCGAGCGTTGGTTTTACAAGAGCCTCCTCTCCCAAAGCATCAAAAGTAGTTCGTAGGACATAAAAAGTAACCAGCCCCAACAAAGTTACGCCAATCATTTGTCCAATCGAAACTTTCCCCCTTCCAACCCCTATGCAAAAAGCAAAGAAAATGGCCACCATGCAACTCGGTGAATTGAGCAGCATTTGTGCATGTCTTAATTCATAAGGAGCCAAAATTCCAGAGTTCACTTCCGCAAATTCTTCCAACACATAATCAAGCTCTTTTAGAGAAAGAGCTTTCGGACCATTCTTTAGCATTATATGCGGGAGGGGATCGTCCCGCAGTTCCTTGATCGCAAGCAAATCAAAAGACTTGTTTATTAATGGCCCGGTGAACTCATCTTGGAGGAAATTGGCTTCATTTTCATCCAGGTTTCTCCATTGCAGACCTTCTTCATCTTGGTTTGGAACCGGTAATCCCTTATGGCTAGGGAAGCCAAGAAAGCGACCTTTTTTGAAAACCCAACCCGATTGTCCATTAAACATGGCCTGCTCCGCTCGAATGCGAAAAGAATCATTTCCCTTCATATCATAGCTGTAAAGTTGCAGGTTCTTACCAGTTAAGCCATCTGCATCAAAGGATTCGAAATACCAGGCTCTTCTCCGATCGACCTTCATTTGAAAACCCTGATGCCTTGAGAACTCCGATCCATCCACTCCACTTACTGCATCCGCATTCGATGCCACCCAAACCAGGCAAGTCGGGATTAAGCCAAGTGTAAGATAGATAAAAATAACTATAGATGAGGAGACTCCGGATGCCTGCATCGCAAGCCATTCTCTTCGCTGACGGAGGAAAAGAAGGCAAAACAAGGTTCCGAAAAAACTTGATATTGGAAGAAACCAAGGAATTTGAGGCAAAAACCAACTGGCAAAATGATCAAGGCCATCCTCAGTTAGAAAACGATTTAACAAGTCAGGCTGGTCGGATAAGGCAAAGATCGCAAAAACCGCCGACAGGAAAGTAAAGCTCAGCAAACACCATGCACACCAACCAAAAGATAAGTGCCGAATGAGAATGCGATATTTGATGATCTGCATCTGGGATGGTTATTTTTGTGCTTATCACTTGCATCCGTCAAAGGGAATTCTCAATCTAGCAAGAATTCTGTGCCAATAATATGAAAATGAAAATTATTTCACTCGTGCCCTTGGGGCTGCTCTCGCTACTCGGACCCTCCTTGTTTGGAGCAAAGCCAAAAGACGAAAATTCCCTTACCCACAAAATTGATCTTTTCTTTGGGGAATATGTTGTTAGCCCATTGGCTGCAATAATGTTTTGGCCTATTCCGGGAGTCGAAATGCCATTGGTCGTAGCATGGTTGTTAGGAGGTGCTGTTTTCTTCACCATCCGCATGAAATTCGTCAACCTATTCTACTTCAAGCATGCTTTTGACCTGATACGCGGGAAGTTTGACGACAAGAAGCAAATCGGAGAGGTCACCCATTTTCAAGCGCTTACGACAGCTTTATCGGCCACCGTGGGTCTCGGAAACATCGCCGGGGTTGCCATTGCTATCGGGATGGGTGGCCCCGGTGCAACCTTTTGGATGATTCTGGTTGGGTTTTTAGGGATGTCTTCAAAATTCACTGAATGCACACTCGGGCAGAAGTATAGGAAGGTCCGAAAAGACGGAAGAATCATGGGAGGTGCCATGCATTACCTTTCCGAGGGATTAAAGGAAAAGAATCTTGCCGGTCTTGGTGGCCTCCTGGCTGGTCTGTTTTGTGTGCTTTGCATTGGGGGCTCCTTTGGTGGAGGCAACGCATTCCAAGTCGTCCAATCACTGGACTTGATTAAAACCGTAGCCCCCCCCCTTGAAAAGTTTCCCTGGGTTTATGGCTTGGTCATGTCCATTTTAGTTGGATTCGTTATTTTAGGAGGCATACGAAGTATAGCAAAAGTAGCATCCTTAGTCGTTCCCTTCATGTGTGGAATCTACCTGCTTGCCTGCATTTTCATTATTGCTACTCATGCGAGTCTTATACCTGCTGCATTCATCCTAATCATCGAAAGTGCATTCAATCCGGATGCAGCCTTTGGCGGATTTCTCGGAGTTTTAATTATAGGCGTTAAACGAGCGGTATTCTCAAACGAAGCAGGAATTGGGTCAGCTGCCATTGCCCATTCCGCGGCAAAAGTCTCGCATCCCGTTGAGGAGGGAATCGTTGCCTTACTCGAGCCCTTCATAGATACGATCGTAGTTTGTACCATGACCGCCTTGGTGATCATTCTAACCGGAGCCTATTCCGACCCTGAAAATGCTGGTTTTATTGCATCAAACCAAGGAGGGGCACTCACCTCCGCGGCCATGGCATCCGTCCTTCCATGGTTTCCGTATATCCTATCATTAGCTGTTTTTCTATTCGCTTTTTCAACCATGATCTCATGGTCCTACTATGGTGAAAGGTGTTGGGTCTGGTTATTCGGTGACCGGTCTTCCCCTGTCTATAAAGTCCTCTTTCTTATATTCACATTTTTGGGATCGATCATAACGGCCACCAACATACTGGACTTCTCTGATTTAATGATTTTGGGAATGGCATTCCCGAACATCCTTGGTTTACTTTTGCTAAGTGGCCAAGTTAAGGACGAACTGCTTGATTATAAGAAAAAAAGATTTCCATGACTATTTAATTTGACATTTAGGTGGGAGAAAAACGAATATACACTATCCACTACATAGTTTAATTTATCCCCACTTTTCAATACCCATGGACGAAGATACAGTTCATTTATCTGATTCAGAAGAAGCGCGTGCATCCATAACCCGCCTTTTAAAA
>MDTA01083752.1_pt1 | contig 11684 bp, 11 predicted proteins | sample 811151 | NCBI WGS metagenome assembly MDTA01 (sample SAMN05326648, study PRJNA326480) | marine metagenome | isolation source: seawater | place: Indian Ocean: South | collected 2010 | reverse complement strand
GTATCAGAATTTTTAAAAAAAAAAAACCAAATATTTTGACAAATGTATTTCCAAGAACTTTTCCAAAAGGACAAAGTATCGAAATAATAAATTCTAGGTTTTTTTTAAAAAATCAAACTAAATTTATTTCGCCCCAAGACAAAGAACATGTGACTCATTTTTTTTATAGAAAAAAATTTAAAAAAATCTTAAATATTCGAAATCAAATAAATTACTCGAGTCTTAATATGTGTGTAGATACATATAACGACTTAAAAAAAATGAGACTCTTTTTTAAAAAGATAAATACGAAAAGAAAACTAAACCAAATGAATTGGGTTAATTTAATAAGACATTTTTCATGATAAAAAAAATTAATAGTTCAATAATTGGATTGGGTTTTGGTGAGACACACTTAAAATGTTTTAAAAAAAATAGATTTACGAAAATTCTTAAAATTTGTGACCTTAATGTATCCAAAAAAAAATACTTTGAAAAAAAATATAAAGTAGATTTTACTAAAAAGTATAAAGAAATTACGAATGATAAGGACATAAATTTAATTACGATTGCAACTTACGATGACTCACATTTTAAAATTTTAAAAGAGTCAATAAAGGCAAAGAAAAATGTTTTCGTTGAAAAACCAATTTGCCAAACCTTTAAACAATTAAATGAAATAAAAAGCTTATTAAAAAAAAATAAAAAAATTTTTTTCTCTACGAATATGGTTCTTAGAAACCACCCAAAATTTAAAAAAATTCATAGAATTATTAAGTCTGGAAAAATTGGTAAAATTTTTCATATTGAAGGTGAGTATAATTATGGAAGATTTGAAAAAATTTTGCGTGGATGGAGAGGCAGAATAAAAAATTACTCAGTCACACAAGGAGGAGGAATACACATAATAGATTTAATACAATGGTATGTTGGAAAAAAAATTGAAAAGGTGATTGGAATAGATAATAATATTAATTCAAAAATGTCTTCTTTTAAAAACTCTGATACCACTACTGCGCTTTTAAAATTTAAAAGTGGAGTTACAGCAAAAATTACATCTAATTTTCCAATTAAAACATTTCATCATCATGTTCTTAATATTCATGGCACAAAAGGCAGTATTTTTTCTTCACATGAGGACATAGTCGTACACACTTTAACAAAAAAAAACAAAAAGAAGGAAAAAATTAATTTTAAAAAAGATAAAAATTATAAATTCGGAGTTCTTGATAACTTCATCTATCAAATTTTAGGTAAAAAAAAACCATTGTTCGATAAAAATACTATTTTTAATAACATGGAGATTGCTTTTGCCATAGATAGGTCTTTAAAAACAAAAAAATGGGAAAAGATTTATTAAATTATGAGTAATATAATAGTGCCTTTCGGTAAGCCATTCATAGATAATAGTGAGCTTAACTCCATAAAAAAAGTTCTAAATTCGGGGAAATACGTCCATGGAAAAGAGACTGAAAATTTTGAAAAAATTTTTAAAAGATTCACGAGGTCTAAAAATGCTACCACAGTATCTTCCTGCACGGCAGGAATGCATCTATTCTATCTTGCACTTGGAATTTCTAAAGGTGATGAAGTTTTAGTTCCAGCACAAACACATGTTGCAACTTCTCATGCAGTTGAGATTGTAGGAGCTAAACCAATTTTCGTAGACTGCGAACTCGGAACAGGAAATATAGATGTTAATGAAATTGAGAAAAAAATAACAGCGAGGACAAAAGCGATTGTAATTGTTCATTTTCTTGGTATTCCAGTCAAAATGCAAAAAATTTTAAAAATTGCTAAAAAAAATAAATTAAAAGTTTTAGAAGATTGTGCGTTAGCTCTTGGAGCGAAAATAGGAGATAAACACGTTGGAACTTTTGGAGATGCAGGAGTATTTTCATTTTATCCAGTTAAGCACATAACAACAGCTGAAGGAGGCATGATCGTGTCTAATAATAAAAAACTGGATAATATTATCAGAAGTAAAAAAGCTTTTGGTGTTGATAAGAACTATAATCAAAGAAATTCACCTGGTAAGTATGACGTAAAGGAGCTGGGCATAAATTACCGGATGAGTGAAATTCATGCAAGCATGGGCGTTGTTCAAATGAAAAAATTAAGAGAAATTTTGAAAAAGAGAAAATATAATTTTGATTATTTAAGCAAAAATCTAGCAAAAATCAAAGAAATACAAATACTTAAAAATACCGAAAAAAAAAATCATTCTTCAAATTACTGTTTAAGTTTCATCTTAAATAAAAAATTAGCTTCAAAAAGATCTAAATTGATAAACTTGCTTAATGGAGCTGGTGTTGGGACAAGTATTTATTATCCTAAGCCTGTTCCTTTAATGAGATATTATAAAAATAAATACAATTACAAAAAAAATTTTTTTAAAAATGCATTCATAGTAAGTGAAAATTCAATAGCTATTCCTACTGGGCCACACGTAAAAAAAAGGGACTTAAGATTTATTGTAAAAGAAATTTTTAAGTCAATTAATGCACTTAAATAAATATATGAATAAAAAAATCTTAATTGTTGGTGGCGCTGGATTTATAGGCCATAACTTAGCTTTAAAATTAAAACAAATGGGCGCAAAAGTTGCAGTTATTGACAGTCTTACTGTAAACAATCTGTATAGCATTAAAAGAAATGAAGATAAGGTGCCATTTCCAAAACTGTCTTTAAAAATATTAGATCAGAGATTTTTTCTTTTAAAATCTAAAAAAATAATTTTTAAGCAAATTAATGCTCAAGACTTTAAGGCTCTTAACAAGTTTGTAAATGAATTTAAACCAAAAGTAGTTATTCATTTAGCAGCTGTCTCTCATGCTAGCAAGTCTAATAAATTGCCTTTAGTTACTTTTAACAATAGCTTTGTTACTTTGCAAAACTCATTAGAAAGCATTAAAAATAAGATTGGTCATTTTATTTTTTTGTCATCAAGTATGGTTTATGGTGACTTTAAAAAACAAAAAGTTAATGAAGATGAAGTTTGTAATCCTATTGGAATTTATGGTGCTTTAAAATTTTCTGCTGAAAAACTGATTAAAGCGTATGGTCAAGTTTATAATTTACCTTATACAATTATAAGACCATCAGCATTATACGGAGAAAGATGTATTAGCAGGAGGGTTGGTCAAATTTTTATTGAAAGTGCGATAAATAAATCAAAAATTGTAATTAACGGTGATGGTAAAGAGAGTCTTGATTTTACCTATATAGATGATTTGGTGGATGGAATAATTTGTGCAATTAAATCTAAGAACTCATTTCAAGAGATTTTTAATTTAACATATGGAAGCGCGAAACCAATTAACGCTTTAATAAAAATTATTAAAAATAATTTTTCAGATGTGGAAATCGAATACAAGAAAAGAGAGAAGTTAATGCCTATAAGAGGGACGTTGGATATTAAAAAAGCTAGAAGGCTCATAGGTTATAAACCTAGTTGGCCACTTGAAAAAGGATATTTAGCATACATAAAATGGTACAAAAAATTTTTTAAAAAATTTTAATATTAGTGAAAAAAAAATTTTTCATAAAAGATTATAATTTCAAACTACTCTCAAAGAAATCTATTCGGCTAAAAAAAAGAGAAATTAAAGAAATTTGCTCTCTTAAAATGGAAAACTGGAGTTATAGTTTTACCTCGCAGTTTAATTGGTTCAAAAATAATATTAATGAAGAAGATATCCATAATTTATTATATTTTAAAAATTCGATCATAGGATATACGTGTCTAAGAAAAAAATTGTTATTTTACAAAAGTCTAACAAAAAATTTTTTATTATTTGACACATTAATTATTAAAAAAGAGTTTCATAAAAAAAATCTTGGAAACATATTAATGAATTTTAATAACAAGATTATTAAAAAAAATAATTTACCTTCTTATTTATTAGCTAAAAAGAGAGTGATAAATTTTTACCAAAAACATAGGTGGAGAGTAATAAAAAAAAATTATCAATTTTTAAATCACGAATTTAGTAGAAAGGATTTAATGTATTTTAATTGCAGGAAAATCAATGAAAAAATTTTCTTCATTATTTGATAAAAAAAGCAAAAAAACTTTTATAATTGCCGAGATTGGAAACAATCACGAAGGTAGTCTTAAATTAGCAAAAAAATTAATTACTCAGGCAAAAAAATGCGGAGTTGATGCTGTAAAATTTCAGACATTTATTCCTGAACTTTTTGTTTCAGAGGAAGATAAAAAAAGATTTTTACAACTAAAAAAATTCCAACTAACATTTAAAGAATTTAGTATTTTAAGTAAATTTGCAAAAAAATTAGGTCTACATTTTTTTTCTACGCCACTAGACCTTGAAAGCGCAAAGTTTTTAAACAAGATACAAAAATTTTTTAAAATTGCTTCAAGTGATAATGATTTTTACCCTTTAATTGAACTTGTTTCTAGTTTCAATAAAACTTTAATGATTTCGACAGGTTTAGCTAATATTAAAACAATTAATAGGGCGAAAAAAATAGTTTTACAAACTTGGAAAAAACAAAAAAAAAGAAATAGAAAATTGATATTAATGCACTGTGTTTCAAATTATCCAGTGGAGTCACATGAAGCTAATTTAATGGCAATTTTAACTTTAAAAAAAAAATTTAAAGAATGTTTAATAGGATACTCAGATCATACGGTTGGTAATGTAGCTGCATTATCTGCAGTAGCTTTGGGGGCAAAAGTTATTGAAAAACATTTTACTCTTAACAAAAATTATTCAAATTTTAGAGATCATAAACTATCCGCAGATCCATCTGAAATGGAAGATTTAGTAAAAAATATTAGGAGACTAGAGTTAATGCTGGGTTCAGGAGAAAAAAAATTACAAAAATCTGAAAAAAAAATGTTAAAGCTTTTGAGAAGGAGGCCAGTTGCAAGTAGAAATTTATTCAAAAATGAAAAAATAAAAGCCGAGGACATTAAATGGATAAGATTAAAAAGAAAAATAAATGATATTTCAATAAAAAATACAAATATAATTAATAAAAAATCGAAAATAAATATTTATAAAAATCAAATTATTTTTTCTAAAAATTTAAAATAAGTTATGTGCGGTATATCTGGATTTTTTGGAAAGAAAAAAATTCAATCTGAAAATATTTTTTCTACTTTAGATTTAATGAAAAATCGTGGCCCGAATTTTTCAAATTATTTTCAGTCTAAAGTTGGTGATAATCTTTATGTAACTTTGCTTCATTCAAGATTAAGTATAATTGATTTAAATAATAGATCTAATCAACCATTCGAGGAAGAAGATAATGTAATTATATTTAATGGTGAGATTTACAATTATATTGAACTTAAAAATTTTCTAATTAAAAAAGGTGAAAAATTTAAATCAAAATCGGATACTGAAGTTTTACTAAAATATTATAAAATTTATGGTGAAAAATGTGTAGATTATTTTGAAGGAATGTGGGCTTTTGCTATTTATGATAAAAGAAACAAAAAGATATTTTTATCAAGAGACAGGTTTTCTGAGAAACCACTATATTATTATACTGATAAGTACGGAATTTATTTTGCTTCTGAAATTAAATTTTTAAAATCACTTAGTAATAATAATTTTGAAATAAACAAAAAACATTTAAATAATTTTATTTCATTGGGTTATAAATCGCTTTTTAAAGAAAATAACACTTTTTTCAAAAATGTATCTTTTATTAGTGGAGGTAATAACATAAGTTTTAATGCAGATTTATCATTAAAAAAATCCAGATATTGGAAACCAAAGATTAAAAAGAATGAAAAAATTAGCCTTCAAGATTGCATAAAAGAAACTCAAAGACTATTAATTGATAGCCTTAAAATAAGACTAAGAGCTGATGTGCCAATAGCTATTTGTTTAAGTGGAGGAGTTGACTCGGCAGCATTAGCTTCAATTTTATCAAAAAAGTTTAATTATAAAGCAAAAACATTTTCAATTATTGATGAAGATGACCGGTACGATGAGTCAAAAAATATCCAAAAAGTTTTAGATGATACTAATTATGAAAATATAAGCATTAAATTAAACAATAAAAATTTTTTCCAAAACTTAAAAAAACAAATTTTGTACCACAATTCTCCTGTTGCAACTATAAGCTCATATATACACTCCTTGCTAATAGCTTCAATGAAAGAAAATAATTTTAAGGTTGCAATTTCTGGAGTGGCAGCAGATGAAATTTTTACAGGATATTACGATCACTATTTGCAATATTTTGAGACATGTAAAAAAGATAATAACTATTTACCAAAAAATTTAGAAAAATGGAAAGAAAACATAAGAGATAATATAAGGAACCCAATTTTCAAAGACGAGAAATTGTATATAAATAACCCTCATTACAGAGACCACATTTACGATGGAAGAAAAGAAATTAATGATTATTTAGTAGATAAGAATAATAAAGAGTTCACTGAAAAAAATTTTGATCAAGATTTATTAACCAATCGAAGATTAAATGAGTTGTTTCACGAGAATACTCCTTTGATATTAAATCAAGAAGATTTAAATTCTATGATGCATTCTATTGAAAATAGGAGCCCGTTTTTAGATACAAAACTCTTTAATTTTATTTTTTCAATCCCATCAAAATTTCTAATTCAGAAAGGATTTTCAAAATATATTTTAAGAGAAGCTGTTAAAGATATTTTAGTTGATCCAGTAAGACTTGATAAAAGGAAAAAGGGATTTAATGCTTCGATTAATTCATTAGTAAACTTTCAAGATGAAAGTGTATCAAAGTTTTTATTGGACAAAAAATCTCAAATATTTGAATTTATCGACAGAAAAAAAATACAAAATTTATTCAAGATTAAAAAAACGCCAAATCATTTGAGCAAATTTATTTTCTCTTTCATAAGCGCAAAATTATTCTTGGATTCAAACAATAATTTATAAATTATTTTATGATTAAAACTATTTATTGTGTTAATTGTGTAATCTCTAATACAAGACCGAATATATTTTTTGATAAAAAAAAAAATTTATGTAGTGTCTGCGTAAATTTAAAAAACAAAAAAAAAAAGATAAATTGGAAAAAAAGAAAAAAAGAATTTTCTAAAATAATTGAAAAAATTAAAAAAAAGAATTTAAATTACGATTGTTTAATTCCAGTGAGTGGCGGTAAGGACAGTACTTGGCAAGTAATAAAAGCTCTTAGTTTTAATTTAAAACCATTGTGTATTACCTGGAAATCCCCTGCTAGAAACAAGGTTGGTCAAAAAAATTTAGATAATCTAAAAAAACTTGGAGTTGACCATATTGATTTTTCTATAAATCCAAAAGTTGAAAAATATTTTACTCTAAAAGCATTTAAAAAATTCGGAAATCCTCTTATTCCAATGCATATGGCAATGCATGCTATTACTGTGAGAACAGCAATTGAAAAAAATATTAAACTTATTTTGTGGGGAGAAAATTCAGCAGATGAGTATGGTGGAAAAAAATCTTTGAAAGGAAAATTTATGACTAATCATTGGAGAAAATACTACGGCCTCAATTATGGCAAGAAAATAAATTTTTGGTTTGACAAATATTTAAATAAAAGAAATTTACATCCATTTAATATACCGAGTGATAAAGAAATTAAAAATAATAAAATTACAGAAATATTTTTAGGGTATTTTTTCAAATGGGATCCAAAAAAAATTTATTTAATTTCAAAAAAAAGAGGGTTTAAAAATATAAAAAAACCAAAAACAGGTTACTACAATTTTGCAGATATTGATGATGAATTTTTAATAACAATTCATCATTATTTAAAATGGTATAAATTTGGCTTTACAAGACTGTGGGATAATCTTTCTTTAGAAATTAGAAACAAAAGATTATCACGAAAAAAAGCTATTAAGATAATTAAAATAAGGGGGGAAGAAAAACCAATTAAGGAAATAAAATTATTTTCTCAATTTTTAGGTATAAGCACTTCGTCATTTTTTAAAATTTGTAATAAGTTAAGGAATAAAAAAATTTGGTATAAAAATTCCAGAAATGAATGGAAAATAAACAATTTTTTAATACCTGATTGGAATTGGAAATGAAGTTAAAAATTAGTAAAAAACCCAGACAATTTTCTGTTGGGAAAAATAATAAAATCAAGATAAGTGATTTTGGAAAAATTTATTTAAAAAATAATGAACAACTTACATTCATTACGGAAAATAATTCAAAACATGATGTTACAAGAAAAAATTGGGGGTTTTATGCGACTCAATCTGTTAATTCCCGATTAAAAAAAAACTTTAAGACAGCATTAGCACATAATGCTTCTAATAAAATTTATGTAATGCTTGTAGAAAAAAAATTTTTAAAAGAATTTAAAAAATACTGTGTTAAGGAAAAACAAAAAATTATTTGCTGGTTAGATGAGTTAAAATGAAAAAATGTAAAATTTGTAAAAATAAAAAACTTGTAAAAGTATTCGAGTATTCCACACCACCTATTGGAGAAACAAATTTTGGAATAAAAAAAGCAGATTATAAAAGATATTATTTAAAATGTTCAAATTGCAAGCATTGGTTTGGAAAACTAAAAATTAAAATTAAAAATTTATATAGCTCTGCTTATAGTAAGGCAACATACAATAATCAAATTAAAAAAAATTTTGACAAAATAAATAATTTATCTGATAAAAAATCTGATAATTTCTATAGAGTAAACAGAATTGATAAATTCATAAAAAAAAATTTCAAAGATAAAAGAAAGATTAGTATTTTGGATATTGGTTCGGGACTAGGTATTTTCCCATATAAGATAATAAAAAAAAATTATGAATGTACTGCTTTAGATCCAGATAAAAACTCTTGTTTACATATTAAAAATAATCTTGGTATTAAAGTTTATCATGGTGATTATCTTAAAATGAAAATTAAAAAAAAATTCGATTTGATTACCTTTAATAAAGTTATCGAACATGTTGAAAATCCTCAAAATTTAATAACAAAATCAAAAAAAAATTTAAAAAAAAAAGGATTCATTTATATCGAAGTTCCTGATGAAAAAGCGAAAATTAAGGGAAAAAGTAGAGAAGAGTTTTTTATTGATCATTTGCATGTTTTTTCGAAAAAATCTTTGTCGTTAATTTGTGAAAATTTAAGGCTGAAAGTTAAAGAAATTAAATCAATTATAGAACCAAGTTCAAAATTTACTATTTTCGCTTTTCTTTCGAATAGAAATTTTTAAAAATATTTATTTTATTATTGGCAATGCAAGAAAATTTATTTCTAAGTCCTGATAAATTATCAGTGGTAAGAGTTCCCGATTTTTTTAAGGAACATTTCTTAAGTCAGAATTACTATTTATTACCTAATAACCACTATTTAAAAAACTTAATAATATTTCTAAACTTAAAAATTTTAAGAAAAATTAGATTAGTTTTTAAACTCTTAAAAAATTTGAAATTTAAATTTACTAACCCCGGCGAATTTAAAAATATAGTTTTTGATGATCATTCAATAGGTTCAATAGATAGACTCTTGCCTAAAAATAATTATTTTACATTAGTAACAAGGATAGAAAATTTCAAAGAAATTTATATTTCCAAAGAAATATTAATTTTTATTCTTATCAATCTCTTTAAAAGAAGTTTAAAAATTAATTATATTTATAAATTAATTGAGATTATTAAGCCAAAAAACATAATCACAATAACTGATAACTCAATGGATTTTCATATCATTTCTAATTTACTCAAAGATAAAAAAGAAATTTCTTTTTATGCTTTTCAAGGAGCATATCGACATGAAAGCTACCTAAGACAAATATTACAAAAATTTAATTATAATGGATATTATTTTTCTTTTGGAGATTATGAGATTGACAGTATTAATAAAAACCAAAATACAAATATTAAATCAAAACCAATAGGTTCTTTAAGAGTTGAATTAGCAAAAGATTATTTTAAAAAAAAAAATATTATACCAAAAAAAGAATATGATATTTGTTTAATTTCAGAAGCAACCTTTCAAATTGGAGCTGGAACTCAATTTGAAACTAACTCAATTAATGCAGGCTCAATGAGCAACAAAGACTATCTTATAACTTTTGAAAATAAGATTAAATTAGCAAATTATGTATTTAAATTTTGTAAAAAATATAAAAAAAAGTTATTAGTTTTGGGAAGAGGAAGATTAGGTTCTAAAAATAATTTAAGAGAGGTAATTTTTTATAATCAAGGCATAAAAGATAAATCATTCAAAATAGATTTTTTTGATAAATCAAAATATGAACACTTTAAAAAATTAATGCAATGCGATCTTGTCATTGGAAAACATTCATCTTTATTAAGAGAGTCATTTGGCTTAAAAAAAAAAACACTGGTTTGCGATTGGACTACACATTTAACAGATGATATCTATTTTCCTGGAAACGGTATACATAAACTAAATTCAGATAATTTTTCAGACTTTGAAAGAAGAGCTCTGATGTTATTGAGTATTAATTACGAAGAGTATTTATTAAAAGTTCAAAATGTTTCTTCAATATATAACAACAGCTTGAATTTAAATGAAATTAAAGAAGAATTAACTTAATAGTATGAAAAATTTATACTTAAATAAAAATATAATTTTGATAAAAATAAAAAATTATTATAAAGACATCTTATAAGTGTGAAATCAAAAAATATAAATAAACTTCTTAATATAAAATAAAAAAAATGTTCAATAAAAAAGTAATTTTGATTACAGGTGGTACAGGGTCTTTTGGTAATGCGTTTGTGAACTACTTACTAAAAAACTATAGATGTAAAAAAATTATAATTTTCTCAAGAGATGAACTTAAACAATTCAATATGCAAAAAAAGTTTGAAAAGTATACGAACTTGAGATTTTTTATTGGAGATATTCGTGATTTAGAGAGGTTGAAACTTGCATTTAAAGGAGTTGATTTTATAGTACATGCTGCAGCACTTAAACATGTGCCAATCGCTGAATACAATCCTCATGAGTGCATAAAGACTAACATCGATGGTTCAAATAATATAATTACAGCAGCTATTGAGGCAAAAGTAAAAAAAGTTATAGCTTTATCTACCGACAAAGCAGTTAATCCCATTAACTTATATGGAGCTACAAAATTATGTGCAGAAAAACTTTTTGTTACAGCTAATGCGTTATCAGGCTCTGCAACTAATTTCTCCGTTGTTAGATATGGGAATGTATTAAACTCCAGAGGATCAATAATTCCTTTAATTTTGAAATATAAAAATGAAGGTAAAAAAAACTTTCCTTTAACTAGTGAAAAAATGACGAGATTTTTTATAAGTTTAGAAAATTCTGTCAAATTTGTAGTGAAGTCATTGAAAGTTATGCATAAAGGAGAAATATTTATACCTAAAATGCCCTCAGTTTATATTAAGGACTTAATCAACGCTCTTTATCCAAATGTATCAATGAAATTGACAGGCATAAGGCCAGGCGAAAAAATAGATGAATTACTTATTTCAAAAGATGAGTCGGCTCAAACTGTTGAATATAAGGATAGCTACATTATCTTTCCAAACAATACATTTGTAGTTAGTAAACTTTTAAAGAATAGTAATTTAAAAAATAAACTTAAAAACTTTGAATATAGTTCAAGAAACAATAAAAAATTTTTAAACCAAAAAAAAATCAAGTCATTTTTAAAAAATTTCTAAAATCAAAAATGATTTTAAAGGTTAAGAATCTCCTTAAGTAATATGAAAAAAAATATTTTTTT
>MDTA01181340.1_pt1 | contig 11686 bp, 9 predicted proteins | sample 811151 | NCBI WGS metagenome assembly MDTA01 (sample SAMN05326648, study PRJNA326480) | marine metagenome | isolation source: seawater | place: Indian Ocean: South | collected 2010 | reverse complement strand
TTTAAATCCTGGTGGGGTAAGAATAGGTACAGCTGAGATATATAGACAAGTTGAAAAAATAGATTTTGTTAGAGAAAGTATAGTAATAAGTCAAAATTTTAATAGCGATATCAAGATATTATTATTTGTGGTTCTAAATATAAAAAAAAAACTTGATGAAAAACATATTAAAATAATAAAAAAAGAAATAAAAAATAATTGTTCTCCAAAACATGTTCCACACAAAATAATTCAAGTTCCTGAGATACCCAGAACAAAAAGTGGAAAAATAGTTGAATTAGCTGTAAAAAAAGCTATTCACGGAGAAAAAATAAAAAATTTACAAGCTTTATCTAATCCAGATAGTATTAATTTTTTTAAAAATCTTTATAAAACAAATTCTATAAATGAATAAAAGTTATAAGATAAACGATATTCTTTCTGCCATTGATATATTATTAGATAACAAGGAGAGAAAAAACCAAAATATATCTAAGAAAAATAATGAACCTTTGGTATTAAATAATGAGGTTGATATTAAAAAAAATAATTTGAGTAATGTCCCCAAGGATACAGAAAAAATTATTTTACAAGCTGAAAAGTATTTAAAAAAATAAACTAATTTTCTAAGTCTTTTATGCTTACAAAACTATCTGAAAGTTTCATATTATTTTTTTTAATATCTTCGTAAAAATTCCAAGCTAAAACAAGTATTATATTATTTTTATCAATTACTTTTTCTTTACCTACAATAGGAATTCTTACTCCTGGAATAAATTTTCCATGTTTTAACTTGTTGTCTTCTACTATAAAATCAATTTCCGATGAAACACCATAAAAATTTAAAGATGTTGTGGCCTTTGCAGGGGAACCATATCCAATAAGTTTTTTTCCATTTGACTTTAATTTTTGTATATTTTTTTTAACATTTTTTTGTATTCTCAATATTTTTTTTCCAAATTCTTCGTAGGTTGAATAACTTTTTAAACCAAATTGTTCTTCTTCGTTTAATAGTTTTTTCACGCTTGTATCTATCCTAGAATTCTTGTTTTTTTTAATATAAACTCTTAAAGACCCACCATGTGTATTAATTTTTTCTGCTTTAACTATTTTTACTTTGAATTGTTTAAAGAAATTATCCAAGGAGGTTAAAGACCAATAATTGTAATGTTCATGATAAATATTATCAAAAGTAAGGTCTTTTAATGTATTTAATAGATATTGAACTTCTATAATTATGGTTCCACTATTTTTTAAAAGTTTTAGCATACATCTTGTCATTTCTTTTAATTTATCTGAATGTGCAAAAACGTTAGATGCAAGAATAATGTCCGCATTTTTTTTTATTCTTTTTAAATTTTTTTCCTCTAAAAAACAGTTAACCGTCTTAATCTTGTTTTTATTGGCTAATTTAGCTAAATTTTTTGCTGGTTCTACTCCAAGAATTTTTTTAAAACCCATGTCTTTAAATGGTTTTAAAGCTACACCATCATTGCTACCTATATCGATGATGTAAGATGTTTTTTTTGATAAATTGAAATCTTTCATATATTTGTTTGCGGCATCCTCAAAGTGTCTTCTAAAAGAACTAGAAGTGGATGAGGTATAAAGATAATTAGAAAACATTTTTTTTGGATCAACTGATATTGAAAGTTGGCAGTTGTGACAATTCGGACAATAATTCAGTTCCAATGGATAAAGCTCACATTCATCGTCTCTTTTTTTTAGTAAATTATTTGCTAATGGCTGATATCCTAAAGACACAACTCTTTTTAAATTAGTGTTTTCACAGGATCTACAATCGAACTTATAATTACTTAATAATAAATCTTTTTCTTTTTCACTCACAATATTGTGCTTTATAGTATGAGTAATTCCATAATTATCATGTTCTCTTTCTCCTCTCACTAAATTTAAAAAAACTGTATCTTTTGTGAAAACCATAGTGTGAGCTACATTAGGTTTTATAATGGACAGTTGTCCCTCGTTTACTACTTGTGTAATTTTAGGTGAATTTGGATTCAATAAATCTTGAAATACATCAATTATCTGTCCTTTTGTAAAAAGACATTTTTGTTCCTGCTGGGGATGATAATGGTTAGCTCTCATAGTACCTTTTTTTGAGTCGATTAAACCAATCAAATTAACTGGTTCTGGCAATTCATGATTACTTATTTTCCCTCTTTTATCGATATATTCATCTTCGCCATCTTTTACATATTCTAGATCTTTTCTTAAATCTTGTTTTGACCATTTAGATATCATCTCTTTTATACTTTCATTTAATGAGTAAAGAAATTTAAAACCTGTGCCTAAAAGTTTCTTATTTGATAAAGAATATCCAGGATTGGGGACTTTATCATTAGTTTTTATAATTTCTATTTTAGAATTAATTTTTTTACAAATGTTTGAAACTTCTTCAACTGTAACTTGATCTTTGCAAACATTGAATATTTCTTTTTTAATATCATCTCTTTCTTCCATAAATTTAAAACATCTGGCTGTATCTATTAAAGGAGCTAAAGTCTTTAATTGTTTTCCGCCACCAAAAAGTTTTATCGTTCCATTCTGTGAAGCAATCATAGAAAATAAATTTGGCATAATATTTAATCTGGTAGAGTCTTTTGAGTACCCGTAAACTGAACCTAGCCTTAAAATTATAAAATTTTTTCCTGATTTTTTTATTTCTTCTTCATTTTTATCCTTTCCGATGGCATATGGTAAAACTGGAAATTTTTCGTAATTTTCCTCTATATTTTCTATTAACGATTCTTTTCCTTCAAAAACCACATGAGTAGAAGGAAATATTATTTTACATTTGTCAGGAGTTTCTAACAAAACAATTGATGTTCCTTTCTCAGCTATATCATTCATTTCCCTATCTTTTTCATGGCTTTGCTCATCCTTTGTTCTTGCTACGTCTGTGATGCCTGCTAAATGATGCACAATATCAGCATCTTTTAAATATTCTCTAACTAATTCTTTATTTCTAATGTCTGAATGAACGAAATTAATGTTCCAATTTCTTAACTGGTTCACTCTCTCTGATATAAAACGATTATCTATTACTGTAATATTATTGTTCCAACTTTCTCCAGAATAAATCTTGCAAAGTTCAGTGCCAATGTATCCAAGGCCACCTGTTATAACAATTTTTTTCATAGCTTATTTAAAATACTATATAATAGATTAAGATACGTTTTGAATATACTAAATGTTTAATGAGTGCTTGTAACTTCTGTTTTTTCTTTGTTTTTATTTGAAACTTGATCTATTTCAGCCCATTTGACTGGTTTAAGCTCTTTGGTTAAAGCATGTTTCAATACTTCTTCCACAGTTTTTACTGGAAGAATTTCAATACTTTTTCTTATTGTTTCCGGTATTTCGACCAAATCTTTTTGGTTGTCTGCTGGTATTAAAACTTTTTTAATCCCTGCTCTATGAGCTGCTAAAAGTTTTTCTTTTAGACCGCCAATCTGAAGTACATTTCCCCTCAAAGTTACCTCTCCTGTCATAGCTACATTTTTATTAACCGGTATCCCTGTAATAGAGGAGATTATTGAGGTTACTATTGCTATTCCAGCTGAGGGTCCGTCTTTTGGCGTAGCTCCCTCTGGAACATGAACGTGAAAATCTTTTTTTTCAAATAGTGGTGGTATTATTCCAAATTCTAAAGATTTTGATCTCACATAGGACTTTGCGGCTTTTACAGACTCTTGCATTACTTCCCCGAGTTTTCCTGTAATTTGCATTTTTCCTTTTCCAGGCATATTTACTGATTCTATCTTTAAAATTTCACCTCCTACTTCAGTCCATGCTAGTCCGGTTGAAACACCTATTTTGTTTTCACTTTCAATTTCACCATAATTATATTTTTTTACACCTAAATAACTGTTTACATCTTTTTCTGATAATTCATGGTTTATTTTTTCTTTTGAATCTATTTTTTTTACCATTTTTCTAGCAATTTTAGAAATTTCTCTTTCTAGATTTCTAACTCCAGACTCTCTTGTATAATCTCTTATTACTTTTTTAATTACTGTTTCAGAAATTTTCCATTCATCATTTTTTAGCCCATTATCTTTTCCTTGTTTGGGTATTAAAAATTTTTGAGCAATGTTTGTTTTTTCATTCTCTGTATACCCTGGTATTCTTATTATTTCCATTCTGTCTAGTAAAGGTGGTAGAATATTTAATGTATTTGCTGTTGTAACAAACATCACATCTGATAAGTCATAATCAACTTCTAGATAATGATCGTTAAATTGTTTGTTTTGTTCTGGATCTAAAGCCTCAAGCAAAGCTGAAGATGGATCTCCTCTATAATCACTTCCAACTTTATCAATCTCATCTAATAAGAATAAAGGATTTTTAGTTCCCGCCTTTTTCATCATTTGAATAATTTTTCCAGGTAATGAACCTATGTAAGTTCTTCTGTGCCCTCTAATTTCAGCTTCATCTCTTATTCCTCCTAAAGAAATTCTGACAAATTTTCTTCCAGTAGCTCTTGCTATTGATTTGCCCAAAGATGTTTTTCCTACTCCTGGTGGACCAACAAGGCAAAGTATTGGACCTTTAAGCTTTTCTATTCTCTTTTGAACCGCCAAAAATTCTATAATTCTTTCTTTAACTTTTTCTAGTCCATAATGATCCTCATCTAAAATTTTTTGTGCTGATTCTAAATCTTTAATTACCTTGCTTTTGTTGTTCCATGGTAAGTCTATCATCCAATCTAAATAATTTCTAACTACTGTGGCTTCGGCTGACATTGGGCTCATAGATTTTAATTTTCTTAATTCTGAGAGACATTTGTTTTGAGCATCTTTTGTCATTTTTGCTTTAGTAATTGATTTGCTTAAATTAGATATTTCATCCTTACCTTCCTCTATTTCTCCTAGTTCCTTTTGAATAGCTTTTAATTGTTCGTTTAAATAATATTCTCTTTGAGTTTTTTCCATTTGGTTTTTGACTCTTCCTCTAATTTTCTTTTCCATGCTTATTACGCTAGTTTCTTTTTCTAAAATTTCGTAAATCTTTTCTAACCTTTTCTTTAAGTTTCCTAATTCAAGCAAGAACTGCTTGTCTGCTATTGAAATATTTAAGTTTGAAGAAATGTTATCAGCAATATGTTCTGAGTCTTTCAATGATTTAAGAGTTTTTACAAAATCCATAGAGTCTTTTCTGCTAACACTAGATAGTTTTTCGAATTTTTTTATTAAATTTAAAGCGTAAAGCTTGTTTTCTTCAGTCTCTTTATCTCTTTCTATTTTTTCAATTTTACAACTTAAGTACTTCTTGTTTTCATTGTTTATTTCATTAATTTTCACTCTATTTAAACCCTCTACCAATACTTTAACGGTACCGTCAGGTAATTTTAATAGTTGTAAAACTTTACTTAGGCATCCAAATGAGAAAATATCCTTTGCTTGAGGGTCATCTACCTCAGAATTTTTTTGTGTTACTAAAACAATTGACTTGTCTGATTTCATTACTTCTTCTAAAGCGCTAATAGACTTTTTACGCCCCACAAATAATGGAACAACTACTGATGGGAAAATAACGATATCTCTTAATGGCAAAAGAGGCTTTTTATTTTCAGATGACATGAAACTAATATGGCTACTTAAATTAATTATTTCAAGTTAAATTTATGGCGCAGGCAAATGTTTGTTTTGATTCCACGTAATTATGCAACAGATGTGGACTTGTCTTTTGAATAGGTGACAATTGGTTCAGTTTTTCCTTTGACTACAGTCTTATCAACAGTTACCGACTCTACATTTTCCATATCTGGCAGAGTAAACATAGTTTTTAACAAAATCGATTCTAGTATAGATCTTAAACCTCTTGCTCCTGTCTTTTTATTGATAGCTTTTTTTGCAATTTCAACTAGTGCTTCATCTCTAAATTCTAATTTAACATCTTCAAACTCGAAAAGTCTTTTGTACTGTTTCAAAAGTGAATTTTTTGGTTCTGTCAAAATTTTCACTAACGACTTTTCATCTAAATCTCTCAAAGTAGCTATTATTGGCATTCTTCCAACAAATTCAGGTATCAATCCATATTTAATTAAATCCTCTGGTTCAAGTTTCGTAATTATTTCTGAAACTGACTTGTCTTCAAAACTTTTAACTTTTGCACCAAATCCGATAGATGTTCCTTTTCCTCTACCCTCGATGACTTTGTCTAGTCCGGCAAATGCTCCACCACAAATAAATAATATATTGGTTGTATCAACTTGTAAAAATTCTTGTTGAGGATGTTTTCTACCACCTTGCGGGGGGACGCTTGCAATTGTTCCTTCCATTATTTTTAAAAGAGCCTGTTGTACGCCCTCACCAGAAACATCTCTTGTGATTGATGGATTCTCAGATTTTCTACTAATTTTATCAACTTCATCTATGTAAACTATTCCTCTTTGAGCTTTTTCAACATTATAGTCTGCGGCTTGAAGTAATTTTAATATTATATTTTCAACATCTTCTCCAACATAACCCGCTTCAGTTAAAGTTGTTGCGTCAGCCATCGTAAAAGGAACGTCTAAAATTCTGGCTAAGGTTTGAGCTAATAAAGTTTTACCGCATCCTGTGGGGCCAACGAGAAGAATGTTAGATTTGGATAGCTCAATATCTTTATTAGTTTTTGACTCGTGATTAAGTCTTTTATAATGATTGTGAACAGCTACGGATAAAACTTCTTTTGCGTATGTTTGTCCAATTACATAGTCATCTAAAATTTTACAGATTTCCTTAGGCGTTGGAACTCCTTCTTGATGTTTTACTAAAGAAGTTTTGTTTTCTTCTTTAATAATATCCATACATAACTCTACGCATTCGTCACATATAAAAACTGTTGGTCCAGCAATAAGTTTTTTTACTTCGTGTTGGCTTTTTCCACAAAAAGAACAGTAAAGAATATTTTTATTTTTATCTGACATAACGAATCAATATTAACAATTTAAATCTTGGGACTTATGAAGGCAAGCAGAAGTTGTGCCTAGCACTATATATTGTGTATCAATTTCTTTTTTCAACAACTTTGTCTATTAAACCAAAATCCTTTGCTTCTTCAGCTGTCATGAATTTATCTCTCTCTAAAGCATTTCCAATTTCTTTAATAGATTTTCCAGTGTGCTTTGAATAAATTTTATTTAATCTTTCTTTTAAAGATAAAATTTCTTTTGCATGTATTTGTATATCTGTTGCTTGACCCTGAAAACCTGCTGAGGGTTGATGAACCATGATTCTGGAATTAGGCAAAGAGAATCTTTTTCCTTTTTCACCTGCAGCTAAAAGAAAAGAACCCATAGAAGAAGCTTGACCAATACACAAAGTTGAAACTGGAGACTTAATATATTGCATAGTATCATAAATACCCAGACCAGAGGTAACAAGACCACCAGGGCTATTTATATAAAAATAAATTTCTTTTTTTGGATTTTCAGATTCTAAGAAAAGAAGTTGTGCGGTGACTAAAGAGGCAACATTATCATTAACTGGTCCAACCAAAAATACAATTCTCTCCTTTAAAAGTCTGGAATAAATATCAAAAGCTCTTTCACCTTTGGTTGTTTGCTCAACCACCATAGGAACTAGATTGTTTAAATGTTCTTCAATTTTACGAATCATAGTAATATCGCTTATACAATTTTAATAGACTTTTTGCTAATTTTTTCTATTTTTTCTTTTTATCTTTGGATTTTGTATGGTTTTTTTTAATATCTTTTTTTTTGGATTCTTCCGTCTTTTTAGTAAATTTTTTTATTATTTCTTCCGCCTCATTTAAAGAAATGTTTTTCTTTGTTAATTTACATTTATTCTTGACTAAGTTTATAATCTTTTCTTCATACAATGCACCTTTTAAACTATTAATGGCTGATGGATTTTTCTGATAATAATCCATAACCATTTTTTCTTGTCCAGGCATATTCTTAACTTGCTTTTGTATTTCACTTTTAATTTCCTGATCAGAAATACTTAAATTATTTTTTTCTGCAATTTGATTAAGAATAATACCTATTTTAATACGGGACTTAGCTATTTTTTTATTCTCTTCCTTGTTCTTTTCTACATCATCCTTTTTCAAATTTTGTGAAATAAGCTTTGTTTCATGTTCTACTAGATTAGGTGGTAAATCCAAACTATGAGAACTCTCAATTTGGTCCAAAATATCTTTTTTTGTTATAGTGTCTAAACTTTTTTTTGTATTCACTTGAGACTTGTTTTTTAATTAAATTTTTCAGATCGTTTATATCTTTGGCACCAATTTTTTTTGCAAATTCGTCATCAATTTTTACAATAATAGGTTTTTTTAAATTTTTAATTGTACAATTAAATTCAGTCTTCTTCTTGATTAATTCTTTTTTTGGATAATTCTCGGGAAGTCTAACGTTTACAATTTTATTTTGTTTTTTTTTAACACCAATTAGCTGATCATCAAATCCTTTGATAAATAAATTTCTTCCTAGAACAATTTGAACATCTGTTCCTTTTCCGCCTTCAAAACTTTTTCCATCAATTTTTCCTTCATAATCAAATATTACCAGATCACCCTTTTCGGCTGTTTCATTATCTTTTTTTTCTGTAAAATTTTGTTGGCTTTTTGCAATTTCATCTATTCTTTTTTTAACAATATTTTCATCTACTGAAATTATATAATCAGTTATTTTAATATTTTCCAAGGGTTTTAAATTAAAGTCAGGTAAAGTTTCGACCTCAATTGTGTAATCTAAATCTTTGCCTTCACCAAATGTTTTGAGGTCAATCTTTGGCTGGCCAGCAACTTTGAGTTTTTTTTCTTCTATAGCCTTTGTTGACGTTTCTTTCAAAATCAAATCGAGAACTTCTCCATAAATTGCTTTACCGAATTGATCTTTGATAACTTTTTTCGGGACTTTACCCGGCCTAAAACCTTTTAGTTGAACCTTATTTTGTAGATCATTAAGTTTTTCATCAAGTTTTTTTTGTATTGTTATTTTGTCAACTAAAACAGACAAACTTGCTTTCAAACCTTTTTTTGAAGTTACTTTTACTCTCATAATTTTGGTGGGCAAGAAGAGACTCGAACTCTTAAGCCTTGCGGCACTAGTTCCTAAGACTAGCGCGTATACCAATTCCGCCACTTGCCCAATATTTATATTTTAATAGTATTTAATCTAAATTTAAATTATTTCATCCTTAATTATATTTGAAAGTACGCCAATTTCTGAAATTTCTACTTCGACTTTATCTCCATCTCTCATATAAATCGGAGGTTTTCTCTTAAAACCTACCCCGCCTGGAGTTCCGGTAACCAAAACATCGCCAGCTTTCCAAGGTATCGCTTTTGACACATATGAAATTAAAGTTGGTATATCAAAAATAAGTTGTTTTAGTTTTGCACTTTGCATTACTTTGCCATTTAGCCTGGTTTGTATTGATAGATTGGTATAGTCAGGAATATCTTCTGACAATATCATGTGTGGACCAAAACTTCCTGTTTTTTCAAAATTTTTACCCAATCCAAATTGATCAGTATGTTGTTGCCAATCACGCAATGTGCAATCGTTATAACAAGAGTATCCAATAATATATGTTAAGGCGTTTTCTGGTTTTATATTTTTACCACTATTACCCATTATTACTGCTAGTTCACATTCATAATCTAAATAGTTTGAAACTTTTGGCTTTTGAATAGGTTGGTTGTGTGAGGTTTGACTTTCTGGATACCTTAGAAATATAACTGGATTTTGTTTAGTTGAGCGGCCTGTTTCCTTAACATGTTCGCTATAGTTTAAACCAATACAGATTATTTTTCCAGGATCTGGGATAACTGGCAAATATTCAATTTGGTTTAAACTTATGTTTCCTGGATTATTTAATGCATATTTTTTTGCATCATTTATACTTTTTTTATCCGAAATAAGATCTTTTAAAGTTTGAGCTTTTTTTATCTTTCCAGTAAGGTCTGTAATGTTTTTCCCATTGTAAACTCCAAATTTTGATTCTCCTTTAAACACAAAAGATAAAAATTTCATATTTAATAATCTTTTTTTTCAAATGCATTAAGCAGATAATAAAATAGTATGTAGACAACTAATAAGAAAAAAAATATGTACCTACAAATTGATCCGTTGTCAGAATAGAAAATTCCTGGACAAATAAGAAAAATATACACTAGATTTATGATTATTGAATTGAGATAATTACTATCTTTAAATTTATTAGACTTCTCTAAAAAGCTATATAGAAGCATATGCAAATGTTTTTTATCAGGCTTAAGCGGCGAACTTCTTAAATACAATTTTCTAAAAAAAGAAAAAAATACTTCAAAAAATAAGTAAAATAAAAGTATACAAAAGAAAAAAGAAGATATGTCAGGATTTAAATTATTTGTTTTAATAATATTTAAAGCGACTAAAGAGCCAAACAAATAAGAACCGCTGTCTCCCATAAACATTTTTGCTTTTGGAAAATTAAATACCAAAAATACAAATAAAATAATAATTTGAGCCGTAATTACCCAGCCTAAATTCTCATTACCATTACTAAAATTTAAAAAAACCAGCACGGTATTAATAATAAGCAGGTGGATTGTTAACAAGCCATTAAAACCATCGATAAAATTTGCCCCATTGATGATAAATAAGAAACATAAAAGTAAAAAAGCAATAGAAAATATATTGTTTTTCATCCATATACTGAGAAAAGGTACATCTATTCCTTTAATAGTTATTCCAGAAAAAAATATAAATATTACCAAAATAGACATCATTAAAATTAGTCTAACATTAGGAGTGATTTTAAATTTCATATCTTCTAAGAAACCTAAAGAAAATAAGGCAATAGACAAAATTAAATAATCCAATAAAAATTTTCCGAACATAAGATCGTATAGTATGAAAAAAAAGGTTAAAGACACTATTCCGGCTAGTCCTCCACATCTAGGAACAAGATCTTTATGAAAGGCCTGAGGCTTTTCGAAATCTCCATCCAATAGAATACCTTTTCCTATTCTGTCTGAAAATTTACTTATAGTAAGAAAAACAAAAAAACTTGATAGAGAAATAATTGAAAGAAGACTTAATGAAGCTGACTCTGTTGGCATTATAAATTCTTTATTCCTTTATTACCTCTTTTAACTATATATATACCTGAAATGATTATTATTAAAGAAGCCAAAACTTTCCAAGTAATCTGCTCATCCATAAGAAGATAACCAAATATAACTCCAAATATTGGTATTAAGTAAGCTACCTGCGTTTGAAAAACCATTCCTACCTTTGTGAGTATGTGAAATCTAAGTAACCAAGCAATACCTGTTGGAAATACTCCTAAATAAATTAATGCAATTGTTGACTCCATTGAGGGATTTAAATTGTTCCAGGGCTCTTGGTACAAACAGAATGGTAGAAGAAAAAGTAAAGACCAAAGAATTGTAGAAGTAGATACATTTTCATTTCCTTTATTTTTCAAGAATTTTAAAGTTAATATCCCACCTATAACATAAAAAGTAGAACCACAAAGGATAACTATTGCGTAGAAAATGTTACTCTCCGAAATTACAAGATTATCAAAAAATAAGAATAAGACTCCTAAAAATCCAACTGTAACTCCAATTGATTTAAAAATATTTAATTTTTCATTTGAGGTAAAAAAATGTGCCAATAAAGTTCCACTCAAAGGAGTAGTGCTCATTAAAATTGCGGACAAATAACTATCAACTACAT
>MDTA01115182.1_pt1 | contig 11686 bp, 10 predicted proteins | sample 811151 | NCBI WGS metagenome assembly MDTA01 (sample SAMN05326648, study PRJNA326480) | marine metagenome | isolation source: seawater | place: Indian Ocean: South | collected 2010 | reverse complement strand
TTACAAAAATGGAGACTCTAGAGTTCCAACTATGAGAGAATATTTTGGTAAAGTTGCTAAAATTAAAAAAGATAAAACTTTTGAAAAAATTTACGACATAGTTGAAGAAGTAATGATTGAAAGAAAAAATATTCATCCAAATGTTGATTACCCTACTGGACCTACATATCATTTAATGGGATTTGATACTGATTTCTTTACTCCAATATTTGTTATTTCAAGAATTACTGGTTGGTCTGCACATATCATGGAACAGCACTCAGCAAACAAATTAATTAGACCTTTAGCGGCATATAACGGTAATAAATATAGAAAAGTTTCTGAAATTGAAGATCGATAAATTTAAAATTCGATTTTTGCAAAACGTTGTTTTATAATTTCCATTTTACATTTGTTTTCTGAAACAAACTCATCCACAGCTTTTTTCACGCCAGTGTGTCCCAAATCGTAATCATCGCAGAGAATAGTTCCATTTTCTGATAATTTTTCTTTACAAATATTTATATCATTTTTCACAGTCTCATATGCATGACCACCATCAATAAATATATAATCAAAATAATTATTTTTTAGGTTCAAAAGTAATTGATTTGAATTACCTTTTAATATTTCAACATTTGTTTTAAATTTAATTAGTAAATCTTGTACCGCCTCTATACTATAAGGATTTTGTTTTTTAATATATTTAAAGTAAAAACTCTTTATTGGATTGTTAAACTTATATACAGGTACAACTTCGTTTTTATATTTTTCGCTTTCTTCGAATATATCTATCCCTATATACTTAAAATCGTCTCTATGGTTATTGTACATTAATTCACATACATTTCTTGCAGTGACACCGTGAAAAACTCCAATTTCAAGGAAAGTTTTTGGATTTTTTTGATTTACATCTTCTAAAAAAGCTTCCCCAACTCCTGGCTGCTTTAAACTTGTCTTTCTAAAATATTTTTTATATTTCAAAAAATTAAGAAAATGCTTCTGTCCAATTACCTTGGGTTGATGCTTTTGAATACTCTGTAGCTCTGCCTTCGAAGAAGTTCATATGCTCAACGGCATTCAACATGGTATCAAGCCAAGTCAGAGGATTTTTATCAACTTTATAAATTGGTTCTAAACCTAATTGAACTAATCTTCTGTTACCGATAAATCTTATATAATCTTTAACTTCTTGAGCCGTTAAACCTTGCATTGGACCCATTTCAAAAGCTAGATCAATTAATGCATCTTCATGTTCTATTATAGTTCGACATGCTTCATATAATTCTTTTTTTAATTGCGGAGTCCATATCTGTGGGTTTTCTTTGATAAATTCTTTAAACAATCTTATCATTGAGTTGCAGTGTAAAGTTTCATCTCTTACTGACCAAGTTACAATTTGGCCCATGCCTTTCATTTTATTATGTCTTGGAAAATTTAGTAAAATTGCAAAACTTGCAAATAATTGCAAACCTTCTGTGAAAGCGCTAAATACAGCTACTGTTTTTGCAATATCTTCTTTAGAGTTAACATTAAAACCTTGCATGTAGTCGTACTTATCTTTCATTTCTTTATATTTCATAAATGCTGAATATTCAGATTCTGGCATTCCAATTGTATCCAAAAGATGTGAGTAAGCTGCAATATGAACTGTTTCCATTGCCGCAAAAGCAGTCATCATCATTAAAACTTCTGTTGGCTTAAATACTGTTGTGTAATGTCGTAAGTAACAATTGTTAACTTCTACATCAGCTTGTGTAAAAAATCTAAAGATCTGCGTCAACAAGTTTTTTTCTGACTGAGATAAATTTTTTTGCCAATCTCTTACATCATCACCTAGTGGTACCTCTTCCGGTAGCCAATGGATTCTTTGTTGTGTAAGCCACGCATCATAACACCATGGGTATCTGAATGGTTTGTAAACTGGGTTCTCGACTAATAAACCCATTTTTTTTGGTTGAATAATTTCTGAACTTATTTTCTTTGCTATTGACATGATAAACACTCCTCATATTCTGGTTGGTTGTCTTGTTGTTTTTTTGATTTGTATACATTGGCTGTGATATCTGTCGAATTTGCATCGTTAACATTTTCAGCACGCTGTATAGATTTTGATCTGCAATAATAAAGACTTTTTAACCCTTTTTTCCATGCCTGAAAATGGATTTGATGCAGGTCTCTTTTATGTACGTCTGCAGGTAAAAATAGGTTAATTGATTGAGCTTGAGAAATATGAGGAGTTCTGTCTGCACTCAGATCTACTAGCCATCTTTGATCTAATTCGAAAGCTGTTTTAAATACGTCTTTTTCTTCTTTTGTTAGGAAATCTAAATGAGATACGGAGCCTTGGTTTGTAGTGATAGAAGACCAGGTTTCGTCATTATCTTTGTCATGCTTTTCTAATAATTTTCTTAAGTATTTATTTTTAACGTTAAATGATCCAGAAAGTGTTTTATGTGTATAGCTATTTGCAGCAATTGGCTCTACACCTGGTGAAGTTCCTCCGCAAATGATAGAAATTGATGCTGTAGGAGCAATAGCAGTTTTATTTGAAAATCTTTCTTTAAAGCCGTATTCAGCAGCATCTGGACATGGACCACGCTCTTCGGCAAGATCTTTAGATGCTTTGTCAACTTCTTTATGAATATGTTCAAATATTTTTTTGTTCCAGACTTTGCTCATTACAGATTCTAGTGGTAACATTTTCTTTTGGAAAAACGAGTGTAATCCCATTACGCCTAACCCAACACTTCTCTCTTTTAAAGCTGAGTAGGTTGCATCGCTAAATTGGTCTGGAGCATTATCAATAAAATCAGTCAGAACGTTATCTAAAAATCTCATTACATCTTGGATGAAATTTTCATCATCTTTCCACTCCTCATATTTTTCTACATTTAAAGATGATAAACAACAAACAGCTGTTCTATCTCTTCCTTCTTTATCAACACCTGTAGGCAAGGTTATTTCGCTGCACAAATTTGAAGTTTTAACAGTCAACCCCGCAAGTTTATGATGCTGTGGGATCATTCTGTTAACTGTATCAATAAAGATAATATATGGTTCACCTGTTTCTATTCTTGCAGTTAGCAATCTTATCCACAAGTTTCTGGCAGAAACTGTTGCTTGGACAGCTCCATCCTTTGGACTTTTCAAAGCCCATTGTTCATCCATCTCAACTGCTCTCATAAAAGCATCTGAAACTAAAACACCATGGTGTAAATTTAAAGCCTTTCTGTTTGGATCACCACCAGTTGGTCTTCGCATTTCTATAAACTCTTCTATTTCGGGATGATCGATTGGCAAATAACATGCAGCTGATCCTCTCCTTAAAGATCCTTGGCTGATCGCCATTGTTAATGAGTCCATAACTTTTATAAATGGAATAATTCCAGATGTCTTACCAACTCTACCTATCTTCTCTCCGATTGATCTTAAATTTCCCCAGTAACTACCTATTCCACCACCTCTTGCTGCAAGCCATACATTTTCACTCCACAAATCTAAAATTCCATTTAGACTATCACCTGCCTCATTTAAAAAACAAGATATAGGCAAACCACGTGTTGTTCCACCATTTGATAATACCGGTGTTGCTGGCATGAACCAAAGGTTGCTTATATAATTATAAAGTCTTTGAGCGTGTAGGTTATCATCGGCATAATGACTTGCTACCCTAGCGAATAAATCTTGAAAAGACTCGTTATGCCCTAAATATCGATCTAATAAAGTAGCTTTACCAAAGTCAGTTAAATTTGCATCTCTACTTCTGTCAATTTTAATTGTGATTCCTCTAGAATTTTGAAATAGCTCAGTTTCGTTGTTTAATGAAAATAAATCTGGTCTTTTTTCCAAGTTATTATTACCAGCTCTAGTTGGTAATTCAGAGACAGCTTTCTTTATAGCCTGAGACAAGACTTTATTCATTTAACTCCCTTATTTTACAATATTTTTAGTAAAACAACTATATGTTGTGTGTAGATTCCTTTAATATACTATATAAATTAGAAATCAATAGAACATTTATAGAACATTAAAAAATATTTGCAATAAAAAAATGAAAAAAAGGTACATATATTCACAGTATGAACTCATTAAAATTAGACCCTTTTGGTTTTAGAGAATATGACGCTAGATGGTTGTATCCGAGAGACATAAATTTAGAGGGAATCAACTTAGTTGGAAAAGGATTTGGAACCCAAGTTGTAAAAAAAATACAAAAACCGAGAATTAGCGTTGGGCATGATTACAGATCTTACAGCGAAGAAGTTAAAAAAAGTTTTATAGAAGGATTAATTTCTACAGGGTGTAACGTAGAAGATATAGGTTTATGTCTTTCACCAACAGTTTATTTTTCACAATTTGAATTAAATACGAATGCAGTGGCTATGATAACTGCAAGTCACAATGAGAATGGTTGGACAGGCATAAAAATGGGAATTGAAAGAGGCTTAACACATTGTAAAGAGGAAATGTCCGAATTAAAAAAAATAGTCTTAAATAAAGAATTTGCTAAAGGGGATGGATCTTATAAAGAAATAATAAACTTTAGTAAAATCTATATAAATGAATTATCTAAAAGTAAAATAAAGAAAAAAATAAAAGCTGTAGTTGCATGTGGTAATGGAACAGCTGGAGTGTTCGCTCCTGAAATATTAAGAAATATAGGATGTGAAGTAATAGAGCTTGATTGCAATTTAGATTTCAATTTTCCAAAGTACAATCCCAATCCAGAAGATTTAAAAATGCTACATGAAATAGCAAAAAAAGTAAAAGAAAATAATGCTGATGTAGGTTTTGGTTTTGATGGTGACGGGGACAGAGTCGGAGTAATTGATGATAAGGGTAATGAAATATTTGCCGACAAAATAGGTTTATTAATAGCTAGAAATATTTCTGAAAGTTTTAATAAATCAAAATTTGTTGTAGACGTAAAGTCGACAGGACTCTTTGAAAAGGATGAAATCTTAATTAAAAATAATTGCGAAACTGTTTATTGGAAAACAGGTCATTCATATATAAAAAGGAAAGTAAATCAAGACAATGCTATAGCAGGTTTTGAAAAAAGTGGACATTTCTTTTTTAATAAACCTCTTGGTTTTGGATTTGATGATGGAATTAATTCAGCTATCCAAGTTTGTAAATTAATAGACAACCAAAATATAAATTTAAGTCAAATGATTAATAATTTACCCAAAACCTATCAAAGCCCGACCATGGGTCCCTTTTGTAAAGACGATGAAAAATACGAAGTTATTGAAGATTTGGTAAAAAAAATTAAAGCTCTCAAGAACAATCAATTCAAAATTGATGGATTGAAAATTATTAATATTCTGACTGTTAATGGTATTAGGTTTACTTTAGAAGATGGTTCATGGGGTTTAATACGTGCTTCATCTAATAAACCTTCTCTAGTGGTTGTCACAGAAAGTCCAACTAATGATAAAAGAAAAACTAAAATTTTTCACTTTATTGATCAGTTGCTTCAAGAGACAGGAAAAATTGGAGAATATGATCAAAAAATATAGTTATAAGTTAAGAAATCTATAAAGAAATATAGTTCCAATTACATATAAAAAAATGCCAAACATTCTTTGGGCTTTTATTTTATCCATTCTATGCATTGTGTTAGCACCTATTCTGGCCATTAAAGTTGTCAAAGGGACAAAAATTATAAAAGCTGGAATATTTATAAATCCGAGACTAAAAGGAATATTCGCATTTAGGTATAATCCAGAAACAAAAAAACCAATAGAGCCCGATAATGAAATAACAAAACCGACAGCAGCAGCACTACCTATTGCTTTGTTAATTGAATAACCAAAATATCTAAGTATAGGTACATTCATCATCGCACCTGTAATCCCCATGGGGGCTGAGATAAAACCAGAAATAAAGCCTAATAAAGCTTTTGGAAATATCCCAAAATTAGTTTTAATTTTATTAGATTTTTCTTGAAGTAAAAGTAAATAGGCTCCAAATATAAAAACAATCACTGAAAAAAAAAGCACTAGTGACTTTGTTTTCATAAAACTTGCTAAGAATGTTCCCACTAAAACACCTGAAACTACAAATAATCCAAAAATTTTTAAAATATTAAAATCTACAGCACCATGTTTTCGATGTGTAAGTACTGAGACTAAGGAAGTTAATATTGTAATAGTAAATGCAGTACCAACAGCTAAATGCATTGTATAACTTTTATCAGCGTAAAGTGTGTCAAATATAAAAAAAAGAAATGGAACTGATATCAAACCTCCACCAATTCCAAATAAGCCCGCAAAAAAACCAACAGGGATTGCTGCTGCTATCATCAACACTAAAAAATAAAGATTATCAAATGTAATAAAAGAGTTTATCAATTAAACCTTCGCATTTAAGGTCTTTAGTTATAATATTACTCAAGATATTTAAACAAATTTCTTTAGTTTGTCAGAGAATACTATTTTTTTGTTATTAATGTAATCTTCGTGGTTCTTTTCAATATTTTTTAATTCATAAAGATAGTTAACCATTACTCCAAATGATCTTTTAAAACCCACCTCGGACACATTGGCATTAATTATAATATCATCTATGATTGCTCCATTTCCTAAATGAAATCTACAAACGTCATTAATAGGTCTATTTTTTTTATTCTTTTCATTCATTAAATAATACACGACTAATTTGGTGATTGCATTTTTGTTACTGATAATCCTTGTATCTCCTAATTTTAAGTCTGAAGATCTAAGAAATGACAAATTATCACTTGATATACTTCCTACAATTTTTTTAATTTTTTCATCATTTTGATAAAAAAACCAATCTGCAAAACCTGGTATTGGTGATAGTGTCCCAAAATTTTTGATATTAGGTAATTCCTCCTGTAATTCAAATACAACTCTTTTAATTAAAAAATTTCCAAGAGTAACTCTAGAAAGTCCCTCTTGACAATTGCTTATAGAATAAAATGTAGCTGTATCATAATTTTTATTACCCTCTTTTGATGGTTTCATCAATTCCTGAATAGATCTGCCTAAGCCATTTGTTAAAGCCACTTGAACAAATATAATAGGTTCATCCTCTAATGCTGGATGAAAGTATGAAAAAAATCTTCTATCCTCTCCCAATCTTCTCTTTAATTCATTCATATCTTTAATTTGATGGACTCTTTCATATTTCATTATTTTTTCGAGTACTGCAGCTTTTGTATCCCAAGTAATTTTTTGTAACTTTAAAAAACCTGGATTAAACCATGATTTAAATAAATTTCTAAGATCATTATCAAGATCTATTAAATCAGGGTTATCTTTCAAAAGCTTTAAAAGATCCTCTCTTAAAGAAACCATTATTGACACACCATTTGGCGCCATATTCATTCTTGTGAACAACTCTTTTCTTTGACCTTCTGTAGATTTATTTAATAAATATAAATTTTTTTCATTCTGGTTTGTTTGATATAATTTTATTGATTTGCTTATTTCTTCTATTTTGGGTTTGTATTTTTCATTTATCTTTTTAAAGAATTTTAATTTATCTTTATCAGATAGTGCCTGGTATAAATTGGCTATGTCTCTTGCAACAGTAATTCCAAATGCAGCACCCTTATTTGATAATAAATCGTCGGTTAAAGTCAAAATAGATTCTAACTTTTTTAAATTTTTTAACTCTTTTTTTCTAAATATCTTTTGACCAACGTCTGCAATAGAAGTTATTATTTGCTTAATATTGAACATCGATTTTTCTAGCATTTTAAAAATTTAGTTTATATTTAAATACTCAATAAATGATCTGATAGAAACACATAGCAGAAATGCGCCAAAAAATTTACTTAGTACTTTTTTATTTATTTTATAAACTGCTTTTGCTCCAAGTCTAGCCATAATCATGGTAACAGGCACAAAGACTACGAATCCCATTAAATTTACATATCCAATACTAAATGGTGCAGTAACATTGTTAATAATATTTCCACTAATTGACATTGTAATCGCTCCTGTAACAGCTATTAAAAATCCTACTGCTGCTGCTGTACCAATAGATTTTCTTATATCATAACCAAATGTTCTCATAAATGGCACCATTAAGGATCCTCCGCCAATACCCAAGGGCACTGATATAAACCCTACAACTAATCCTGTTATATTTTTTGTTATAGATGATAAAGATTTTGGATTATCCATTAAATTTTCCCTTAAAAATATGAAAAATAATCCAACAAAAAATGCAAATATTGAAAAAAATAACACCAATGCAGGTGTTCTTAAGTTGACTGCTAAAAAAGTTCCAAAAAATACACCGATTAAAATAAAAATCCCAAATGATTTTATAATCTTGAAATCCACAGCATCATATTCCATATGTGTTTTAGTTGAGATAATTGATGTAGGAATTATTATTGCTAGTGATGTTCCCACTGCTAAATGCATCCTAGTTAAAATATCAAAATCTAAAATTGTGAACGCATAATATAATGCTGGAACCATAATTATCCCACCTCCAACACCAAGTAACCCAGCAAGAAACCCAGCAACCATTGCGGCTATACCAAGAACAATTATTAGATTTAATAATAGATTTGTTTCTATACCTTCAATCATAAGGATTGATTATTATTTTTTTCATTATTTTGAACAATTGTCATTATATGTTTTGCTTTTTGAAAATCAGAGTCTCTAGCCATCATGTTATCACTTAAATATCTTTTCCAGTCTTTTGATCCAGGTTGTCCGTGGTACAGTCCAACGGTATGTCTCATAATGTGATTTACTTTTGTTCCTTGTTTTACCTCTTCCTCTAAATATTCTAGTAATTTTTTTACAATTTCTTCACGTGTTGGTATTTCTCTAGTATTAAAAATTTCTTTTTCAATATCTGTTAAGAAATATGGATTTTGATATATTGCTCTACCAATCATCACACCATCACATTTCAATAGATGTAATTTAATATCTTTTACATTTGTAATCCCTCCATTGATTATTATTTCAAGATTAGGGTTTTCTTTTTTTATTTTATAAACCATGTCATAATTCAATTTTGGAATATTTAAATTTTGTTTTGGGGTAAGACCTTTTAATATTGCTTTTCTTGCGTGGAGTATAATTGTTTTGCAACCTGCAGATTGAATTTTATTTATAAAGTCATTTAGATATTTAAATTCTTCAATGTTATCAAATCCTATTCGAGTTTTAGCTGTAACAGGTATTTTGCATGAATTTACCATATGACTTATACATTCTGAGACTAAATCAGGCTCCTTCATTAAACACGCGCCAAATGAATTTTTTTGTACTTTTTTACTAGGACATCCAAGATTTAAATTTATCTCATCATAACCCATGTCCTCAGCAATTTTTGAAACTTCAGAAAGATCATTTTTATCTGATCCTCCAACCTGCAATGCAAGTGGTTTTTCTTGTTCTCTAAATGCTAAAATTTTTTTTCTATCACCATGTATTGCTGATTTGGTGGCAACCATTTCGCTATAAAGCATTACATTTTTACTAATTAATCTTAAAAAAAATCTATCATGTCGATCAGTGCAATCCATCATCGGTGCAACTGATATTTTTCTATTAATTAATTTTGATTTAGTATCCAAGAGGTTTACCCATTAATTTATCTGGTAACCATGTAACAATTTCTGGAAATATACATAGTATTACTATTGCTAATGCCATCATTAACATAAAGGGAATCGAGCCTTTTAAAATCTCTGATAAACTAACATCTGGAGTTATTCCTTTAATTATATATAAATTTAATCCCACAGGTGGTGTTATTAAACCAATTTCCATATTTATAGTGAAAACTATTGCAAACCAGTATGGGTCAAATCCTAGAGTTGTTATTACGGGTAACAAAATTGCAGAAGTCATTACAATCACTGCAACCGGTGGTAAAAAGAAACCTGCTACTAATAAAAAAATATTTATTAAAAAAAATATTACCCACTTGTTTGCGCTTATCTCAATCATGCTTTGTGCTAAAGATTGAGTTACATAAAGCTGAGATAATGTGAATGAAAAAAAATATGATGCAGCGATTATAAACATAATCATGACGCTTTCTTTCATAGAAATTTTAATTATGTTCCAAATTTTCTTTGGCTGGTAAATTTTATAAACAACTGCAATTAAAACAAATACTAGAAATGCCCCTACTCCTGAAGCTTCTGATGGTGTGGCAACACCACCGTAAAGAACATATAATACTCCAGCAATAATTGCTAAAAATGGCAAGACTCTCGGCAAAACCTCTAGTTTTTCTTTGAGTGTTGGTGGTTTTTTGTTTCTTAACGCTTTTGCTGATTCTTTATCAATGAAATAGCTGTGAATTAATGCCCATATTGCAAATAAACCAGCTAACATAAATCCAGGTATCAATCCGCATAAAAATAGCCTTCCTATTGATGTTCCTGTAGCCATCCCATAAACAATTAAAACTATACTTGGTGGAATTAAAACTCCAAGAGTTCCACCAGCAGCAATTGTTCCAGTTGCAATTTGGTCTGAGTAACCTCTTTTTCTCATTTCGGGAATTCCCATAGTACCTATAGCTGCACAAGTTGCGGGACTAGATCCACTTAATGCAGCAAAAATTGAACAAGCTCCTATATTTGATACAACTAGTCCACCAGGAAGTCTCCATAGCCATCTATCAAGCCCGGTATATAAATCTTTTCCTGCAGGTGAATTAGCAACAGCCATACCCATTAAAATAAACATTGGAATTGAGAGAAGTACAAATGAATTTAATCCTGCATAAAATGTTTCAGCAAAAACTTCTAACATTTGAAAACCCTCAAACGACACTAATAATGCTACAGAAACAAAACTTAATCCAAATGCTATTGGAATCCCTGAAAACAGAGTTATCAAAGTAAATAAAGCAACAATTAAAGCTATTATTAATGGATCCATTATTTTAAATCCCTATCATCAAATAATTTTATTATTTCAGCGATGTACTGAAAAATCATTAACATCGAACCAATTAACATAGAAGAATATGGTATCCATAATGGTGGATCCCAAATACTACCTGTTGTATATTTTTTTATAAAAGCTTCTTCTGTAATTAAATATCCATAATAAAATAAAAGTAAAAAAAACATTAAGCTAATAAAAGAAGTAAAAATTTTAAGTTTAATAATATTTTTTTTGGATAAAAAATCATATATCCATTCCATACTGACATGAGCTTTTTCGCTTAACACATAAGCACTGCCTATAAATGTCGATGCAACTAACAGCATTGTTACAATTTCATTCTGCCAAGTAATTGCTCTTTGAAAAAAATATCTTTCGAATACTAATTCTACAATTATAAGAATGGATAAACCAAGTGCTATCCCCGCAAAAGCCCCACAAGCTTGCGAGATATAACTACAAAATTTTAAATATTTTTTCTTCATAAAAAAACCCCTGCTTTTGAGTCAAGACAGGGGTTCTTTATATATTATTTTTATTTAACTGCCAAAGCCATATCAATCAATTTTTGACCACCTGGTACTTTATCTGCAAAGTTTTTATATGAAGATTTCTTTGCAATTTCTAACCAAGCGTTAAAGTCATCTTGATCCATGTATGCTAATTCTACACCGGCTTCTTTATAAGCTTTTTCAAAAGTCTTATCTAAACCAGCTGCTTGTTTAGTCATATATTTTTCAGCTTTTTTTCCAGCTTTCATTAATGCTTTTTGTTGTTTTTCATTTAAAGCATTA
>MDTA01137392.1_pt1 | contig 11687 bp, 10 predicted proteins | sample 811151 | NCBI WGS metagenome assembly MDTA01 (sample SAMN05326648, study PRJNA326480) | marine metagenome | isolation source: seawater | place: Indian Ocean: South | collected 2010 | reverse complement strand
GGCGTCCAACTAATAAAATATTATTTTTTTTAAATTTTACGTCAAAATCAGACTGTTTTCTTTCTTTTAAAATATTTCTAACACTAAAAATAGGATCATAAAGAACATCAATCTTTTCTGGTAAAAAAATTTTATTCTTAATCAATTCATCTTTTTGTTCCTTGGTGTTACAAAATATATTTTGGATTTTATTACTTGATAATTTCCACAATAATGATCTAATAAAATTTAAATTAGGCTTCCCTGAAACTCTGAATAATAATTTTGTTTTAAAGTCAAATAAAATAAATAAAATTAGTGGTAAACTTGAAATTAAATGTATCATTAAGTAATCGGGTTTTTCTTTTAAAATTAATTTTTTTAATTTAAAAAATGATGCAAAAAAAATTTGAATAAAAGCTAATCTACTTTTCATAAATCCATATCTAGGCAAACCATCAAATATATTAGGTCCTAGGCTAAGATACTTTACATTTTCATTTTTTTTCTCATTGTTCCACTCACCAATTGCATTAATAATCACAGCCTCATATGAGGAGGAGTATTTATTAATTGATGTCACTGAGTTTAAGATAGCTTTTTTTGTACCGATTCCTTTGTCAGTAAAAGGACCCCAATAAAATATTTTTTTTTTCATTGAAATTATTGATTAATATATAAATGATAACATATAAAAAGTTAAACAAACTTTAAAAAAGTAATTTTAAAAGATTAATTAGGAAGTTGTGAAAACCTTGGATATTTTAGATAAGATAAAAAAAAGGCTTAGATATAATTGTTTTTGATGCACCAGAAAAATTAACATCATTAAGTCATTTTTTTGAATTTAACCAATAAAAACCTTAAAGTTGTGATTGATGATAATGAATTAGATCAAGACTGATTTGTTTCTGAGAAAAGAGTTATTATCAAAAATCCTACTTATTTAAAAAAATTAAAATGCGGATAAAATATAATTTTAGCCTGGAATTTCTTAGATAGTGTTAAGATTAAGTTTAATAGAATAAATACTAAATTTTTTATTTATTAAGCCTTTTCTTATTCTAAAAATTGTTAAATATTTCTGATATCTTTTTTTGAACAAATAATTTGTTGATAGTTTTTTTTTTTAAAAATATTTATTCTTTTTAATTTAACATCTGTGGATGGTTTGATAAAAAAAATTATTTCCAGAAGTTTAAAAAATTTTGAAAAATAAGAATGTTCAAACCTCCATTCTTTGATTTCAATTTCATAAAAAAAATTAAATCCTTTCTTTTTTAATAACTCTAAACATTTGGATTTATAGGTATTTTCTTTTATAAAAAATTCTTCTTTTAATTGTTCAATTCCAATTATCAAATTTTTTGAATTTAAAGTTTTACTCATTCCTTTTAAAACTAAAATTTCACTTCCCTCTGTATCAATTTTTACAAAAGAATTATTTAAAGTTTGTTTTTTGACTAATTTATCAAGAGTGTTCGATTTAACTTTAATAGTTTTATTGAACCTCTTTTTTATTAAAGAATTCGCCCCAAAATTTTTAAAATCTATATAAAATTTTTTTGATCCTTTGCTATCTGATACTGCGTAGTTTAAACAATTTATGTTAGGAAAATTTTCAGTATTAAAATCTAGTAATTTATATATTCTAGGATCTGCTTCGAATGCCATAACCTTCTTAAAATATTTTGAGAGATAGACACTATAAGTTCCGTAATTTGCGCCAACATCTAAAAATACATTAGTGATATTATTTTTTTTTAAAATTTTGCTTAAAATATTTATTATTTCATTTTCATAGAATCCATAGATATTAGTATAATTAGCTATGCCATCGTATGAGATTGTAGCTAATCTAATATATCTTTCTTTAATATATTTTTTTGCAAGTTGATTAATTTCTTTTTCAAGAAATTTTTTTTTTAGAAAGCTTAAATAGAATTTTGATTTATTTTTCATTATTTATAAGTTATAAAATTAGTTATCTTAATTAATAAATTCAATGAAAAAAATATTAATAGCAAGTAAAGCGAGCTATGTTGTTACTGAACTTATGCAAATATTATTAAAAAATTTTCAATTAACAATTTATAATTTATTTTATTTTAATTGGATTCTAAAAAATAGAAAAAAATTAAGAATAATAATAGGCTTATATTTAAAAAAAATATTTTAGATGTTAAAAAAGAAGATTTTAAAATTAATTAAGAAATTGTGAAAAACTTAGATATTTTAAATAATAAGAATTTTAAAAATTTTTTAATTTTAATTTTTTCATCATTGCCTATCAGTATAATTCTTGGAAACGCCATAATGGAAATTAATATTCTATTAATCATTTTTTCTTTTATTGTTTTAATTTTATCTAGTAAAAAATTAATCAATGATATTAGGAATGAAAAATTATTACATTTACTTCTGATATTTTGGGCTTATTTAATTTTAAACTCATTTTTTGGGATTGACTTCACAAATTCAATCAAAAGGAATTTTTTATTCATAAAATTTATTCTATTAATCTTCTCATTTAGATATTTTTTATTACACTTTGACATATTAAAAAAAATTATCTTTTCCTGGACTGTGCTCCTATTAATAGTTTGTATTGATGTATTTTTTGAATTTATTTTTGGATTTAATATTTTAGGTTTTGAAAGTTCCATGAAAAACGAACGAATTGTAAGTTTTTTTAAAGATGAGTTAATTGTAGGAAGTTTTTTGTTTGCTTTTTTATTTATTATTATCGGATCACTGATATTTGATAACAGAATAAAAATAGCATTTTTAATCACTTTTGTAGTTTCACTCGCAATTATTCTAACTGGAGAAAGATCCATAGTAATCAAATTACTATTTAGTCTTTTAATTTTTATTTTCTTTGTTCAAAATAATTTAAAGATAAAGTTTATCTCAATTTTTCTTTTATTTTTATCTGTTATAGCATTATTGAATCTAGACACTCTTAAAGTGAGATATATTGATCAAGTAAAAAAGGACTTAAATTTTGATCATAACAACATAAAGCATAATTTACTTGAAACCAAATATTTAAATCAATCTGTATTTTCTTATGAAATTTTTAAGAATAATATTTTTTTTGGGGTTGGAAACAAAAATTATCATAAGGCTTGTATAAATTTAAAAAATACATCTGAAGATAAGTTAATTAAAGAGATGTTTGTTCATTGTTATACTCATCCACATCAAGTCTATTATGAATTTATTTCTGAACATGGCATTCTAGGAACATTAATTATTTTGAGTATAATTTTCAAACTACTTTTTGATAAAAATAATCGTCCATTATTAAGAGAAAATAGGAAGCTAATTCTTATTTTCAAAATATATTGTTTATCATCAATCATACCGATCATTCCTACGGGTAGTTTTTTTTCAAGTTCTCAATTATTTTTATTTTTTTTAAATTATTCTTTTTATCAAGTTTACATTTTCAAAAAAAACCAAAAATAAATTTAATTTATTTATTTCCATACTCAATCAAATGATCTATAAAATTAAATCTAATTTAAGACTAAATGAAAAAAATTTTAATAGTTGGTGGTGGTGGTTATGTTGGAACAGAGCTTACTCAAAAGTTGTTAAAAAATAATTATGTTACAGTTTATGATTTGTTTTATTTCGATTGGCTTATTAAAAACAAAAATAAGGTTAAAAATTCAAAAAGACTTTTCTCAATTAAAAAGGATATATTAGAAGTAAATAAAAATGATTTAAAAAATATCGAGATTGTTTGTGATTTAGCTGGGATTGCTAACGATCCTTCTTCAGATTTAAATAAAAAATATTCTACAAAGATAAATTATGAAGCAAGATATAGATTTGCAAAAATTGCAAAAGAGAGTGGTGTTAAAAGATATATTTTTAATTCAACTTGTTCAATTTACGGCTTTAATAAAAAAAAAGTATTTGAAAAATCTAATATTAACCCATTAAGTTGTTATGCAAAAGCAGTTCAAAAAGCAGAGAGAAAAATTTATTTACTTAAATCAAAAGAATTCAAAGTAAATATTTTAAGAAATGCTACATTATATGGTTTTTCAAATTCTATGCGTTTTGATTTAGTTATAAATCTATTTACGTATCTTCTATTGAAAAATAAAAATATTTTTATTGATGGTGATGGAAAACAATCAAGGCCTTTTTTATCAGTTCAAGATATTTCAAGGATGTATTTGCATATAATTCAGACACAGCCAAAATCATTTATAGTAAACGCTCTCTCTTTCAGCACAAACATTTATGATTTAACAAACAAAATTATAAAAATAATTAAGAAACCAAAAACATTAGTAAAGTTTAATTTGGAAAAAAAAGACCATAGAAATTATAATGTAGGAAGTAAAAATTTTAAGAAATATTTTAAAAATTTTAAATTTACAGATTTAGGAAAAGATATAAAAAAAATGATTAAAAATATAAAAAAATTAAATTTAAGACCAAATATAAAAACTATCAGAGTTAAGTTTTATAAAAAAAAATTAAGTAGATTGAAATATTAATTGTTAATACTAAAGATATTAAATTACTATTATTGATAAAATATAGAGATATCAAAAAAATAATAATATTATAAAAATTAATTAAGAATGATGTAAATAAATTTGATTTAAACTCTTTTTCATTTTTATTTAATATTTTTAAAAAAATCTTTTGATGTAAATGAGATCTATCAGGTAAAAATGGATTTTTCTTTTTTATTAATTTTCTTATAATTGAAAAAAAGATTTCAAAAGCTGGATACCATAATAATAACACTATAAACAAAGATGAAACATTTTGATTTTGATTGTAAAATGAAATCAGAAAACTTCCTATTATAAATGATATTAAGTAAGAACCCGAGTCACCTATGAAGTTTTTATTTGTAACATTAAAAATAAGTAATATTAAAAGAATTAAAACTAAATTGACCACTAAATCTAAATCGATGTATAAATTAAATAAATTTGATGCTAGAGTTAATATTGATAAGACAATTATATAATAAGTGATTACTAGGCCATTTAATCCGTCAATAAAATTTGTACCATTAATTAAAATTAATAAACAAAATGCTGTAAAAAAAATTGAAAAATAATAATTCTCTAAAAATTTATCGATTATATTAATATCTGTAAAAAAAACATTATTTTGAAAAAAAGAAACAAAAAGCAAAGTAATTATTATCTGTGCAAAAAATCTTAATTTTGGTGAATTAATAAAATTTAAATCTGAAAATAAACCTATAAAAAAAATTAAAGAACCAAATATCTTTAATTCAATAAACCCATCAACAAATATTAAAAATAATATTAGAAAAGTAATACCTCCAGTCAGAGGAAGATTCTTATTTTTTGTTAGCTCTTTATGAATAGAAAAATTAGGATTATCTAGCAAATAATTTTTTTTATTACAAAGAAAATTGGTCAATTGATGGATTATTAATCCTATAAAAAATTTTAAGAATAATATCATTAATTATTGATGGCCTGTTTTACCCTTTTTAACAAATAAAAAAAAGATAAACGTAAGGTAAATATAATTGATACCAAAAAATTATAATGCATTTTTTTGTTATATAAAATTATTGAATCCTCGATTTTTTGAAAAAAACTTGAAGATAGAGACTCACTTACATTTCTCCACTTAGTCAAAAATTTTTTTATTCCATAGATATTATTTTTTTTTGAAAGTTGTAACCAGAGATAATAATCCTCTTTTGTTTTTTGAGATGAAAATTTGTTATTATTTAAAATATTTTTTTTTATCATTACTGAAGATAGACAAATATCACATGATTTTATTAAATCATTAAAACTTAGATTTTCTTTAATATTCATTTTCCTTAATTTGTGATCATAATTATCAACAATTTCATAGGAAGTGTGAGAAAAATAAATTTTATTTTTTTTCATAAATTCGTACTGAAATTTTATTTTATTTTTTTTCCATAAATCATCTGCATCTAGAAAAGCGATATATTCACCTTTTGAATTTTTAATTCCTTTATTTCTTGAAAATCCTGCTCCAAGATTTTTTTTATTTATAATCAATTTAATTCGATTATCTTGCAAACATAAACTTTTTATATATTCTAAATCCTCTAAGCTTTCATCGTCATAAATAATGATTATCTCTAAATTTTTATAAGATTGTGATGTAGCTGATTTAATTGACGATTTAATAAACTTTTTTTTTTTAAAATATGGTATAATTACTGATACAAGGCTGCTCATGAAAAATTACTATAATCAATTTTAGTAAAATTTAAATGCAAAATAAAGAAATTGTAATATTTATGCCGTCAATAGAGTCTGGCGGAGTAGAGAAAAATCTCTTTATTATATCCAATTACTTATGTGAAAACTTTAAAAAAGTATCAATAGTCACTGCTGATAAAAATAGAATAATCTCAAAAAATAAAAAAATTTTAGTTTATGGACCATCTAGTAATTTTTTAATCCCAAAAAACAGAATTTTTAAAATCATAATTTCATTGATTTATCTTTTGTTTAAAATTCTATTTTCAAAGAAATTTTTGATTCTTAGTTTTCAATCTAATATTTTTGCAATAATCGTATCTACTATATTTAATTTTAAAATTATAATTAGAGCAAATTCTTCTCCAACTATTTGGGCAAAAAATAAATTTAAAAAAAATATTTTTACATTTTTTTTCCGAAAAGCAGATGCAATAATAGTGAATAGTTATGACTTACAAAAAGAATTTAGGAAAAAATTTAAGTTGAAATCATATTGTATTTATAATCCTCTTGATAGACAGAAGATCCTACTTAATTCAAAAAAAAAGAATTATGAAAGTTTTTTTGATAATTGTAAGAATGTGCTTAAAATTGTAAATATTGGCAGATTAACCGATCAAAAAAATCAAATAATTATATTAAAAGCTCTCGCAAATTTAAAAGATAAATTAAGTTTTAGGTTTATCATTATGGGAAGCGGAAATTTAAAAAAAAATTTACAAAATTATATTGATCAAAAAAACCTCAATGAGAATATTAAAATTATCAATTTTAAAAAAAATCCATTTCCTCTTTTAAAATCAGCAGATTTATTTATACTTTCCTCAAAATATGAAGGTCTTCCAAATGTTTTACTCGAAGCATTAGTTTTAAAAAAACCAATTATTTCAAGCAATTGTCCTACTGGACCAAGAGAAATATTGGAAGGTGGAAAATATGGCCTACTATTTAAAAATGATAATAAATCAGACTTACAAAATAAAATTATTGAATTTTCAAATAATAAAAAAAAATATTACAAAAAAGTTTTAAAATCACAAAAATCTTTAAATAAATTTAAATACAGCACAAATTTAAGTAAATATAGATTTCTTATTACTAAGCTAATTTAATTTTAGATATGTTTAATTAGATAAATTTTTTTTTATATTTTTTGTAATTGGGCTGTATCTTATTCTATTAATTACTCTTAAAAATATATTTTTTCTATTATAAAAACCTTCATATAAAAAATTGTCATATTTTCTAGAAAAGATTATGTTTGGATTATGCTTTAATGGAAATTTAATGTCTTTTGTAACTAAATTTCTAAATTTTTTAGCTCCTTTACCGGTAGGAGCGTTATAATACCCAATATTTTTTATCAAATTTACAGAGGGTAAAACGGTTTTAAAATTATTGAATATACAAGCATAAACCCATTGAATATCCCAGGTGATTAACTTTTTTTGTCGAAATCTTTTTAAATAATGTGTGAAGAACCTTTTTTCACCTATCTTTAAATTTTTGTTGTTTAAAAATTCATAACGCTCTTTTTCCCAGTTTTTTAAATAAGGATCATAATATTTTTGCCATCTGTCTCTCCACGTTGCCCAACCCATGAATTGAGGGTATTTAGAAAAAAAATAATCTTTGTCATTTATTTTTTTTTTTTTTGATCCATAATACAAATTACATCCTGAAATATGGGCAATATCTTTATTTCTTTTGAATTTTTTTAACATCAAATCGCAATATCTAAAAAAGCCGACTTCTGGAACACAATCATCTTCTAAAATTATTGTTTTCTCATGTTTTTTAAAAACCTCTTTAATTATTTTATATCCAATCAAACTTTGACTTATATTCTCTTTATAAAAAATACTCTTATAGCTATAATTCTTTTTATATTTTAAAATAATTGATTTAGTATCTTTGTGATTTTGATTTTCTTCTCTAGTAAATCCTTTTTTTTTTCCGTCTTGAAAAACATAAAGATTTTTTGGTTTTAAGTTTAATATAATCTTTAATATTTTTTCAGTTTCATTGGGTCTTTTATAGGTTAAAAAAATTATTGGACAATTGAACATTAAATAAGTAATTAACATAAAAAAATTAATTTAAAAGTATATTTAATATTGAATTTCATGAAGCTACAGCCCAGATCAAATATTAACGTTATCAAATTCAATAAAAAAAAATTTATAAATAAAAAATTTTGTGTTTTATGTAATTCAATTAAGTTAAAAACTGTTTTAGATTTTGGAAAAACGCCTCTTGCAAATTCTTATCCAAAAAAATTTTTACAAAAAGAATTAACTTTTTCACTGAAAGTAAAAATATGTAAAAAATGTGGTCACCTTCAACTTAGTCAATTAGTTAACCCTAGTCTTATGTTTGATAATTATTTATATGTTTCAGGAACATCTAAAGTATTAGTCAAACACTTTGAAGATTATTCAAAAAAAATTATCAAATTAACCAGAAGAGATAGAGAAACAAAAATACTAGATATTGCATGTAATGATGGTACTTTTTTAAATTTCTTTAAAAACAAATTTGATAAAGTTGTTGGAATTGATCCTGCAAAAAATCTTAAAAATTTAAACTTAAAGAAAAATATAGATATAATCTCTGATTATTTTTCAATGAAAACTAGCAAAAAAATAAAAAAAAAATTTGGTAAATTTAATGTAATCACAGCTAATAATGTATTTGCGCACAATCCTAATTTGCAAGATTTTACTCAAGGAGTTAAAAACTTGATGGAACCAAAAGGATTTTTTGTTTTAGAGGTCTCCTATTTACCTGTAGTTCTAAAAAAAAAGACATTTGATACTATATATCATGAACACATGAGCTATCATTCATTAAAACCTTTGGTAAGTTTCTTTAAAAAATTTAAATTAGAAATATTCGATTTTGAACTTATAAGTGCTCAGGGTGGATCAATTAGAATATTTGTAGCCAATGAAAATCAAAGAAAAGTAAAAACAAGAAAAATAAATAATCAAATTAAAAAGGAAAATCTTCAAAAAATATATGAAATTAAAACTTACCAAAACTTTTATAGAGATATTCAATATCAAAAAAATACACTGAGAAAATTAATTAACGAACTTAATTCTAAGAAAAAAACAATTATAGGATATGGGGCACCTGCTAAACTAACTACACTTAGTCATGTTTTAGATTTTAATTATAAAGATTTTAAAATTGTTATAGATAACAATAATTTAAAGCAAAATAGATACGTTCCTGGAACAAAGTTCTTAATTCGTAGTTCTAAATTTTTGACCAAAAAAGATAACTCAACAATTATTATTTTAGCATGGAATTTTTTTAAAAGTATCAGAGCTAATTGTTTAAAAATTAATAAAAATTTTGATTTTATTAAGCTTTTTCCATTTCCTAGAAAAACTAAGTAAGTTAGATATAACTTTTTGTTTTAATACCAAATAAACTTAAAAATGATCCGATAGATCTAAATAAGTACATAATGCTAAATAAAGAATTTTTTTTTGGATTTATTATCACTAAGGCAAAATAATTAAAAAAAAATAATAATTCATAAAAAAATTTTAAAATAACGAAAAGTGACCCTTTAAATGATCCATAAGCTTCTTTATAAATTAAATTTGAGGATATTCCATATCTAAAACTTCTTTTTACAAACCATTTAAAATTTCTTTCTAAATTATTTTGATTTTCGAAAACTTTAGCATTAGAACACCATCTTATTTCAAAACCTTTCAAATTTAATTGAGTGAAAAATAATTGATCTGATCCACCAATATTTGCCAATTTAGTTGAAAATTCTATATTGTGCTTATCTAAAATCTTTTTATCAATTACAACATTGTTTGTTGCAGCCCATCTTAACTTTTGAAAATTGTAAGGTGATTTTGAAAGGATCGAATGATATTGATTTTTTTGTTTTGGAATTTGAGGTCCTGTAACTATTTCAGATTTAATTTTTTTTTTAAACTCAATAATTTTTTCCATCCAATCTCTACTAATCTCACAATCATCATCAAAAAAACATAGATAGCGAGCTTTTATTTTTTTCGATAACCTTAAAGCTTTGTTTCTAGCAAATGGAATACCAATCTTTTTTTCTAAAGAGTATTCAAAAGGAATATGTTTAATTAAAGTTTTGCCAATCAAAGACTTATGTTTTTTTTTTATTGAGTTTTCAATTATTAATAATTTAATCCTCCTATTTTTTATTTTTAAATTATTAACGCTTTTCAAAAACTTTGATAAAAATTTACTTTTCTCAGTTGTGCAAATTAAGAAAAGGAAATCATACATTTTTAAAATTCCTAGTTATTTAATCTATTTCGGTTAAATTCTAACATCATAAGAATAGACCACAAATAAGGGTGAACATCTCTTTTTTTTGATTGGTGAAGAATAAACAATTTTTTAACCTTATCTTGAATAATCGGTAATTTATTATAATTCTGCTGATCATAAATCAAATCTTTAGACCATTCGTATAAATCGTTTCTCAACCACTCTTTAATTGGTATCTCGAAACCTCTCTTTTTTTTTTTCAAAAGAAATTTTGGAAGATGTTTGTTTGCATAAGATCTTAAAAATAACTTTTTTCTAAAAAAGGAAATTTTTTGATCAGAATTCAAGCTAGACGCAAAATTTGTTATTTTTTTACTTAAAAATGGTAATCTACATTCTAATGAATTATTCATGCTAGCTCTATCTAGTTTTACTAAATAGTTATCAATTAAATTATTATTGATATCATAATTTAAAATTGAATTTAAGGTATCAAAAGATAGATAATTATCAAAATTTTTAAGTTCTAGATCTTTTTCATCAAAATTTACCACATTAAAAAAATCTTTTTTTAAACTTTTTAAAAAAGTAAAAGAAGATTCTACATCTTTTTTAGAGAGAAAATTTTTTAAAAGAAGATATTTATGATTTCTATTTTTAGAAATAAGTTTTTCAATACCCAACCTTATCAAATAAGGTATTTTCAAATATGTAAGTTTATATCTCATTAATGTATAATAATTATAGCCCCCAAATAGTTCATCTCCTCCATCCCCTGACAAACAGACATCTACTCCATTTGATTTTGCAAATCTTGTCATTATCAAAGTTGGTATTAATGATGGATCAGTTATAGGTTCATCAAACATGCCTTTAATTTTCATTAGCTCACTTAATAAATCTTGTTCACTGATTATCTTTTCATAGTGTTTTGATTGAATTAAATTTGCAAATTTTTTTGAAAGACTACTTTCATCATAAATTTTATTTTTAAAACCTATTGAAAAAGTTTTTAGATAGGAGTTTTCTTTTTTTGAAAGATGAGCAATAAGTGAGCTATCTATCCCACTAGATAAAAAAACACCTACAGGTCTATCAGAGTTTAATTTATCTCTAACACTTTCTTTGATAATTGAGTCAAAATAATTTTTGTCTAAAGTTTTG
>MDTA01005493.1_pt1 | contig 11687 bp, 10 predicted proteins | sample 811151 | NCBI WGS metagenome assembly MDTA01 (sample SAMN05326648, study PRJNA326480) | marine metagenome | isolation source: seawater | place: Indian Ocean: South | collected 2010 | reverse complement strand
TGAAATAATAATTTGTTTTAACAAATACAAATATGAAAAGTTACAAAAATTTGCTTGTTCAGGAGCAAGTGATATTTTTGTTAATCCAGGATGTGTATTCATTTCTAAAAAAAATATTTCTCCAGTTCTGTCACTAATAATATAGTCCAGTCTTGCTATTCCTTTACAATGACAAACTTGAAATATTTTTTTGGAAATGCTAATTAAAAAATTATATTTATTTTTTGATATTCGCGCTGGGAAAAAATGAGTGCTTTTATTTTTAGTATATTTTGCAATGTAATCATAATGTTTATTATTAAATTCTATTTCCGTAACGCCTAGAGCCTTTAGATTATTTTTATTTTCAATAACTGTAACGGTTAATTCTTTTCCATTAATGAATTCTTCTATTAATGTTTCGTTATTATTTAACATTATTTTTAGATCACTATTATTATTTATGAATTTGATACCTTTTGAAGAACCTCCCCAATTAGGCTTTGAAATTACTGGAAATTTAATCGGTTTATTATAAATAATTTCCTTAGGGGAAAGGACATTTAATTTTTTTTTTAAATAATTTTTTAACAATCGTTTATTAAAACAAAGTGCTGATGAGATGCCCTCAGAATGTGTAATAATTATATTATTTTTATGGGCAAATGAGTTTAAACCACCATCTTCTCCGAAAGTGCCATGAAGAGAATTAAAAATTATGTCTGGTTTTAAAACTAAAATTTGGTCTAAGTTTTTTGTATTTAAATCAAGAAATTTAACATTAAAATTATTTTTTTTTAAACAGGAAAAAATATTTTTACCTGACATTAATGATACTTCTCTCTCATCAGACCACCCACCTGCAACAACAAGAATTTTTTTTAATTTAAGTTTTTTATCTATCAATCTATAATTCTTAATTCTTTTTCAAGAGTAATATTATGTTTTTCCTTTACTCTTTTTTGAATTTTAGAAATGAATGAGTCAATACTATTTGCACTGATATTAGGATCATTTTCAAAAAAATTTGAGTGTATTTTAGATAATTTAATTGTTCCATTATAAAAACTCTCATCTATTGATGATTTAATTAGTCTCCAAGCACTTGAATTTGAAGGATTCTTAAAAATACTACCACAGCAATTTACCTTTTGAGGTTGGGTTTGATTTCTTATACTCTCATACTCCTTCATCAATTCTCTAATTTTATTCTTATTTCCATAAGAAATTTTAAATTTTCCGTATAATATTATAGAATTCTTTTTTTGAAAACCTTTTCTATAATCAAATTTCAAATCTCTTATATTTTTTTCATAAACCTTTTTATCTTTTGTATCGAAAAAAATTACACTTAATAATTTATCCTTTATTTCTTGATTATAACAACCTGCATTCATAAATATGTTACCTCCAATAGAACCAGGTATTGTATATAAAAACTCATAACCATAAATTCCATGATGATAACAATACTTTGATAGATAATTATCTAAAACTGCAGCACCAACTAACATGTAATCAGAGTTTATTTGGATACTAGCAAAATCACCAAAAAGTTTTATACCTATACCATCATAACCCTCATCTTTGATTAGTGTATTTGAAAGATTACCAATTACTAAAATTTTTTTTTTATTTATTACTTTTTCATTGACTAAATTAATTAAATCACCTTGATTGTGTATTTTATATAAATGACTAATCTTACCACCAGATTTTAACCATGAATATTTAGCTGATGAATAATTAGTAATTAAATTTTTATTTTCTTGACTCATAAAAAAAGCGTATTTGATTTGAGATATCTCCTGCACCAGCGGAAAAAATTATATTTTCTAATCTATTAAATATAATTTGATCTAATAGGCTAAACAGATCATGATAGTTGTCTATATATTTAGTTTTTTGGTTGTTTAGAACATTTAAATCATTAACTAGATTTTTTGAATTTTTCATACCATTTTTATAATTTTCACCAGCTTCATATGTTTTTAAAATTATTAGGTTATTAATATTCCTCAATACGTCTAGATACTCTTTGTATAAATCGTTTAGTCTAGAATATCTATGAGGCTCAATAATTAAAAGAATATTTTTTTTTTTGTATAAATACGAGATATTTATTAGTTTTGCAATTTCCGTAGGATGATGTGCATAGTCGTCTATAAATGTTGTTTTTTTTATTTTACCGAGAATATTCATTCTTCTTTTAGTTCCCTTAAAACTCTCTATATGAGATTTTTTTATACTGTATCCTAGATCATCAATAATGGATAACACTGCAGTTATGTTTTGAACATTATGTTCTCCCAATAAGTTAGAAGATAAATTCTTTGATAATATTTTCTTACCTTTAAAGAAACTAAAAGATGATTTTTTATCAGTTAACTTTATCAATTTATAACTATAGTCTGCTTTTGTATTTGAACCGAATGTTTTTATGTTATTTGAGTATTTTTTTAATAAAGATAGAAAATGGTCATCATTATTGATAAAAATTTTAACATTTTTTTGAACTTGACTTAAAATATGTTCTTTTATTTTAGATTTAAAGTTGGAATATGATTTATAATAATCCATGTGTTCTCTATCTACATTTAATAACAATAAATATTTTGGATTTAATTTAAAAACAGTTCCATCACTTTCATCTGCCTCCACAACAACATAATTGCTTTCAGTAAGGTAAATATTTTGTCCAAAATTATGCATAATACCTCCAGAAATAATATTAGGGTTAAGACCAGCACGCACTAGTAAATGTCCAAGAATTGATGTAGATGATGTTTTTCCATGTGAGCCAGATACAACAATTGTAAATTTATCTTTGCAGATAAGCTGAAGAAGTTTAGATCTATTATAACATGGTATCTTATTTTTTTTTGCTTCTTTAATTTCAGGATTATTTTTTATTGCAGAAGAATAAAATATAATATCTCTATTTTTAATATTTGATATTTTATGGCCAATAAAAATAGGAATTTTATATTTTTCTAAAGTTACAGTATTAGAATTATAAGCAATATCACTTCCTGTAACATCAATATTATTTTTCTTAAGATAAACAGCTAAAGCACTCATGCCAATACCATTTATTCCAATAATATGAACTTTTCTTGATATTAATTCTGAAAACTTCATCTTGTGGTGTAACAAATAATTTTTTCGATAGAGTGTGGGTTAATTAAATTATTAAAATAAAAGTCGTCTTTAAAGTTTTTTTTTATTGGTAAATTAAATTTCTTTAAGCTCATATTATGACGAAGAAAATAGTTTAAGTTGAATTTTTGATGTTGATCCCTTGAGATTAGATGCGGTATAAAATAAACATTATTAGTGTAATATAGAATTTCATTTAGAGAGCCAGAACCAGATCTAGATATTATGAAATCATATTCTTGAAAATTAAGATTATTCTTAAAAGTGAAAAAAATTAATGAGTTATTACCAATAAGGCTTTTATATTTTTTTTTATAAAATTCATAATGAGAACTAGGTGTTTGGATAAAAAATTTAATATTTTCAATATATTTATTATCTATGTCTGATATTTTTTTTATCATTGTATTATTTAAATCTAATGATCCCGAACTACCACCAATTAATAAAATATTAATAAAATTATTATCTAGAAGTTCTCTTGGTTTATTTTTATCTAAAAAAAAATTACCAACAAAAATTTCTTTTCTGCTTAAATTGACTTTTGGAAAAGAAATAAAAGCATTTTTGGCAATCAAATAATTAATTTTATTTGCTAATCCATATATATAATTTTGTTCATGTATATAAATATTATTTGATGATAATAAAAGAATATTGATTAATTTTGAATATATTAGAACAGGACAAGTTATAAAGCCACCAAATCCTATTAAAGTAATTTTTCTATTAAAAATAAATATTGATGATAAATTTAAAAAAACTTTGAAAATAAAAGCAAATTTATTTTTTGAATTCCAAACAATTTTATTAAGTTTATCGTTTTTAATTTTATACAAATAATTTTTTCCTATTTCGTTTGTTATAAAAAGAATTTCATTTGGTTTTCTAATACTAGATAGATTATTAAGATATTTTATTGCGGGTAATATATGACCTCCTGAAGATCCAGCGATAACTATAAATTTAATTTTTTTCAATAGTAATCTCTTTTAAGACCTGATTTGAATCAATATCAATAATTTGAAAGGTTACTTTATCTTCATCAATAAATTTTAATTGGAAATGATTTTTATCAATAAGATAAAGATTGTTTAGATTTACATTTTCATTAACAGTTTTCAATGAATTATTACTATTACTCATTTTATAGAAAATTCCAAAAATAATTGCTATTATACCTAAAACTATTAAAAACCCTTGTATAATAACTAAACTAATTAAAAGTTTTTTTTTTAACATATATTCTATGATCAAATCATATATTTATAAAAGTTTTAGAATTGAAATTTTATACGAGGACAATGATATAGCAATATTAAATAAACCTTCGGGTCTCATTACACATAAAAGAAATGAATTAGACAATAGCCCTAGTTTACAAGAAAGTCTAAAAAATCAATTTTCAATTAATGATGATGAAAAATTAAAAGAGGGTATAGTCCATCGTTTAGATAAAGATACAAGTGGCATAATAATTATTACTAAAAACCTGATATCTAAAGAAAAATTAAGGCATATGTTTAAAAATAGGAATATAAAAAAAAATTATTTAGCTTTTACCTACGGTGTTCTTAATCAAGACAAAATTGAGATCAATACAAATATTTCAAGAAATAAATATCGAAGGACAAAATTTGAAGTATCTGATAAGATTGGAAAGATTGCTATTTCTAAAGTATCAAATATAAAAACTTTTTTTGGTTCTTTAAGTCTTCTAAATTGTGAGATTATTACTGGTAGAACACATCAAATTAGAGTGCACCTTTTGAGTTTAGGGCTTCCAATAATTGGAGATAAAGATTATAAATTAAACAAAGAGCAAACATTTCGTTTAAATAATATGTCTGATGATATTAAAGATTTAGTTTCACAATTTCCTAGACAGGCTTTACACTCTTATAAGATAGAATTTATTCATCCAATTTTAAAAAAAAATATCAATATTACTTGTGAATTACCTAACGACATGAAAAATTTGAATAGAAATTTAAAATGAACATAGAAAATAAAAATTTATTGCCTGTAATTACGTCTGAAAATGATGTTTATCCTTATTTGAAAAAGATAAATCAGTTTCCTATTTTGACAGATGAGGAGGAGAAAAGACTCGCTAATAATTGGTTAAAAAATGGAGATACTAAAGCTGCTCAAAAACTTGTTACTAGTCATTTGCGTTTAGTCGCTAAAATTGCAATAGGTTATAAAGGATATGGTTTACCATTATTTGATTTAATATCGGAGGGTAATTTGGGTCTCATTCAAGCAATAAGAAAATTCGATCCTGAAAAAGGTTTTAGATTAGCTACTTATGCAATATGGTGGATAAGAGCATCAATTCAAGAATATGTTTTACACAGTTGGTCTTTAGTAAAAATAGGGACAACAGCAGCCCAAAAAAAACTTTTTTTTAATCTTCGAAGACTTAGAAATCAACTCAAGAAATATGAGGAGGGTTACCTTACTAATGATCAAATAAAATCTATTTCTGAAGACCTTGGAGTAACTGAAGAAGAGGTAAAACAAATGGAGGGGAGAGTATTTAATCAGGATTTTTCATTAAACACACCTTTAAATGATGAGAATGACTCAGAATGGATTGATCAAGTAGAGGATGAAACTATAGATAATGTTACTAAGGTTGAAGAAAATGATGAATTAAAAAAAAGAAAAGCACTTTATAAACAAGCTATTACAAAACTTGAGCCTAGAGAAATAGAAATTTTGACTGCAAGAAGACTAGATGAAGAACCAAAAACACTTGAGGACCTTAGCCAGAAATATTCAATTAGTAGGGAAAGGGTTAGGCAAATAGAGAATAAAGCTATTAAAAAACTTCAAGAAGAGATCAAACTTATCAAAGATCAAAAACTTTTAGTTAAATCCTGAATTATCTTATGATTGTTTGATTTCTTTCAGGTCCCAAAGAAATAATTTTAATCGGAATACTTAAGTATTCCTCGATATATGAAATAAATTTTTTTAGATTATATGGTAGATTTTCAAATTTACTCAAATCTATAACTTCGCCCCAACTAGGAAAAATTTCAAAGTCCCCATCATCTAAAGATACTGCATCTAGAGAGTAGCTTTCACTAAAATTGACATCCTCATATTTTTTTGAATTATAACTTTTACACACCTTGATTTCAGAGAGATTATTTAATACATCAGCTTTTGTCATACAGAGTTCATCTACACGATTAATTTCACAACTATATTTTAAAGAAACTAAGTCAAGCCAGCCACACCTTCTTTTTCTTTTTGTAACTGTGCCAATTTCAACACCTTTCTTAGCTATATAGTCGCCAACATCATCAAATAATTCAGATGGAAATGGTCCATTACCGACTCTAGTTGCATAGGCTTTAAATATGCCAACCGTTTTATAATCAACCTGTATTGCAGAACCTATAACAATATTTGATGAGACAGTATTTGATGAAGTTACAAATGGATAGGAGCCATGATCTAAATCAAGAAGTGCACCTTGAGCACCTTCAAATAATATTTTACTATTTATAAATTTTTTTTTAATAAAAGAATTATCAACAATTAATTCTTTTACTAAATCATAAAAATTGAGTAACTCTTGAACTGTCTTTTCAATATTAATTTTACTTTCATCAAAACTCTCAAGAATTTGGTCATAAAATTTTTTTATTGTATGTAATTTTTCTTCAATTACATATTTAGATTTTAAATCATAGAGTTTAATGCTCTTTCTTCCAACTTTATCTTGATAAGCAGGTCCAATGCCTTTGGAGGTTGTACCAATTTTTTTTTCATTTTTTAATATTAACTCATTAATTTTATCTAATTGCTTATGGTATTCTAAGATAAGAGGTATATTTGAGGACAGATAAACCATAGGGTTATCAATTTTTTTTGTAATTTGATTATACTCATTATAAAAATGATAAGGGTCAAGAACAACGCCTTGACCTAAATAACAAATTTTTCCACGAATTACGCCAGATGGAATTAAATTTAATTTATAAGTAGTATCGTCAACAATTACAGTGTGACCAGCATTGTTTCCACCTTGATATCTTACAACTAAATCAAAATCATCTGAGAGATAATCAACTATTTTACCCTTACCCTCATCACCCCACTGAAGTCCAATAACTGCTTTATTCATTAAATTAATTCAGCTATGTAATCGACATTGCATGAAAAACCGAAACCCTCAACTTTTTTTGTATTTTTTTTGTATTTATAACCACCACCTTGGGCTAATATTTTTTTTGTAAAATTTGAGTAGACGTAAAAAAAAATATCCTGATGATAGTCTTGGGAGAAAAAATCTTTTTCTAAATTTAATTCAAAAGGAGCATTAATATTTTTTTTAAAAATATTTGTAAATTTTGAAATATTATTTTTATGACTGATACAATTTAGTAGGTAACTTGTATTCTTTGATATTTTTGGATCTGTAAAAACATAAGTATAATTTTTTTTAATAATTTTTTTTAAAAACTTATCCAAAATTTGTAAGACTTCTTTAAAGGATTCATTTTTAGATAAATTAATAATTTCAACACCATGTTGTCTGAATTGTTTAATATTATTACTGTTCATTTTATCTTTTTTAAATACATCTCCCATGTAGTAAAGGAAGTGTTCGGAATTTGAATCGTGAGTCAAAATTGTGTTAATAACCTGACCTGTGATATCTGAACGAAGAGTAGCATCTGATAGTGATCTTAAAGATTTATCTTCAATTACAGATGTGAAAATTCTTGAAAATTTTTTGTTAGCACTAACAATTTTTGTAAACGAGTTATCTAAACTCTCATATATATTGGCTGTTTGTAGGTATTTTGTATCAAATGAATTAACAAGCATCCGAAATAATTTTTATAATTTGTTTTTTTAATTTGTTTAGACTAGTTACTTTTATATTTCTTTTGTGATATTGCAAGTTTACTCTTAAAAGTGGCTCCGTGCCTGAAGGACGTATGTTGTAATAAATATTGTAATTTTTAAGTAGTTTATTTAGTTCCTTGTAAACACTCTCTTGATTTAAATAAAATCTTTCATGATCTATTCTTTGATTTATATTTATAACTTCAAGTAAATCGATACCATTTCTTAATACTGATAAGCTGTTGTTTTCTTTTAGAATTAATGTGAGCAATCTAATGGCTGTTGTCATGCCATCACCGATTAAAATGTCATCATGAAATATAAAATGTCCAGACGGCTCGCCTCCAAAAAAATATTTATTATCTAATATTTCTTTAAGAATATTTTTATCACCAACTTTTACTCGTTTTAATTTTAAACCTAATTTTCTTAGAGCTATATCAAGACCATAATTTGCAATTTCGTTAGTAACTAATACAGAACCTCTTTTTATTATTTTTTTTGATAAATAATATTTAGCAAAAATATAAATTATTTCCTCTCCATTTAACACTTTACCTTTTTCGTCTATAATAATAACTCTATCACCATCACCATCTAAACAAATTCCTATATCGCATTTTTTTTTCTTAACTAACTTTGAAGCCTTATAAGGAAATAAAGAGCCACAGTTTTGATTAATATTTGTGCCCGAGGGGTTATTACCAATAGTGTGCAAATCTGTACCCAATTCAAACAAAACTTCTGGTGCCACCTTATAGGATGCTCCGTTTGCACAATCTAACGCCACTTTTAGTTGACTATAATTTAGATTTCTATCAGCGCTTTGTTTGAGTGCTTCGGAGTATCTTCCTAATGCATTTTTAAGTCTTATAGCTTTTCCATAATTTGACTGTTTTATTTTAAAATTATCAAAGTCGTAATTAAAAAATAAATCCTCTATTCTATTTTCATCTTCTGGGGAAATTTTTAGACCTTGTCCTGAAAAAAATTTTAGTCCGTTGTCCCTGTAAGGATTATGCGAAGCTGTAATCATTACTGAAAAATCTGCTCTTAACGACTTTCCTAAAACTGTTAAGGCTGGTGTAGGTAAAGGTCCTACTAAAATTACGTCGATACCCATAGATAAAAAACCCGATGTTAATGCTGGTTCAAAAATATATCCTGATAATCTAGTGTCTTTGTTGATTACTACTCTTGAGATTGAATTTTTCTTCCTTAAAACAATTGAGGAGGCCTTTGCTAGTTTAAGAACATTTTCAGGTGTAAGTGGATACTTACCAACTTCCCCCCTGATCCCATCAGTACCAAATAACCTCATGAGAAATATTTAATATTAGACTTATCGTTAATTTGGAAGGGGAAAATCTTGATCTTTTGTAAAAGATGGTAAAGGGCCTTTATTTAATCTTTCTTTTTGATTATTTGACGTATCGTCCGAACTGTCTGATGATAAATCGTCATCCCTTTTAGGTTTAATACCATTAATTAAGTTTTTAATTTCTTCGCCAGTAAGAGTCTCATATTCTAGGAGTCCTTTAGCTATAGTGTGCAGATCTTTAATATTATCTGTGAGTATCTTTCTAGCTTTAGACTCTGCATCTTCAACAAGGCGTATAACTTCTTGATCAATTATTCTTGCAGTTTCCTCAGAAATATTTTTAGATTGCGTTACAGAGTGACCCAAAAATACCTCTTCTTGATTACCAGTATATCTTACTCTACCAAGCTTATCACTGTAACCCATTTGTGTAACCATTGCTCTTGCCAAGTTGGTAACTTGTTGAATGTCACCAGCAGCTCCAGAACCTATCTTTTCAGGACCAAATATTAGTTCTTCAGATATTCTTGCAGCTACTGTAACCACTAATTTGTCTAAATATTCATCTTTACGATGGATTACTTTATCTTGCTCAGGTACGCTCATAACAAATCCTAAGGCTCTGCCTGTTGGAATAATTGAAGATTTATATATTGGGTCAGCGTGCTTACAATGGAGATTTGCTAAAGCGTGTCCCGCTTCGTGGTATGCTATTACCTCTTTCTCACTATCTGATATTATTTTTGATTTATTTTGAGTTCCAAGCATTACTTTGTCTTTAGCATCCTCAAAATCATCCATAGTTACAATTTTTTTATTCTTTCTAGCCGCTATAAGCGCAGCCTCGTTTACTATGTTAGCTAAATCTGCTCCTGAAAAACCAGGGGTTGATCTAGCAATAGCAATAGTTTTAACCGATTTATCCATTTTAATTTTTCTTGTATGTACTTTTAAAATTTTATCTCTACCGATAATATCAGGAGCAGGAACAACAACCTGTCTGTCAAATCTTCCAGGTCTTAATAAGGCGGGGTCGAGAACATCTGGTCGGTTAGTTGCAGCAACAATAATCACACCTTCATTAGCTTCAAATCCATCCATTTCAACAAGAAGTTGATTAAGGGTTTGTTCTCTTTCATCATTTCCTCCCCCCAATCCAGCACCTCTGTGCCTTCCAACAGCGTCTATTTCATCAATGAATATAATACATGGTGCATTTTTCTTGCCTTGTTCAAACATATCTCTAACTCTACTGGCTCCTACACCTACAAACATCTCTACAAAGTCAGATCCGGATATTGAGAAAAAAGGCACCCCAGCCTCTCCTGCTATTGCTCGAGCAAGAAGAGTCTTACCAGTTCCAGGTGGCCCAACAAGAAGAGCTCCTTTAGGAATTTTTGCACCTAATCTTTGAAACTTTTGAGGATCTTTAAGAAAGGACACAACCTCCTCTAACTCTTGTTTAGCCTCATCAATACCTGCGACATCGTTAAATGTAACTCTTTGTTTATTTTCATTAAGTAATTTAGCTTTTGATCTTCCAAAACCTAGGGCTCCTCCACCTTTACCCGATTGCATTTGACGCATGAAAAATATCCAAACACCAATAAGAAGAAGCATTGGAAACCAAGAGACAAATATACTTAGCAGAGGATGCATACCAGATTGTTCAGGTTTTGCATTAATGGCTACCTCATTATCATTAAGCGTTTCAATTAAATTTGGATCTCTAGGGGCATAAGTTGAAAAGTCAACACCATCCATAGTTTGGCCAAAAATATTATTCCCTTGAATCTCAACCGATTTAATTTCACCATTTTGCGCTTTGTCTAATAAAGTTGAATAAGTGTATGTTACAGAAGAATAATCCCTTTGAGAGTTTTTAAAGACATTAAATAAGCCAAGTAAAATCAGACTAATGATAATCCAGACAAAAATATTCTTCGAAAAATTTTTCATAATTATAATATAGTATGAGTTACTTACGTTTAAAGTACTAAGTAAGATTTATACATATTTTTTTTTCAAAGACACCTATTTTCCCTGAAAATATTGACATTTCTTTACTATTTATAAGGTGGGCTTTTAGTGCTTTGACAAAATTTCTAATGTTTTCGTCACGTATTTGTTTTTTCAATAAATAACGATATTCATAATAAAAGGATTGTACTGTAAAAAACTTTAGATTTTCATTCAAATTATTAAATTTCTCAATATTAATTTCAAAAATTTTATCACTTTTTCTTTTAAAAAAATTATGGTGAAATAAATTGAAGTGCAGTATTTTGGAAAAAGTCACTCTTTCACTATTGATTTGTCTGATGAGTTTTTTTGAAGATAAAAAACTTCTAATTTT
>MDTA01173356.1_pt1 | contig 11689 bp, 7 predicted proteins | sample 811151 | NCBI WGS metagenome assembly MDTA01 (sample SAMN05326648, study PRJNA326480) | marine metagenome | isolation source: seawater | place: Indian Ocean: South | collected 2010 | reverse complement strand
CGCGCCAGAATTACACCCGGACGGCCGCGACTCCCCCCACGTGGTTAAAGAGCGCTCGACACGAGATCGAGCAGGAAAAATGGTATCGCGTCATCCTGCAATCGATTGGCGATACCTGGACGATCCATTTCGATGGCAAGGTGTATCAGGCCACCGATCCGTCCTGCGCAGTGGAAAAGAAAAGCTTCGGATTCATCGTTGCAGGCCAAAGCGCTTCATTTCGTAATCTCTCTATTTGGGAGGCATCACGGGCTACAGAATAACAATGATCAACAGTGAATAAAACCTAACGACCAATACCCTTATGGAACACCCTGAACTTATGTAACAGTTACATGGGTAAGAAACAAGAATCGGATATGCTTCGTAGAGTCTGACTTACTAGGCCAAATCCCCAATGTACTTCGTAAATAACTACCAATAAAGAAAACGATATGCGCCTTTCTCTAGTCACCCGCCCGATGACCGACGATAAGCTGCGCCTGGCTGCGCAGATCGGCGTCACCGATATAGTCGCCGACTGTCCGAGGTCGGACCCGGAGGGTTTCGATGCGTTGCATGCGGGCATTACCGCGATCGGGTTGCGTCTCGCCGTCATCGAAAATAACTTGCCCTTGGTCCGCCCCGTGCTGGGACAGGACGGGCGCGATGAAGACATCGAGGAAATCGCGAACGTCATTCGCCAAATGGGCCGGCTTGAGATTCCGATTCTCTGTTACAACTTTATGCCAAGCGGAAACTGGAACCGCACCTCAGTTGAAGTGCCGGAGCGAGGTGGAGCATTGGTGTCGGCCTTTGACGCAAATGAGATGGAGTCGGTTTCGACACTTCTTGCCGATGGAACTTCCCGCGACTCCGAAACTGCAGCGGAAGACCGGGTTCCGGCGGACAGGCTCTGGGAAAATTTGGAATATTTCCTGGAGCGCTTGTTGCCGGTTGCCGAAAAGGAAGGGGTAGCCCTGGCCTGTCATCCCGACGATCCGCCCATGTCACCTTTTCGCGGTTACGATCAGATCATGATCTCACCCGGGGCCTTTGATCGGTTGCTTAGCCTGTCATCCAGCCCGGCGAACGGGATGTGTTTCTGCCAGGGGAGTTTTGCATCAATGGGCGTTGACGTGATAGAGAACATTCGTCACTTCGGAGACAGCATCAAATATGTACACTTCCGGGATGTGCGTGGCGCTGTACCGAAGTTCGTGGAATCTTTTCACGACAACGGCCCGACTGACATGGCCGAGGCCATTCGCACCTACCTGGAGATCGGCTTTGACGGCCCCATTCGGCCCGACCACGTCCCGGTGTTACAAGGCGAATCTACCGACCACGCCGGCTACACTATGCTCGGACGCCTCCACGCTATTGGCTATATGCAGGGCCTCATTGAATCTGCCAGAAAGTTATAGCGAGGCGTAGCCTCCAACCACAGTTCAGGTTAGAAGCAGCTCGCAATGCATTGATTCAGCATATTTCTCGCTGCTTTTCGAAATTTTTTCCACTTGGAACAATCAAGAAAATCCCCTCATTTAACAGGGTATGATGAGTCATTGTACCCTGTTAAATAAAGGAGAAACGTATACAAACTGAGCGGGCCGGGGAAAATTGGACAGGTTGCCGACGCCAAATAAGATAAAAGCAGCCTATGAAAAAGAGACGTACGTTCACCTCCCAGTTCAAGAGCAAAGTCGCCCTGGAGGCATTGCACGAGCAACAGCCGATCCATGAGATTGCCAAACGCTACCAAGTCCACCCATCGCAGGTCACGGAATGGAAGAAGACCTTGCTGGGGCAAGCCAGTACGGTGTTCGACATGGGCAAGGCCCAAGCCGCCCAAGAAACCAAGGACAAGCACCTCAAAGAGCAGCTCTACAAGAACATCGGCCAACTCAAAGTGGAGGTCGATTTTTTAAAAGACAGCTGTGAGAAGCTCGGTGTCCCTTTGCCGCAGGAGTACCATGATTGAGCAGGGCAAACCAGCATGAGTTTGTGAAGTGTACCCGGTACATAAAAAAGGTGTACCGGGTATACACTTTGTATAGATTTAATCCTTAAAGAGCTACGGCTCCTGACGCGTTGGACAGATCACCATCTCGCGCACGCACATCCTCTGTGGAGCTTGGCATACCCAGACAATAGCATCAGCGATATCTTCGGGTACCAGAGGGCCGCCAATCGACTCGGCGTAGTCCAGCCAACCCTGCTTTGCTGCCGGGTCAGTGATGGTCTCGATCAGCTCAGTGCCGACCATCCCTGGCGCCATGGTGATCAATCGGACATTTTTCTGAGAGACTTCTTCGCGAATGGTTTCGGTGATGGCGTGGACCCCGAATTTGGTGCCGCAATAGACCGAGTGCGTGCCAAAGGTTTTACGACCGGCGATCGAGCCCATATTGACAATCGTACCCGACTCTCGCTCGACCATTCCAGGCAACACTGCGTGGATGCCGTTCATCACACCTTTGAGGTTTACATCAATCATCCGATCCCACTCTTCAGGATCCTGAGTGATGGGATCGCCATTGTGCATGACACCAGCATTATTGATAAAATACTCTGTACGATCGAATTTGGCCTCTGCCTCTTGGATAGCGGAAGCAATGGCCTGGCGATCCAGCACATCCACTTCTTTGCAGATACCATCCGGCAAGTCCAGCGCCTGCATCCGATCGATCCGCCTGGCCAATAAAAGCAATGGGTGTCCAGCTTGAGAAAAGGCTTTGGCGGTAGCCGCACCGATACCTGAGCTGGCTCCAGTGATTGTGACTAGTGGCTTCAAGTCTGTTCTTGTGGTTGTCATAGTTTAGAAAATTGATAACGAGTGGTCGTAGAAATGGGGTCAGATAACCCTGTGACTTTCCGATCAGGAGATGATCTCGTCAAAGCCAGTCGAAGATGCGTCATCACGGAGCGTCTCATCCCGAGGAGAATCATTGGGCTCTCACTCGATCCTTTACAGGATGCCTATCCCATTTGTGAAAAAAAAGGCTTTATCATTGGCTCGTTTTTTCTATGGTCCGCAACATGTTGGCCAATCTCACTCTGGGCCGGACGCAGTGAAGTAGGTATCTCTGACAACGATCTATGAAATTCAAGAAGAACAGGAAACTCAAAAGCCATCACCCCGTCGTCCTTATCACCTCCATCATCCTTGCTGCCGCAAGTGTGAGCTGGGCTGACGACGATGCTGACCCACTCGCCCTGAACTACCACCTGATGCATCCGGGCGAAGACAGTCGGCCGGGTGATCCCAACGCGGCGTTTTTTCTGGATGGAACGTACCATTTGCACTACATCCTGCGAACCATGGAGGGGGAAGAAAAATCCTTCGCCTTCGTCCACGTGACCAGTCCTGATATGCTGCACTGGACCTGGCAGCCGACCAAGCTGCAACAATCGTGGGCCGGGCACGGCATGTTCAGTGGCACGGGGTTTTTCACCAAGGACGGCAGGCCGGCGGCGATCTACCACGGTCGGCTCTCCAAGCGCAACCAGATCACCATCGCCAAGGACAGAAAACTGTCCGCCTGGGAAAAGCCCTACCCGATCGAGGTGAAAAACGCCGATGGATCGAAGACGGAAATCAAGCGCCACTGGGATCCTGACCTTTTCCTCATCGGCGACACCTACTACGCGATTTCCGGTGGCCACGAGCAGCCTCTTTTCAAGTCCACCGACCTGAAGAACTGGACCCATGTGGGGCCATTCCTCTCCCACGAGCCGGACGACGTGTTGCTCGGCGAGGATATTTCCTGCGCGAACTTCTTTCCGCTCGGGGACAAGTGGATGCTCCTCTGCATCAGCCACAGCCACGGCTGCCGATACTATCTGGGTGACTGGGATGCGGAGAAGGAGCAATTCGTGCCCGAAACCCACGCCCGCATGAACTGGCCGCGAACCGATCAGGGGCCTCATTTTCTCAAACCGCCCGCCTGGCCCCTGCCGCAAGCCGATTTCTTCGCGCCCGAAAGTGTCCTCACCGAGGACGGACGCCGCGTGATGTGGGCATGGCTGTCCACGCTCAACGAAAAGATCGACCAGAAGACCATCCAGTCCTTACCGCGTGAGCTGAGCCTCGCGGACGACGGCACTCTGCGCATCCGTCCACTGCGCGAACTCGAAACTTTGCGCGGCGAGCGACAGGTTTTTGAAGGCTTTGAGGTAAAAATCGGCCCTGGCGTATGGGGTAAGCACAACCTGAAACAAATCACCGATCTGCCGGGGGACGCCTGCGAGCTGCGACTCACCGTCGATCGCAGCGCAGCGAAGCGCAAACGATTCGGCCTGCGGCTTTTCACCGGGGAGGAGAAAGAGGGGCTGCCGGTGATCATCGATCCCGCTCACCGGACGCTTCAGGTGGGCACGACCAAAGCGCCTTTCGCCGTGGCCGACCTGCCCGAGGGCGAAGACGTGGATATCCGAATCTATATCGACAAATATCTCGTCGAGGTATTCGTCAACGATCGGCAGGCGATGATTGCCGCTGATTTGGATTGGCGTTCCGGCAGCGGTGTCACTGCCTACACCTACGGCACGACGACGACTTTCAAAACGCTCGAGGTCTGGCCCCTGAAACCCACCAACCAGGGCTACCACGAGGCGAGAAAGAACAAATTTTGGCAACCGAACTAAGCATACCATGCGCCTTTCCCTAACAACCCGCCCGCTTGATCGACGACAGGCTGCGCAGATTGGCGTCACGGAGGAACTCTGGCTATTCGTTAGAGCTAAGACGTTGATATGGTTATGGGGCCGGCTTTGATTTCAGACTTAAGTAAAAGTGGTATTTGGTCGCTTTAGAAAAAAGGTTTCCTCGCTGGCAGGGTTCTCTTTTTTGCGAAAGCGACCTTCAGATAATGCTCAGCACGTTTCCCCGAAACGCCAGCGAACGTACCTCATCTTGATGAGAATCAATAGCCTTTGAGTTCATCCTTTACAGGATGGATATCCTATTTATGAAAAACAAGGCTTTTATTTTTGGCTTGGTTTGCCTACGGTTTGCAGCATTAAAGTTACTGACAGCGGTCTTCGATGTTTGCGGTTCTCTTGTTTCGCTTTGGGACTGCTAACCGCTTGGCTCACCACTGGTTTATGTATCGCGGTCGATGCGGATCATGCTCAGCGGATGCGCGAAGGATTGGCGTTGTTTGATTCCACGATAGCGCCGCTGCTGAAGGAGAATTGCGTGAACTGCCACGGCGGGCAAAATGTGAAGGGCGACCTCGATTTCGCCACGCGGGCCGGGTTGCTGAAAGGCGGTTCGCATGGTCAGACCATTATTCCTGGCGATGGGGCGGGTAGCTTTATGTATCAAGTGACGGCACGGCTTGAGGAGCCCTTTATGCCGTCGAAGGGGGATCCGCTCGGTCCGAAACAAGTTGAGGCACTGAAACGATGGATCGACCTGGGTGCTCCCTACAGCAAACCGTTGGTAGACGATCCGCGCGAGGTCGTGGACCTCAGTGTGGTCACCGATGAAGATCGTCAGTTCTGGTCTTTCCGGCCTCTTCAGACCGACTTTGGTGGCCGCAATAGCGTCGACCAGTTCATAACCAGGAAACTGGAAGAACAGGGGCTATCCCTTTCGCCAGTAGCGGATCGCCGCACATTGATCACCCGGGTGAGCTTGGATCTAACCGGTTTGCCTCCAACCCCTGAGGAGGTCGATGCGTTTCTCGCCGACGCATCTCCAGATGCCTGGGAGAAGGTCATCGGCCGCCTTCTCGACAGTCCGCACTATGGCGAACGCTGGGCGCGGCACTGGATGGACTTGGCCCGGTATGCCGACAGCGGCGGATTTGAGAATGATAACAACCGGCATCATGCCTGGCCCTACCGGGATTTCCTGATCCGGGCCTTTAACCAGAACATGCCCTACGATCAGTTTGTTCACTGGCAACTGGCGGGTGATGAAATCGCGCCGGACGATCATCTCGCCTGGCAGGCGACCGGTTTTCTCGCCGCAGGGGTGAAGAACGGACAGATCACCGAACGCGAGGCGGAGCTGGAGCGATACGATGTGATCGACGACTGGGTGAACACCACCGGCAACGCCTTTCTCGGGCTGTCGCTGGGCTGCGCCCGCTGCCATGACCATAAGTTCGACCCAATACCAGCTGCCGATTACTACTCGCTCGCCTCGATCTTTGCGACGACCACGCGCAGGTATGAAAATATACATCTACCCCAAACCGCCGAAGACCGTGCCCGGTCGGACGCCCACGAAAAGGCTATCGCCAATGCCAAAGCGAAACTGGAACAATACGAAAAACAACTACTACTCAAAAAGGATCGTAGCGAGGCAGCAGCTGATCCTGCAGGTTGGGTTTATCTACCTACCGAGTCTTTCGTGGGTCTGAGCAGTCCGCCGGAAAATAATGCCAATGAGTTGCATCGAACCACGATGAAGGTAGAGGAAGTCGCGCCACACACGTTTCAGGCGACCTATGTCAATGGTGGCCACGCCGGTTACGTCCTCAATTTTCGCACCTCGCTCGCCGGTATCCGTGGCGTAAGTATAGAAATGCTACCGGACCTGGAGAATCCCACCGGCGGAATCGGGACCAGTATGATCGGGCGAATCAACCTATCCAAGGTGACTGTCACAGCTACACCTTTCACCGATGATAAACCAGGTAAATCGATACCGGTGAAATTCAATGTAACGGATACGACTGATGGTGATCAGGCTCAGCAAGCCAAGCGGCTTTACGGAATCGAAAAAGGCACCGCGAGAAATACCATCTTCGGCGGCGTCGAGCCACAAGCTTTGTTTCTCGGTTGGGATCAGTTGCCTGCTGCCGATGAGTATCGATTCTCCGTCCGGCTGCCCTGTGCGAATGACACTCCCGAGGGAAGGTTTGGCCTTGGAAAAGTCAGGCTCAAGTTTTTACTGGGCACTGAAAAACGCCCACTTCTCGAGCCAGCTGTCGATGGCAAATGGTTAGTCGAAGCAACCAATACTCCATCACCATCGAAGCAGGCTACGCTGGCAGCTCTAGCCATCGCCGATCCTGAATGGATCAAGCTGGCCAGACAAGTCCAGGACCTAACGGATCAATTACCTCCAGCCCCATTCCAAACCGCCCTAGTCACCACCGAAGGAAAGACACCTGCCCACTGGAAAACCCAGAGCGTCGATTTCTGGGAAGACGTCTATTTGCTTCGACGAGGATCTCCGGCCAACAAAGAAAGAAAAGCTGAGCCAGGCTTTCTCCAGGTAGTCGCCCTGAATGATGGCGAACAAGAGTTTTCATCCTGGGAGCAAGCTGTCGCCAATCCGATCACATCGGGAAGGCGAACCGCCTTGGCCAGCTGGCTGACGGACGCAGAAAAAGGCGCCGGACGACTCGCTGCTCGGGTCATGGTCAATCGCCTCTGGCAACATCACTTCGCCAAAGGCATCGTTTCGACGCCAAGTGATTTTGGCGCCCAGGGCACGCCTCCTACGCACCCGGAATTGCTCGATTGGTTAGCGCAGCAGTTCATCGACTCCGGTTGGGATCTGAAAGCGATGCACAGGCTGATCCTCACCAGCGCCACCTGGCGACAAAGCTCTGCCTTGCGAGAGGATGCAGCTGAACCGGATCCCCACAACCACTGGCTCTGGCGCTACCCACCTCACCGGCTCGAAGCCGAGGTCATTCGCGACCGGATGCTCGCCGTCAGCGGATTGCTCGATCGCACGATGTATGGCAAAGGAACGCTCGACGAGGCCATGTTTCGCCGTAGTATCTATTTCGAGATCAAACGCAGCCAACTGATCCCAATGATGGTTCAGCTCAATTGGCCCGACACCCTTGCCAGTCTCGATCAACGCGCGGTAACGACGGTCGCTCCCCAGGCCCTGTTGATGATGAACAATCCCCAGGTGCGAAAGTATAGTGAAACCTTTGCTAAGCATCTAGGTAGTCAATCAAGCGGATTCGGTGAGCAGATCGAATCTGCCTATCAGCGCGCCCTCGGGCGCCCGCCGACCGAATCGGAACGGAGCGCTGCTCGTGCCTTCCTCACCTCATCCGGGAGTCAGCCGCCGAAAGAGCGACTGGCCGATTTCTGCCAGACACTGTTTAGTTTGAATGAATTTGTCTATCAGCAGTAAAGAGATGCCAGTGACCAAGTTTACATGCCTATTGATAATCCTATCGGTGGCAATCATCCGGACGAGCGCCGATGAAACTGCCGTCGGTATCCCTAACGATGTCGCCACGCTCACAGACTCGCGCGAAGCCCTCGCCAGCTATCCGCATCGTCCACGCTATCATCTATCCTCTCCAATCGGCACTATGCACGACCCGGGTGGTTTTGCCTACTGGAAGGGCAAGTATCATCTATTCTATATTTCGTCCGGCGGCAAAGGGCACGCGGTAAGCGAGGACATGGTTCACTGGGAGGATCGTGCCCGTATCCCCGGCATCGCTGGTCTCACGGGGCAAATGCAGGTGACGGAAAACGAGGCCCTGCTCAGTTTCGCGCGAGGCAGAAACGGCGTCTACCTGGCCAGCGCAAGTGACGAGGAACTGGAATCCTGGACTACGTGGAAAGCTCTGGCCGAGGATGAACTCAAAGCAGATCACTCGACTCCAATCGACTCCTTCTTTTGGCAGGAAGATGACCAATGGTGGATGGTCCTTCGCCAAGCCAAGGAACGCACCGGACTCTACCATTGGGACAACAAATTTCCGCGCCTGAGCCTTTTCCACTCCTGGGATCTGCGCACCTGGACCCGGCATCCCGAGCCATTTTTCGAAAAGCGCTACGGGATTGAGCGCGGGCACGACCTCGCCTGCGCAAGCCTGATGCCTATTGGCAAAGACCGGCATCTGCTCTACTACTTCGTTCACGCCCGTGGACCTGCCTACACCATAGGAAAGTATCATCCTCAGTCGCGGACTTTTGAAGAAGAGCACAGTCAACAATTCAGCTTCGCCCCTGTTCTTTCCGGTGCACTTCACGCGCCGTCAGGATTGATCACACCGGACGGACGGTTGGTAACCATCTTTAACATCACCGAAAACATGGGGCCTAAGCGGGAGTCGATTTCCGAGGGCTGGAAGGGAATGATGTCTTTACCACGTGTCCTTTCGCTACACAAAAATTATGGCAAACCTCCCGTGCTCGCGGAAAAACCGTTTATCATCGAGTCGAACCTGCGAGACTTCTTCAACCCGCTGCGGATCGAGCCAGTCGCGGAGCTGAAAAGCCTGAGAGGTGAGTCCATCTCGATCGAGAACCTAACGGTGGATTCCGGCAAAGAGGTCGTCCTGCCGAAGGTCAGCGGACGAGCCCTTGAGATCGAGGCCGAAATCGACTTTCGAGAAGCCAGGGAAGTATCTCTCGATATTCTCCGGTCCCCCGTAGGAGAAGAGCGCACCCGGATCCGTTTATTTCGAGAGGCATGGCATGGTCGGTCGCAGAATGCTCACACCCTCAGTATCGATGTGAGCGAAAGCACACTTGATCCACGTGTCCCCGCGCGGATGTCGGAGTCGGGACCGCTTTGGCTTGAGGACAAAGTGTTGCTGCGACTGCGTGTATTCATTGATCACAGTGTGGTCGAAGTCTTTGCCAATAATAGGCAATGCTTGACGGTCCGGACCTATCCGAGTAGAGAAGACAGCCAACAGGTCTCTTTCCGGGCAAGAGGCGGGAGCGCGACGCTGAAACAATTGACCGCCTGGAAAATGAAGTCGATCTGGCCGGAGTTGGCGGAGTAGTGATAAATTTATAGTCAAAGTGATGAATCGAAGAACCTTCCTATCTCAAACCGGAGCAGGAGCCGGATTGATCGGGCTCAATTCCGTGCTCGCCGATGACGGCGCACTTGCCGGTGGTCTACATCATCCCGCTACCGCGAAGCGGGTGATCTGGCTGTTTCTAAACGGCGGCCCCAGCCATATCGACACCTTTGACTACAAACCGGCGCTCACCAAACATGCCGATGAACCGCTCCCCGGTTTCGATCCGAAAAGCGCCTTCTTTTCAGGCGCACAAGGCAACCTGATGCCTTCTCCATTTACTTTTCGTCCCTATGGCGAGAGCGGAAAAATGATCTCCGAGGTTTTTCACCAGACCGCCTCGCGTCATGCCGATGATATCGCTTTCATCCATTCCTGCTACTCGGAATCGAATAACCACACCCCGGCCCTGTTCCAGATGAACTCCGGATTACCGCGTCTTGGTTTTCCCAGCATGGGGTCGTGGCTGCTCTACGGGCTGGGAACAGAGAGCCGCGATCTCCCTGGATTTGTAGTCATGACGGACACCAAAGGACGCGGCTTCCCAAAAGGCTATGCCCAGAACTGGAGCAGTGGTTTCCTCCCGGGAACCTATCAGGGAACATCGCTCAATATACAGGGAGACCCGATCAATGACCTCAGCCGCCGCAAAGGCATGAGCGCATCCCAGCAGAAAGAACAGCTCGATCTGCTCAATCTATTGAATCGCGGCGGCAATCGCCAAACCTGTCTGGAAGACGAAATGGAAGCCCGTATTCAGTCCTTTGAGCTTGCCTTTCGGATGCAAGCCGCTGCGCCCGAAGCACTCGACGTCATGCGCGAAAGCGAAGCCACCCGAAATCTATACGGCATCGACGAACCGCACTGCGATCATTTTGCCCGTCAATGCCTGATGGCCCGCCGTCTCGTCGAACGCGGCGTCCGAATGGTACAAATCTATAGTGGCGGTGAATCCAATGACAATAGTTGGGATGGCCACGTCAATATCAAAGCAAACCATGGCGGATTCGGGCAGGAAGTTGATCAGCCCATCGCTGGATTGCTCACCGATTTGAAAGCAAGGGGTCTCCTGGATGACACCCTGATTCTCTGCTGCGGCGAGTTCGGACGTCAGCCCGTGGCCCAGAAGAGCGCCAACCCCGGGCGCGATCACAATCCATTTGCCTATACCGCGTGGATGGCCGGAGGCGGCATTCGCGGAGGAGTCAGCTATGGAGCAACCGATGAATTCGGCTACAAAGCCACTGAGAAGAAAGTGAGCATCCACGACATCCACGCTACCGTCCTGCACACGCTAGGGATCGACCACGAGCGCCTAACTTATCGCTTTAATGGTCGCGATTTTCGCTTAACTGATGTCTTCGGCAACGTTATTCATAATGTGCTTGCGTGATCATTGAGCGAGCTTGATGTCTTCCTGACGGTGCAAACTGTGCTCAATTAACTGATTACTTTCCAATTAGGTTCAACTCAGTGATCTCGGCCACTGCTTGAGGTGCGTCAGGAACAGCGGCGATCTCTGTTGGCTCCAATAGGTCTCTTTGTAAGTTTCGCCCCCTCCGTCAACCAGAAGCTGGCCGGAAATCTGTTTTTTTGCGCCAATCCGACTAAATCGCAAAATACGGCAGTTTCAAAATATCTTCCAATTCTTGAAATGCTGACCTGCCCTTCCGGCAATAGTTAGCAAGATTGGGCAAAACGGGTCTAGGATTTCAAAAAAAGGACCGTTTAGCATGGCAGATTTGGCCATCAGCTGATGAATGGAAAGCGAGGAGTCCCTCCAATGGCCGATCCCGACCAGTTCACTTCCATCAATCCAACCTTACATCACTCCATCACTCCATCACTCCCTAGGAGCCTCCGGCTCGTTACCTTTTCATCGTATGAAAAAAGCTCCAGACCACCGCTCCGCCGCGACGAAATCGACACGCTCGATGTGGAAATCCGCGCTGGCG
>MDTA01090036.1_pt1 | contig 11689 bp, 13 predicted proteins | sample 811151 | NCBI WGS metagenome assembly MDTA01 (sample SAMN05326648, study PRJNA326480) | marine metagenome | isolation source: seawater | place: Indian Ocean: South | collected 2010 | reverse complement strand
TAGAAAAATTAAAATAGACAATATTCTTTACGATATCGACAAAGTTCCTGAATTAAATAAAAAATTAAAACATGATATATCTATTTTAGTAGACAGAATTGTTTTGAATTCTTCTTTAGGAAATAGATTGGCAGAAAGTATTGAAACTTCAGTTAATATTGCAAATGGTCTTTTATTTGTCGAATATGAGGATGAAACTTTACCAAAAAAATTTAGGAAAATTGAAAAATTAATTTTTTCAACTAAATTTGCTTGTCCTGAAAGTGGTTTTACAATTGAAGAAATTGAACCAAGATTATTTTCATTTAACAGTCCATTCGGAGCCTGTGAGGAGTGTGAGGGCATAGGTATCAAATTAAATGTTGATCCAAAATTAGTTATACCTGATGAAAAAAAAAGTATATCCGATGGAGCAATTGAACCTTGGGCTAAGACGACTACATTATATTATGCACAAACTTTAGCTTCATTGGCCAAGCATTATGAATTTTCTCTTGATGATAAATGGTCAAAACTTCCAAAAAAGATCAAAGAAATTATTCTTTATGGTTCAGACGAGGAAGAAATAAAATTTTCATATGACGATGGTTATGAAAAATATTCTCATAAAAAAAGTTTTGAAGGTGTAATCAACAATCTTGAAAGAAGATATTTAGAAACTGATAGTGATTGGAAAAGAGAGGAAATATCTCAATATCAATCAGATTCAAACTGTGAAAGATGTAACGGACATAGATTAAAAGATGAGGCTTTATGCGTAAAAATAGATGGATTACATATTAGTGAAGTAACAAAAAAATCAATTAACGACGCAGCTATTTGGTTTAAAGAACTTAAAAAAAAGTTAGATGAAAGACAGTTTAAAATAGCTGAACATATTTTAAAAGAAATAAACGAGAGGTTAAATTTTTTATTAAATGTAGGACTAGACTATTTAACACTGTCAAGAGAGTCTGGTACATTGTCAGGTGGTGAAGCTCAAAGAATTAGGCTAGCTTCACAAATAGGTTCAGGATTAACAGGTGTATTATATGTTTTAGATGAACCCTCTATAGGACTTCATCAAAAAGACAATGTAAAATTAATTAATGCTCTAAAGAGATTACGTGATTTAGGAAATACAGTTATAGTAGTCGAACACGATACTGAGACGATGGAAAATGCCGATCATATAATAGATCTTGGTCCTGAAGCTGGAAATAAAGGTGGACAAGTTATTGCATCAGGCACATGTAAAGAAATTAGCAATAATAAAAATAGTATTACAGGAAAATATCTTTCAAAAAAATTTAAAATTGAAATTCCAAAAAAAAGAAGATTAGCCAAAAATGGAAGGTTTTTAGAAATTACTGGTGCAACTGGCAATAATTTAGACAATGTAAATTTAAAAATTCCACTTGGTAGTCTGACATGTGTTACTGGGGTATCTGGAAGTGGAAAATCTACACTTATTTTACAAACTCTTTTTAATGCTTTAAATTTGACGCTTAACAATAATAAATCGAGAAAAATTCCTAAACCATTTAAGAATTTTAAAGGAACAGAATTAATTGATAAAATTATAGATATCGATCAATCTCCAATCGGAAGAACACCTCGATCTAACCCAGCAACTTATACAGGTGCATTTGGACCTATCAGGGACTGGTTTACAAGTTTGCCAGAGTCTAAAAGTAGAGGTTATAAACCAGGAAGATTTTCATTCAATGTAAGAGGTGGTAGATGTGAAGCGTGTGAAGGAGATGGAGTAATAACTTATGAAATGCACTTTTTACCAGACGTTTATATACAATGTGATGAATGTAAAGGAACTAGATATAATAGAGAAACTCTAGAAATTAAGTTTAAAGATAAAAGTATTGCAGATGTTCTAGATATGACAGTTGACGAAGGTTGTGAATATTTTGAAAATATATCAAATATAAAATCCAAATTATTGACTTTAAAAAAAGTTGGACTTGGATATATAAAAATTGGACAACAGGCAACTACACTATCTGGCGGAGAAGCTCAAAGAATTAAGCTTGCAAAAGAATTGTCAAAAAGATCAACTGGAAGAACTATGTATATTTTAGATGAACCTACTACTGGATTACATCAGCATGATATAAAAAAATTATTAGAAATCTTACATACTTTTGTTGCTTTAGGGAATACAGTAGTTGTAATTGAGCATAATTTGGATGTTATCAAAACAGCTGATTATATTGTTGATATGGGGCCTGAAGGTGGTGTCAAAGGGGGTAAAATTATCGCAGAGGGAAAACCTGAGGAAATATCTAAAATTGATATGAGTTATACCGGTAGATTTCTAAAAGAATTGCTAAATTAATTAAATTTTTAAGATTAAAAAAAATTCAAATTAGTATATATTATTTTAATGAGTAATTTATTATCTTCTTTATCTAAAACAATCCATGCCTCATTAGCTGTCTCAGTATTATTATTTTTAGGTCTATTTTACTTAAATGACGGTTTTAGTTTTGATATATTGTTCTGGAGTTGGATTACTAGATATTTCCATGTAGTTGTAGGAATTATGTGGATTGGTTTATTATGGTATTTTAACTTCGTCCAAATTCCAAATATGACAAAAATTCCAGATGAACAAAAACCTGCAATAAGTAAGGTAATTGCCCCAGCAGCACTTTTTTATTTTAGATGGGGTGCGGCTTTAACAATCTTATCTGGCCTAATACTAGCTGGTTTGAATGGTTATTTACACGATGCTATGACACTGAGTATTGGTTCAGGAGTTCCTAAACACACGGCAATAGGAATAGGAATGTGGCTTGGAATAATTATGGCTTTTAATGTTTGGTTTGTCATTTGGCCTAATCAAAAAAGAGCATTGGGTCTTGTCGATTGTGATCCAGAGTTAAAAGCTAAATCAGCAAAAACGGCTATGCTTTTTTCAAGAACAAATACTTTATTATCTTTACCTATGTTGCTATCAATGGTAGCTGCACAGAATCTTTATTAAGTTTTATCGTCATCCTTTAGTATTGTTTTTTGACTAACATTAAGTCGTACTAAAACAGTATTAGCAATATATATAGAAGAATATGTGCCAAAAATAACTCCAAAAATCATTGCTAAAGCAAATCCTTTAAGTATCTCACCGCCAAAAAAAAATATTGAAAATAATGCTAATAAAGTTGTTATCGATGTTATTAGAGTTCTAGATAATGTCTCATTAATTGAAATATTTGTTAATTCAAAAATTTTGATATCGGAATATTTTTTTAAATTTTCTCTTACTCTATCAAAAATTACTACTGTGTCATTCATAGAGTATCCAACGATTGTCAGGACAGCAGCTACTATTGATAGATTTATCTCAAGTCCAAGTAAAGAAAAAAATCCCAAAGTAACTATTACATCATGAAACAGAGCTATAATTGCACCTAAACTAAATTGCCACTCAAATCTAATCCAGATATAAATGAGCATCAATAACAACGAAACAGTAATTGCAATTACACCTGATCTTAATAATTCTGAACTTACCTTAGGGCCAACATTTTCAACTCTTCTAAAATCAAAATTATTACCAAAAGATTTGTCTAAAGATTCTTTAATTTCCTCAATAATATTTTTTTTGTTATTTTGATTTTCAAATTTAATTAAAAAATCATTATCATTGCCAAATTTTTTTACTGAAACGTCACCTAAATTCATTTGATTAAACTTATCTCTCAAACTAGAAGTATTTATTTTTTCTTCAGCGGATCTCAATTCTATTAGCGTTCCTCCTTTAAAATCAATTCCAAAATTCAGCCCTTTAAAAATGAGTAACAATAAGGAAAAAATGATCAAAAAAGATGAGAGAACATTAAATTGATTATAATATTTGTTAAAAGAAATCATCTTATAAAATACCGTGTTTATTCTTATTTTTAGATACGTAAAGAACAGTCAGAAGTCTAGCTATAAAATAAACAGAAAATAAAGTTGTAAATATTCCAACTCCCAGAGTAATTGAGAAACCTTTAATAGGACCTGATCCCATAAAAAATAATATCAAAGCAGCTAATAAAGTTGTTATATTAGCATCGAGAATCGCTGTTTTTGATTTAGTGTAGCCACTATCAAAGGCAATTAGATTATTTTTTTCATTTTTAAGTTCTTCTTTTATTCTTTCGAATATCAAAACGTTCGCATCAACTGCCATACCAACGGTTAAAATAATACCAGCAATACCAGGTAATGTTAGAGTAGCTTCAAATAAAGTTAAAACTCCAATTAAAAGAAATAAATTTATAATTAATGCAATATTAGTAATTAATCCAAAAACTTTATATTTAAAGAATATAAATAAAACTACTAATGCAAAACCAATTAGTAATGCTATTTTACCAGCGTCAATAGAGTCTTGACCTAAATCTGGACCCACTGTTCTTTCTTCAATAATATTTAATGGCGCAGGTAGAGCTCCAGAACGTAATAGCAAAGCTAAATCAGTAGCTGATTGAAATGTAAAACCACCACTTATTTGCCCGCTTCCACTAGCTATAGTATCTCTTATTACTGGTGCACTGATTATCTTTCCATCTAAAACTATTGCAAGTTGCCTTCCTATACCTGTTGCAGTTGCTTTACCAAATCTTTTTGCACCAACTCTGTCCAAAGTAAATGTAACAACAGTTTCATTTGTTTGACTATCCATACGTGGTTGAGCATCCAAAAGATTATCTCCACTCATTATTATTCTTTTACTTACTATTGCTTCTTCTTCAGTATCTTCAAACTTTAGTTTTTCAGATCCAAAAGTACCAGTGTCACTCAAAGATACAAATCTAAAAGATAAATTTGCTGTTTTTCCAAGCAAAGATTTAATTCTCATTGGGTCATCTAATCCAGGAAGTTCGACTAGAATTCTGTCATTTCCCCTTTTAAGAATATTTGGTTCATTAGTACCAACTTCATCAACTCTTCTTCTTACAATTTCTAGAGCTTGATCTTGAGATGAAGTTTTTAACTCAATTAAACCTTGTTTTGAAAAATTTAATATAATGAAATCATTTTCATCTTTAAAATCAAATTGATGAGATTTAAATCTAGGATAATAGGGATTGATGTCACTTTCTTCATTTATAAAATCTGTAATAAATTTTTCTTTGTCCATATCACTAATTGTGAAAAAAATTTTTTGGTCGTTAATTTTAAGATTTTTAATTTTAATATTTTTTTCTTTATAATAATTTCTTAGCTGTATTGAAAAGTTTTGAAGTTTTTGGTCTATAAGAGGATTGTTATCAATTTCAAGTAGAAGATATGAACCACCTTGCAAATCTAAACCTAAATTAATTTTTTTGTTTAAAAAATTATTATCAAATTTTATTAAATTTGATGAAGCAATTAATATTAAGATTAAAGAGAATAAAATGATAAAAAATATTTTTAATTTTGAAAAATATAACACTTTAATTTATTAAAAAATTATTTTTTTACTTCTTGAGAGCTCATTAGACTCTGAATACCAGTGCCTCTTATAACTTCAACAGTGACATTGTCAGCAATCTCTACTTCAACTTTATCATTATCTACAACTCTAGTTATTACACCCGTTATACCTCCAGAAGTGACTACTTTGTCACCTTTTTTTAAACTCTCAACCATCGCTTTATGCTCTTTTACTTTTTTCTGTTGAGGTCTAATTAGAAAAAAATAAAAAATAACAAAAATTAATATAAGAGGTATAAATTGACCTATTCCTGCGCTATCCATAATACTCCTTGATTAAAAAGAATTACTATACCAAATGAAGAATTAAAACAACTTTAATTGGACGAAATTTTTTCCAAATTATTCATATAGGGCCTTAATACTTTAGGGACAATAATTGAACCATCTTTTTGTTGGTTATTTTCAAGAATAGCTATCAAAGTTCTGCCAATAGCTAAACCACTTCCGTTTAAAGTACCAACAAATTCCATTTCTTTTTTTTCATTCTTATATCGACATTTCATTCTCACAGCCTGAAATGTAGAACAAGATGAGCAAGATGAAATCTCTCTGTATCTATTTTCTGATGGAAGCCATACTTCAATATCATAAGTTTTTTCAGCACTAAACCCCATATCTCCAGTGCATAAAATTACTTTTCTATAAGGAAGTTTTAGTTGATCTAATATATTAGTTGCACAATTTGTCATTCTCTCTAATTCATCTTGACACTTATTCTGCTCTACAACACTTACTAGTTCAACTTTGTAGAATTGATGTTGTCTCATCATACCTTTTGTATCTTTTCCATAACTACCAGCTTCTTTTCTAAAGCAAGGGGTTGAAGCAACAAATCTAAAAGGAAGTTTTTTTTTATCGATTATTTGCTCTTTCACCATATTAGTTAAAATTACCTCAGCGGTAGGTATCAAAAACTTTCTTCCTGTTTTTTCTTCCGTTTTAATTTCAAATTGATCATTTTCAAATTTAGGTAATTGTCCTGTACCAAACATTGTATTTTCTGAAGCTAAAAGCGGCGGGGATACTTCTTCATATCCATTATTTAAAATATGTGTATCAAGCATAAAATTTGAAAGAGCTCTTTCTAAATGTGCTAACTTATCTCTTACAAAAACAAATCTTGCTCCAGTTGTTTTTGTTGCAAGATCAAAATTAAGCATGCCTAATTTTTCACCTAATTCATAGTGAGATTTGGGTTTAAAATCAAAATTAGGAATTTGACCCGTTTTAGAAATCTCAATATTATCTTTTTCTGTATGTCCTTCTGGAACATCTGGGTGAGGTATATTGGGTATATTGGAAAGTATACTATCTAATTCTAATTTTATTTTTTTTTTGGTCATCTGAAATTTTATCTATACTAGAAGAAATGCTTTTAGATTTTTCAAAAAGATCTTTGTCTTTTGACTTCGATATGTCTTTTTTTTGTTGTTCTAATTTTTCTTTTTCTTGTATTGCTTGTCTATTTTGCTCATCTAAAGTTTTTAATTTTGTAAAATCAACATCAGTGACTCTTTTTTGTATTGCCTTTTTAAAAGCTTCAAAATCTTTTCTGATTTCTTTTAAATTATGCATCTGATTTTTTAAAGTTTCTGTTTTCTATTATTTTTACAGAAAATATAGATAATTCATAGAGTATTAATAATGGTATAGCTAAACCAATTTGAGTTATCGGATCTGGTGGTGTTAATAATGCAGCAGCTGCAAAAATTATAACAACAACATATTTCCTTCTTTGTTTTAAAAATTCTGAATCAACTAAACCAATTCTTGCTAACAGACTCAAAACAACAGGAAGTTGAAAACTAATTCCAAATGCAAAAATTAATTTCATAACTAGGGAAAGATACTCATTTACCTTCGCCTCTAATTGAATAGGTAAATTAGTAGAGACTCCTGAGCTTTCAAATGACAAGAAAAACTTAATAGCTAATGGCATAATCAAATAATAAACAAGCACACCGCCTAAAAAAAATAAAATTGGTGTTAAAACTAAATAAGGTAGAATTGCAATTTTCTCATGTTTATATAAACCTGGTGCAATAAACTTCCAAATTTGCATTAATATAAATGGACAAGTAACAAAAAAGGCAGTGAAAAAAGAAACCTTTAAGTAAGTTAAAAAAGTTTCTTGTAAAGCTGTAAAAATTAATCTTCTATTTAAATCATCATTTTTTACAGCACTTGCATAAGGTTCAACTAAAAAACCATAAATATGTTCTGCAAAAAAATAACAACCAATAAAAAAAATAATTAAAAAAATAAAACTATTAATTAGTCTTTTTCTTAGTTCTGTTAAATGGCTTACAAAACTATTGTCTTTATCATCATGACTCATCTTTTTTATCTTCTTTTTGGTTTATTTTATCTTTTTCAACGTCAATGTTAGACACTTCATTTTGAATATTATTTAAATATCTTTTAGTTGAACCAATCCATGAACCAACTTTTTTTAACATTATTGGAAAATCTTTTGGCCCAAGAACAACTATTGCTATAGCTACTACAATTAGTATTTCAAACCAACCAATTGTAGGCATTAGATTTACTCTTTTTTATTTGTATCTTGATTGTCTTCGGAAATATTTTTTGTTTCTTGGTCATCGTTTACATCAGATGCCATACCTTTTTTAAAACTCTTAATCCCTTTGGCAACATCACCCATTAAACTGGATATTTTTCCTCTTCCGAATAATAAAACTACAAGTATTACTACTATAGCTATTTGCCAAATTCCTATACTCATACAAACTTATAACCTTTTTATTTAATATTTAAAAGATTTTTTATTTTTTTTCTTCAGAGTCTAGAGTGCTATTTAACATTTCATCAATATTTGAATAGATATCCTCTTTTTTATTGTTTTGTTTTTCTTTATAAAATTTCCCTGTTCCAAAAATAGTACTATCAATACTAGTATTGTCGATTAATCCTGCTGCTCCTAGCTCATCTACTGTTGGTAAATCAGATAATTTTTGTAAATTAAAATGACTCAAAAAGTCCTCAGTGGTTACATATTGAATAGGTTTTCCTGGCACATCTTTTCTACCGCCTGGTTTAACCCAGTTTAGTTCCATAAGAATTTCAATAGTATTAGTCCCAAAAGCTACACCTCTAATTTCTTCAATTTCAGCTCTAGTTACAGGCTGGTGATAAACAATTATTGATAATGTTTCAATGGCAGCCTTAGAAAGTTTTTTTTCTACTGTTTTTTCTTGTGCCATCAAATTAGATAAATTTGGAGAAGTTCTAAAAGACCATCTCTTAGAAATACAAACTAAATTTATTCCCCTTCCAGAATATTCTTTTTGTATTTTTTCCAATATTTTCTCAATATCTACATTTTTAGATATTTTGCTTTGAATAGTTTCTATATTTAAAGGTTCGGCTGCAGCGAAAATTATTGCTTCAATTTCTTTTTCAACTTGTGATAATTTTGAAGGGAAAGAAATAATATTATTATTTTTGTTAAATTTTTTTTTTATCATTTTGTTTCTTTTATATATATATCTTCAAACAGATTATCTTGTTTTATTTCTAAATTTCCTTCTTTGACTAATTCTAATGAACCAGCAAATATGCCTGCTTGTCCAGTTTTCTTATATTTTTGATTTTTCTTAAAATCATTAGGTATTAAATCATCCAATTTTTTCCAATCTAAAAGTTGGCCAAAGAAGTTTTTAATAGTGCTGATTCCTTCTTCAGTTGTAAAAACTGGTAACTTTGGGATATTTATTTTTTGAAAATCTTTTGTCATAATAATGGATGAATAAGTCTTCAATAATTCAAATAAATTTAGTTTATACTCACTATTATAAATTGGTTTGATACCTAATTTCATTCCTCTCGATCTAATTTCTCTTCCTAATCTTTTTCTTTTAAGCATTTGATCAGATAATAAACGTATCAACTCAAGTTTTTTTAATTGTAATTTTAATCTTTCTGCTACCTCATTAACTTTAAATTCTTCCTCAGGTGAGCTTGGAAGTAACAGTTTAGACTTTAAATAAGCTAACCATGTTGCCATTAACAAATATTCTGAAGCAATTTCCAGGTTTAATTCATTTTCCTTTTTAATAAAATCATTAAATTGATCTGCTAATTTTGTAATTGAAATATTTTCTAAATTTACTTTCTGCGTTTTAGCTAATTCTAATAAAACATCAAGCGGGCCATTATAATTTTCAATATCAACACTAAATAATGAAGAATCCTTTTCTGACATTTAAAGATATTAGCTTAAAAATTTATAAAATTGTGATGTTTTTTTTATTATAAAATTATCAACTTTTGGAGAATTTGCTGCAATTATTTCCATTTCATTATAGTTCCCATTGCAATGTAAGGCTAAATTACAACCAGCTTTAAACGTTTTGATTGTATTGTCTTTTAAAGTCAATTTAAGACTTTTCATGGACAAATCATCAGAAATAATAATGTTTTTAAAACCAATCCTCTTTCTGATTATTTGAATAATTTTTTTTGAGTGAGTTACAGTGTTCGACTTATCAAGTTTCTTAAAAATTATATGAGCTGTCATTGCAAAAAAAGAATTTTTGTTTTTAAAAGTATAAAAGTCATTTTTAATCAAATAATCATATTTCTTATTAACGATTGGAGTAAATTTGTGACTATCTACTTTTGCAAGACCATGTCCTGGTATATGTTTCATCACTGTTCCTATACTGTTGTCATGAAAATATTTAATACAATAATTTCCTATTTGGGAGACTATTTTAGGATCTTGAGAAAAAGATCTATTTCCAATTATATTACTAGAACCTTTTAAGCGTAAATCTAACACAGGAACTGTATTTATATTTATGCCTATTTTATTAAGCAAAAATGATGTTTTATCAATATATAATCTAAAATAAATTTTAAATTTAGCGATATCTTCTAAATATTTTTTTCCAAAAAATTCAGAAGTGTATTGATCCACAGAAATAATATTGGATAAACGATTTATCCGTCCACCTTCTTGATCAATCAATATTGGATATTTATTATCTTTAAAAATTTTTCTTATAGAATTTGTTAACTTTCTGGTTTGACTTATAGTTACTATATTTCTTTTAAAAAGAATTACTCCCCAAGGTCTATATTTTTTAAGAAATTTTTTTTCTTTTGCTGATAATTTAATTGATTTAATGCCAGTGATAAATGACCTTCGATTATTCATTGTTTTCTAATAATTTCCAAAAGTTAAATTTTCTTTTGTTTTTATCTTTATCTTGATTGACGTATTCTATAATATTTTTTGTGTTATTTTCTAATACAGGTAATTTTTTTGAATAATTCTTAATTTTGATATCAATTTGATTTAAAGATCTAAAGGATTTTTTTTTATTTTGATCAGAAAAATAATACTTGGTGGTAAAAAATACAAAAAAAATAACTATTAAAATGAATATGGAATATTTGATTTGCTTTATCATCACATTTTTTCAGGTGTTGATACACCAATAATTTTCATACCAGATTTAATCACATTGGAAATAACTTTTAGAAAAATTAATTTATCAGTATCAATATTTTTTTGTTCATTGATAAATCTTTTATCTATATTATCTTTTCCTAAATTCCAATAAGAGTGAAATAACGCTGATAAATCATATAGATAAACAGCAATTCTATGAGGCTCCAATTTATTACATGATGTATCTATACATTTCGGCCATTCAGCTATTTTTTTTAAAATTTGAATTTCATCATCAGAATATTTGAAATCATAATTTTTAATATCTAATTCAGAATTTAAGTCTTTATTTAAATGTCTAAATACAGAGGCTATTCTTGCATATGCATATTGTACATAATAAAGAGGATTTTCTTTTGATTTCTCAACGATATTATCAAAATCAAAATCTAATTCCACATCACTACTTCTATTTAGCATTATAAATCTAGTAGCATCTTTACCAACTTCAGCTATTAGGTCGTCTACAGTAATATAATCACCTTTTCTTTTTGACATTTTAAAAGGTTTTTTATCTTTTATAAGTTTTACCAGTTGACTTACTTTACATATTAATTTGATCTTTGAATCAGATAACGCATCTACAGAGGAGGAAATTCTTTTTATATACCCAGCGTGATCAGCGCCTAATATATTTATTAAACAATCAAACTTTCTGTCTAATTTATTTTTATGATAAGCTACGTCGCTTGCAAAATAAGTCCATGAACCATCACTTTTTTGTAATGCTCTATCTTTATC
>MDTA01078151.1_pt1 | contig 11689 bp, 12 predicted proteins | sample 811151 | NCBI WGS metagenome assembly MDTA01 (sample SAMN05326648, study PRJNA326480) | marine metagenome | isolation source: seawater | place: Indian Ocean: South | collected 2010 | reverse complement strand
TTTACAACAACTGACCCTTCATCTAATGCTTGAGCATATGGCACTGGATGCCATTCACCATTTAGATCTTGTACCTGTAGTCCTGGAACATCAGTGATCTGCCATAATAATGTTATTGTGCCATAGTCACTATGTTCTCCTATCCTCATTTGCCTATCTTCAAGTTTTCCTTCATAAGCAGGATAGTGAATAATTCTTGTTGTATTATACATATCTTGATGTGCATCTACTAGTGTAGTTCCACAACTAAGTATGGTATCAAATTTTTGTAGTATATCTAGTGCTAGACGATCTGCTATTTTAATTGACTCTAATGCTTTTTGTTTGAAGCCAGGCACCCATCCTGGGTTTGGCCATAGTTCGTCTGGCATTCTTGTATTGTTGTAGTTGAAACTTTCTTTCATGTCTTTAGGAGCAGTTGGGTCTACGTTTTCAGCACCCATAACACTATATCCTAAATTGTTTTCTGCTTGATAACCGTAAAGTTTTTTTGTTTCTAATGTCAGATCAAAAAACTGTTTCATTGCTATAAACCAGTAATTCAAGTCAGTTCTTTCCTTTACCGATAAGCAATTTTTAAAGACTGCGAAGCCCACACGAGTGTAGGCTTCTTCGATTTGCTTTAAATGATTTGGATCATCAAAGTCTATAATTGGTATCATTACTGAGGAACCTTTGCGTCAATACCTTCGACGTAATACATCATACTATTTAGATGTGCATCGTCGGCAATCTCACCGTCTTTCAACTGTAGTTTGCCGGTATTGTCTTTGATAGGCCCAGTAAATGCAAAGTACTTGCCATCTCTGATACCTTCTTTGATCTTGGTTGCAAAGGCAATGACATCATCTGGCATGTTTGTAAACGGAGCCATTTGTACTACGTCTTCATTCATGTGTCCAAAATAATCATTAGTTTTCCATGTACCATCAATTACTGCTTGTACCTTTTTAATGTAGTAAGGTGACCAGTTATCAATTGTAGCAGTCAATTGTGCTTTAGGAGCAAAACGGATTTGATCACTTGCTTGACCAAAACCAAGTACACCTGCCTTTTCAGCAGTCTGTAATGGTGCTGGTGAGTCAGTGTGCTGAGCTACCATATCACAACCTTCTGCAATCATAACTGATGCCGCATTTGCTTCTTTGCCTGGATCATACCAAGTATTCACCCATACAATGTCAATATCGACATCTGGATTTACACTTTTTGCACCCAAGTAATAAGTGTTGATTTCACGGATAACCTCCGGAATTGGATATGCGCCTACATAACAAATTTTATTTGTCTTAGTCATCATACCAGCAATAACACCTTGTACATGCCTTGCTTGATATAATCGTAATCCATAACTTGCCATGTTCTCACTTTGCTTATAACCTGTGGCATGTTCAAACTTTACGTTAGGAAACTCTTTTGCAACCTTAAGCATTGGTTCCATATATCCAAATGATGTTGCAAAGATAATATCAACACCTTCTTGTGCCATAGCTCTAATTGATCGCTCAGCATCTGGACCATACTTAACATTTTCCAAATAAGTTGTTTCCACTTTGTCACCAAAGTGCTTTTCAACATCTAACCTTCCGATGTCATGCCTGTAAGTCCATCCGTGATCACCAATTGGACCAACGTAGATAAAACCTACCTTAACTTTGTCTCCAGCATTTGCGGCAACACTGAAAAACATTGCAGTCAGTGCAACTGCAAACATTTTAATTAGTTTCATTTCTTTTCCTTTCTCATAGAGGGTGTTCTCTAACTAATGCTTCACCCAGGGCTAGTTGCTCCATAGATCAACTTCCACATGCAAACTGTTGTTGCATCTTTATGTTGTCCATGAATTCTTTTGTAGTAGAAGGATCATCTTTGAAAGCACCACGTAAAACTGTAGTTTGTGTTAAACTACTTTTTGCCTTGATACCTCTGTTCTCACAACAACCATGTGTTGCTTGAACATAAACTCCAACATGTTCACTTCCTGTTTCTTTTTGTATTGCATTTGCAATCATAACATTAAGCTCTTCTTGCAGAGTACCTCTCATAGCACACCATTGTGCGATACGAGTGTACTTGCTTAGTCCTAACAATTTAGGTCCTGCAATTATACCAATGTATGCTACACCTTTTACTGTTTGATGATGATGCGAACATAGGCTTGTAAGTTCACTTCTAACAACTAGCATACCTTCATAACCACCTTCAATATAGTTTGGAAAAGCACTAGGGTTTGGCATCTTATCATATCTACCAGACATAATCTCGTTGATATACATTTTTGCCATACGCCTAGCAGTATCCATACTATTGGGATCTGTTTCAGTATCAATTAGTAAATGTTGTAACATGTTTTCAAAAGCCGGAATGGCTTCTTCAATTAGTTGTTGCTTCTCACCTTCTTCGATGTAGTCAGCAATATTGTCATTGGCCCAGTATCTAACATTGTTATCTACAAGCCTTTGCTTAATAGTATCTTTGATTGTCATTTAGGATTCTCCGAGTTAAAGACGAGGATGTCTTGTATATGTTTATTATACAACATTACTTATAATGTTGCAAGTATTATTTGTGTTATTCTGATCCAAAGTATTTTTCGATCATTTCAAGCCTATCGTCGGCGGCGGCTAATTTATTCAGCTCTTCAATTACTGCTTCAGTAATATCTGAATGTTCTCCAATACCTGCTGGCATTGTTTGATAAACTTTGATATTTGCTACATGTACCGCACACTCGCCTTCTGCTTGTTTTTTTGCGGCGTGAATTAATGCTTCACCTGGTTTCATACTACTACTTCCTTTCTTGTCGCTTTTTGTAGTTTCCTTTATTAGGTATGACGTGTCTAACGCCACCAGTTGGATCATCCATATCGCCTTCGCGTCTTGGAATAAGATGGACATGTGGATACCCGACGGTTTGTCCTGCTTCAACTCCGACATTCTGTCCTATGTTGTAAGCATCACAGTAGCCTTCGTCGACCCAACCGTATCCCCATGCATATGCTGCCTTGTAACATTTTTCCAAATGCTCCCAAGTTTCCGTTTTTGGGACAAATAATAGATGTCCTTCGGTAACCGGAAAACCATCCTTGTACACTGTGTAATCACGTGTTTCCATTACAACATTTGTCCAAGGAATCTCTTTTTTCATTATCTTGTATACCAATTGTATGCAGTTGTAATAATACTATCTAAATTATGTTTTGGTTCCCATCCAAGATAACGTGTTTCAGTAACGTCGGCAACAAGACTTGCAGGGTCACCATCACGTCTTGGACCAATATCATAATTAACTTTTAGCGGAGTGTTTCTTTCAACTGCTTGAATAATTTCTAAGTTTGAATTTCCTGTGCCATCGCCTAAGTTGAAAACGTGGGCACCATTATATTTTGTAGTGTAGTCTAAAGCCTTTACAATTCCGTTTGCAATATCTTCTACATGTATATAGTCACGAACACAAGTTCCATCAGCAGTAGCATAATCATTTCCATAAACTGTAAATTTTTTATCTGCTATTGCACTTTCCATTATTCTAGCAATAATATGTGTTGCTTGTTTTTCTTGTCCAAACTCACCTTCGCTATCAGCACCAGCAACGTTAAAGAAACGTAGGCTAACACTATTGATGTCATATGCTTTTGCATAATCATTTAGTATAACTTCCATCATACGTTTTGTCCAACCATACGGATTCATAGGAATGTTACCATCTTCAATAGTACATACACCGTTTTCAGGTTCTCCATAACAAGCCGCACTAGATGCAAATACAATAGTTTTTATATTTGTTTGTCTCATTACATCAAGTAAATTTAATGTTTGTGCAATGTTGTTCTTATAGTATACGGCAGGATCACTTACACTTGGTCCTACTAAACTAGTTGCCGCAATATGCACTACTGCATCAGTATCCATGCCAACAACATCTGTTGTAATGTCACCATAATTGCATAAGATCTGTGATCCATCAAAGTATTGATGTTTTACTTCTCTACGGTCACTGGCAATTATTGTATGCCCTTCTTGCTTGAGTAACTTGCATGTTTGCGAGCCAATGTAACCACTTGCTCCTGTAACTAATACTTTCATTAATACTTGCTTTCTGCAACAAAGTCTCTATACCTGTTGCCACTTCTTAACCATTGTTCGCCGTTGCCTTGCATGATGTCAATCATTCTATCAATTGTACCATTAGTCCAATCACTAATCTTACCCATGCTAGGACTTGGATCTCGCAATGCTCTCAGGATCTTAGTTACTGCATCATCAATACTCCAAGGAGTATAAAGACGTTCATAGTCATTTGCAAACGTTTCAGGAAAACTTCTGTATGCAGGATAAACTACATTACATCCTAGTGCATCTGCTTCACTTACTGTATTACTGACCCAATCTTGTAAAGCACAATTAAACAATACTTTACTATCATTTACAATGTTATAGTAATCATTTTTTTGTAAGTCTGCTTCAATAGTAAGTTTACCTTCTTCTACCATTTTGTTTGCACGAACCAAATACTTTTCATTGTTACTTCTTAGTGGTCCACCACTTAGTACTGCAAATTCTACATCAGGATTTACTCCTTTTACTTTTTCAATTACATCCATAAAAAAGTCTGGTTGCTTCTCCTGATCAAATCTTGCCGCAAATACTACTCTATCTTTACGTTCAGCAAATGGTTTGATTTTATTTTTTACACGACCTTGTACTTCTGCTTTACCAAAACTAAGTCCGCTAATATTATATATTGGAGCACTCCAATTTGCTATTTTCATGTGTGCAACCATTTCTTCATTGGTTGCTAGGATATGTACATTTGGAATCTCATTACACATTTGCTCATACAATGACATCCACTTACTCATACCCCAAACATGTACAAAGTCATCTGGATCAACTGCTTGTGCTAAACAACGTAAATAAATTTTAGGACGTTGCTCTTGCGGAATCTGACACATAATATATGGCAAACTTTCCATACCAGGCTGAAACATATCTTCAAAGAAGACTACATCTTCGCCTGTGCATTCTCCGTTTCTCATCATTTGTACTAGATTCATAATCTGGCTCATACCAAAGTAACTACGACCATGTGCATCAAGTACTTGACCTACACTAATTGCTTTAGTGTCATCTATTGTAGTACCAGGTACAACAACATAATCAATACCACGTTGTTTGAATACTGCTTCACTCCAGTCTTGAAGTTGAAGTGTATATCTACCTTCATAAGGCTCTAAGCCCATATAAAATAGTTTTCTCATTTCTTTCCTTTGTACATGCTGGCCTTCATAGAGTCTCGCAATGCTTGACGCATTGCACGACCATCTCGAATCCATTGGTTATAGGGTGTGCGACGATTCCTAATACTATTCTTCATATGGCCCCACGGGCTCTTTGTTCGATACAAATCTTTCTCATCAAAGTAGTATCCGTTGTCGACGCAAAATTGGCGATATTCATCCAAGTCTTCAAAAACTTGTGCATCACACTTTGTATGTTCCATTTTAGCATTTTACTCCTTGCCATAATCATACTTTATAAAACAACCATTTTCCCCATCTTCACTTACTTCAATATGTACAGAACGTTCGGGGTATCGCTCTGCAATCTTTTCAAATAGTTCATCACTAATCATTTCACAGGACTTATAGTCCAACTCAAGCACCTTAGTGTTACTGTGTCCTTCACCTCCGTCCGGTGCCATATCATACAATCGTTGTAACCAACGTTTGAATTGTATAAATTCAATGTCTCTGTCGTTGTGGAAGACCTCAATTGACACCCTGAACTTAAAGATATGCCTATGAGGATAACCAAGAAACGATACATCATCCCAGCCTCCTGTTGCTAATTTAGGATCATCAAGAGCGGCAGGATACTTATGTATTCCTTCCTTTTGAAATGTTACCCAAATCATTGAGCTCTTATTATCCATTTGCTTTCGCCTAGCATCAACCAATGCTTCTTCTCTCAATTGGTCTTGCATCATATATGGACTTGGATGAATTCCTGTTACTAATCCATCGTCATTAATATCTAATGTTTCTCCTGACATAGTTTCCTTCTTTCTTTCTTGACGCATTTTCCATAACATCCAATCATAATATCTTTCAGGTTCTCTATCATAATCCATGTTATACTCCTATTATAATAACACTACTAACTTGCATTGTCAAGTGGTTTATCTTGTGTATATTCATTCCAACCTGTATATGTATGTGGAGTTTGTAAGTTTCTCAAGTTGTGTACCCATACACCTTTGTTAGAATGTTGAAAGTCTTTGTCATCAATCTTAATACAGGCGTTACCATTTAGTTTGTCAATGTGTGGTAGTTTCAAACTTATCATACTAATAAACTTTGGATTACTTTGATGACCCATTGCCAATACATTTTCATGAAACACTCGATCATAATCTAGTGTTACCCAAAGATCAGCATCAAGCAATTTGTCAATTGTTTCAGTCCAAAATTGCCAATCCTGATCAGTACGTGGAAGAAAACTCATGTTAGCACCAAGATATACATGTTCGATATCTAGCTCTTTTGCAGTAGCAATTATTTTGTTTACGTCTTGTATGCCAACAATGAACAATGTTTTATGTCCAAGCATTGGCGTGTTTTCAACTTCAGTGCCAACAAATGTAGTTACTATATCACTTTCTTTTGTGTTACTGTACGGTCTCTTCATTTTGTATTCTCTTTAGTTCTTGAATTTGATCTTTGATTTGTAATTTTTTCTTTTTTAATTCTGTTAGTTCTTTGCTATTTGCATTTTTCTTTTGAAGGTCAGTGCATTGCCGATCTAAATACTTGTGTGTTTCTTGTAGCATTTCAATTCGAGCTTGATAATTTTTCATACTGATTTACTCCTGTGTTTTTTCAAGTTCCTCTAAGTTACTGTAGTGACTATCAGAAAATTCTTCAACTTCATCTTCTACATCTGTGTCGCCTTCATCGAATAAATTAGAAAACATTGTTTGTGCATTCATTGTTTTCTTACCAATGTTTAGACGTGTTCCAATCACCATCATCCAAAATTTACTGTATTCTTCGATTAGTGCTAGGCTTTTATCTCTATCATTCAAACTAAAGATACGATCAACAATATCTTTGAATAGTACACGATCAAAACGTTCATCAACTAGCATACCTGGAATGTGTCCATTGTCATATTCTCTGTTTGCTCTTTGTGTGCTTTCAACATGCATCCAAACGTTGTGTGCCATTTGTAATGCATAACTGAAACTATCCCAACTAGTACGACCTTCTTTACCAATTTTATTTAGGTCGCCTGGCTTGTAAATGCAAATATCTTTTGCACTAAGATGTGTACTGATTGGCGAATCTTCAAAGGATTCAAGTACACTATCTTGCAATACTGCATCACGATAACTACGCCTATCGCCACTGTACTTCTTGTTATCAATGCCACTAGACATTTTATAACTCCACTTTTTCTCTCTATCACCTAAACGAATATGATGATAAATCTGTCCATTAGCAGTTGCTAAGAAAGGACTTGCACAATCATATGTTATCATAAAGTTTTTGTTATGATACTTACGAACTGCACGTTGTATGTCAGTTAATAAAACTGCCCATTCAAGTTTACTAGTACCTAAGAAATGCATTACATCATGTACGCCTTCTTGTAGTAAACCATCATGTATTAGATGTACAATTCGACGTAGTATTAAATGTACATCACACATATTTTGTCCACCCATTGCCCAGCCATCAAAGTGATTATCAGGATACTTTGCAGGATCGCAATAGTCTTTGAATCCTTCATACCAACTATCTGCATCTGTATGTGTACTACCTTGTAATACATTCAGTACTTTAAAGTTGCCACGTCTGTGCTTGAGATAGTATTCTGCATTTATGTGTGTTGCCTTTACTGCATCATCATAACTGTGTATGCCACTTGCTTTAGCGGCTTTTGGATCTTGGAATGTCCATGTTGGAATATCTAACATCATTCCATAGTCCATATATTCTTCCATCCAGTTAACCACTAACTTACGTTTAACTGCCGCTTTAGGACAATTTGGATCTGCCCAGTTGCCTTCCCAAATACCTTTAGCAATCTGGAAACCACCAGAGTCACCAAGTAACCAAGTGTTATCTCGATCTCTGTTACGGATCATGTCTTCTTTGTCTACATGCTTTGTTGTATCTAAGTTGGCATGTCCTGCTGAATAAAGTGCCCATTTATAATTAAATGCACCTTTTTGTTTGTTGAGAAAGTTTAAAGACTCAACATCTCCTAGTCCTGCTGGCACACGATTGTAGTCAACATACTCGCCAAAACGTTGCTTACCAATAAAAGTGGCATAGAAGCCACTAATACTTGGCAAGAAAACTGCGTAGTCGTTTTGACTTTTTGTAAGATCTTTTTCCATTAATTATTTCTGTTGTGCTGGAAGAATGTAATCATATTCAGCAAGTCCACTGTCAATGCTAATCATACTAGCACCTTCATCACTGAATCTCATTTTTGCATCACCTGGCAATCCAAGTATACTAATTACTTGCTGAACTGGCCAATGCCATCCATGCTTTAGTGTACCAGTAATATCATGTTGGAAAGTAAAGTTACCAGCATGTGTGCTATGATCTCCAAAGAAGAACTTCAAGTGTCCATCATCAGTTTTAGCAATAAATGTAGTTTCTTCGCTATGTACCTGCGACTGCATTTTCAAACGTGATATTGATGCAATGCTTGGCTCAATCTCTACGTTCCAATTAACGCCTTTAAACTTAACAGTCTTAAGTTTATCATTAATAACTTCACTAGTCATAAAGCGATAATCATTTTTAAAGTCGCCTCTTGTGTTCTCAAAGTGTAAACCAACTGGCACTGTCTCGCCATTGCGATCCTGTGTGTTGATATCAATCTTTGCTTCTTCTTTATACTCTGGAATGTTAAGAAGAATGTTTAGTTTACTTAGGTTAGGCATGCCAAATGTACCAATAAATTCAGCAATTGGTGATTTGAATTTGCCTTTGACAATTACACTCCTATCTTCAGCCAAGCCTTCGATAAGTGTTTCACTGTCTGTGCCTACTACTTTCACAGTATCAATAAATCCTAAACCATGTGTATGTTGCACAATATCTTGCAAAAAGTCTTTCATAGTAACTCCTATAGTTAAATGTATATTGTATTTAGATTTTTCTCAAAAGTCAAGTAAAATTTTGACTTATTCAAAACTAAACAAATCATTGAAAGTTGTTGTATTGTTAGTGTCAAGTGTTAGATCCCATTCAAGGACGTCTAAAAGGTTTTCCAATTTACCATCGATAACAGTTGCCTCCATAGCATGATCATCAAAGGGTAAATCCTTAAACCATTGTGGCAAATGAGCTTCGTCAGTTGGATATGCCACACTAGTGTATCCAAGTGGATTACTTTTTAGTTTGCAAACAACCACTTTCTGCCCATCTTTGATTTCGCTTGAGTAACGGTCACTATTCATTTTTCTCAATCGATTCCAATTAATACTAGCTCTAACATGTCCAGGCATGTTTGCTCTACCTTGACGTTCTTCAAGAGCAGTAAACTTTGTCATATTGTTTGCACGTTTAGGAGATCCTTTTTCCCAAGCCGGCCTTAGTGTAAATCCATCTTTGAATTCTTTTACTTTTGTAAGCACATCTTCTCTTTGATCACCTGTAAGCACACCAGTGAGTACATCACTTAAAAAGTCTTGTACAACCTTAGGCGTATCACTACGTTTCAAATCCAAACCCATTGCTTTAATCTTACCTGGGCTATCTCCAAAGTCTGTGCGATATCCTTCAATGTCATATACCAACATTGCATAACGTTTCTTTGTAATATATAAACCTTTTGTTGCTACAACTTCACGACCACCTTTAATAATCTTACCCATTTCTCTTGGCGTATTAAATGCTTTCTTCATAAAGTCAGGCCAACTTTCATTTAGTTTATCGCTGATGCCATCATACAATTCAATCACAGTTTCTTTGTTCCATTCAAGTTCACCTTTTTCAACTTGATCCTTTACGGCATTGTATGCACTAAAGTAACAAGAATCTGTATCACCATAAATTACTGCATCACCAACATGATCATATTCGCCTGTAATACATTCATTTACATAGGCGTCCATGTGTTTTGCAATAGCCCTACCACATAGTGTAGTTGATTGTCCAATACGTTTGTCAAAGAACCTACAACCTGGATTCAGCAAAGCACCATACAAACTATTCAAGTTAATCTTTTTTACTAACTGTCGCTTGTCATAAAATGCTTTTTCTTTTGCATCTTTGACATCACGCATCTTTGCTTGTATTTCTTGTCTCTCTGCATACCAACGTTCTAGTAAGCCAGGCACAATACCTTTTCTGTCATATGTAAAAATAGTACCATTTGCACTTAGCATCCACGGATTATTACTCAAGAATATTAGTTTATATATTTGACAACCAGTAAGTACATCATCACCACCATTTTCCCAGTCAACAACAATCTGTTTGTCTTTGTCTTGTGACATCACAAGTTCATACTCAATGCTACCAAACATGTTTTCCCAAGCATCTGCAAAGCTCTTTTTGTTTGCCATAGCATCATGTACATGTTGTTCTGTGTAGTCTTGTCTTAGTTGTCCTACAATAGTTTCGTTGCCCATGTTCAATGCTCTAATAGCACTAGGATACAAACTGTTAATATCAATAGCACCTATCCAATCATGCATACCTTTTTTAGGATATGCCACATAAGCACCTGCGGCTTGTGTGCTACCTAGTTCTTCTCTGCTTTTACGACTTGGTACAACTAATCCTTGTTCATGTGCTTCATTGATAATTGCTTGTTCTGTAACTGCCACTGCACCCATTGTAGTTGCAAGTAAAACTGTATTGGCATGTGCCAACTCATTTGCTAACTCAATAAACTTTAACTTGCGATCTATATTGTTTAGTAGTGCAGTATCTTGTCTACTATAATCTAAAAACTTCTTGAAGTCATTGTTGTATAGTTGATCAAGTGTTCCTTCATATGCAACTTTGCGTTCATCTAGTTCATACTCACCAATTGCATCTAAACTATAACTATGCATTTCGTGATATGTATATTTGCGATACAGTTGCATGTAATCCATGTGTACTCTACCAATAGTATCAAACGTTACATTTTCTGCACCAAATCTTTCAAAAGATCTTTGCTTTGGATACTGTCCCCATAAACAAAAACGTCTTGTATCATCTTTGCTCAACACACGTTTTACTCTGTTTATCATGTATGGAATATCATAACCTTCACTGTTCCATCCACTTAGTATGTCTGCATCTTCTATTACGTTAAGAAACATGTCAAGTAGCTCTGCTTCAGTGTCAAACAAGACACAGTTTTCAAACTCATCACATATTGCTTGAGCATCTTCTTTGCTTATTGTTTTTGGCTTGGTACAAAGTGTAACCATTTGATCCATCCACTGTAAGTAAACACTGATAGCAGTAACAGGATTAAATGGATCTTCGGGCTGACTAAATCCTCTTTCAGGATCAAAGTCCGTCTCAATATCAAAAAATGCAACGTTAAGTTCTGGTGCATTCTGCCCTAAGTAGTTTTCTTCTAAACAACGGAATACTGGATTGATATCACTTTCATATAATCGTTTGCTTCCATTTAGTTTTAGTTCTTTTCGAAAGTCTCGCAT
>MDTA01044724.1_pt1 | contig 11689 bp, 1 predicted proteins | sample 811151 | NCBI WGS metagenome assembly MDTA01 (sample SAMN05326648, study PRJNA326480) | marine metagenome | isolation source: seawater | place: Indian Ocean: South | collected 2010 | reverse complement strand
GAGTCATGATATTCATTCTTGGTCTAATGCTATCAAAAGGAAGATTGTATGTTGCCTTTGAATTATCATCAGCACCATCTATCATCCCTCTTCTAAATGCTAGTGGTCTAAATCCACCAGGATTGCCAACAGACCTATCAACACCCCTTGTAGTGTCAGAGAAATCAATTTTAATCCAATAGTGATCAGCACTTAATTGATCTCTTTCCCTTCTATCACCAATAATAAGATTTTCTGCTGAATTTAGATTATGAGTTGTGTTAATTCTTCTTAGAGAACAGAAATTTAATTCATATTTTTCAACCACTGTTCCAGCATCAAATTCACCAATCTCAGTATCATCTACTCCTCTTGTAATTGTACCAAGACCAGCAGATGTTACTATTTCATATTTGATAATCTCATCTCTGATTCTAACATAACCAGGATTTGTTGATGATACACTCACATTTTCAAACATTCCAAAATTGGCAGTGTTTCCTACTGAAATTGTTCCAGTTGAATCAGCATCATAGTCTACAGTCAAAGTTGATGTTGGAACATCAGATTTAAAATCTTTAAGTTCAACCACATTGTTATACTGATGCATTCCATGATTTCTATGTCTGATTCTAAAGAATGTTCCATCTCTTTGAGCAGAGTATTGTCTGACTAATGTGGGAGCTTCAGCACCAGGAACACCAGTATCTGAATTTATTGTTGTTGTGATGCCAGTATCTGTTGTATATCTAAGGATATCAGCAGGATTTGTTGAAAATCTTCCCTGACAGGGATTTAATCTCAACATATTTCCAGGATCAGTGGAATTGATAGTAAATCTTGCTCCACTTCCTACTTGATCTGCTCCAAAAGGTAATGGTAAAACTATATCACTGTCTCTAAAACCAGTTCCACCAGAAGTGATTGAAGCAGCAATAGCAACTCCATTTTCAATTGTTACTGTACCAACAGCATTTTCTCCTAATCCTCTAAATGCTGTAAATGCTACTCCCACAAAGGTTTGTATGCCTGCTGAAGGAGTATATCCAGCACCTGGTCTTGTAACAGTCATTGAGACTGTTGATGCTGCCCCTAGAACCCTTCTAAATCTACCCTCAGCACGAGTATTGTCCTGAGTAATCAAAGAACCTGGTTTAAGACCTGCTAGGGTCTCAGCATTCAGTGTTGTACCAATACCCACATTCAAAACCTGTGGAACCATTCTACATGCACGATTATCAGGCAGATTTTCCAATCTTTTTGGAAGATCAGGATTCACAAATGTTACATTTCCAGAGGATCTGAATGAACATCTATTGAGTCTAAATTTGAGATCTTCATATTGACTTGGAGTCCAAGTTGAAGCATTTTGAGATTTGAATAATGAACCAAGAGTTGGTTGTTGACTGACAAGGACTTGTCCTGCTTCTCTACCAAGAGTTCTTACATCAACTTCTCCAAGTCTAGAAATCCAAACTCTATATCCTGTATCATTAGATAAAAGGACAACACAATACTCCTTCAAACCATTCAAATACACAGGAGACTTAAACTTAAAGTTAGTTGCTACTGTGGAGTCTTGAGAAAGAGCGATTTCATTTGGTCTCTTAACAACAGTTGAGAATGCAAGGATTTTAGGACTTGGAGTGCCTAATTCCATCTCTCTAATTTCAAGTGTTACAGGAAGACCTCTATTTGATGGTTTTTCTTGGAAGTAAATATCAACACTTGATAAGAATACACCTGTTTCATCATCAACAGCAAAGGATTGAGCAAGTGGGTCTCTAAACACACCAGTTAAATTAGGTGCTCCAGGAACAGTAACTCTTGAAGTGCTGGTTGAAGTTCTTCTAAGAGTTCTGTTTTGTCTAAAATTGTTTCTTGTTTCAATTCTAGCATTTCTAACAGAAAGAGTTGTTTCCTGCATCACATCAAGACTTCCAGAAGAAAGGAATTCTGCATCACCAGCAGTGCTAAATGTTCCTTCCACCTGTGAATCAGTGCTACTACTAGTCAATCTAAAATTAGATTTACCTGTCTCAAATCTTGGGTTATTGCCTACTGATGGAGGAACATAGAATGCACCTATAAGAGTTCCATTATTGTCTGTGACCAAATTGGTGTTTCTAACACGACAGACTGCTCTTGAACTTCTACCAACAATAATATACCCTGGTCTTATGAATCCTTCAAATTGGTCAAATTCTTCACTTTGAAGACTATCAGTATCAATGTTCAATATTGTTGAATTGGGAGTGTAACTTCCTGGAATATTAGTATTCCTATTGTATGGATTTTCAGTATAGACATCAGTTGGTCTCCTGATTGGACCAAATTTGTGATTAGGATTTGCAATTCTTATTTGAGCAGTTTGTCTAAATCTACCATTTCTTCTTGCATATACTCTACAAGTTTCACCAGGTCTAAAAGCACCTCTAAGTGTGAAAGGAGCAACATTCAATAATTTGGGGAAAACAAAAGGAGCAATTGCTGTCTCATCAAAGAATGCATATAACCTTGTGTTTGGTTTCATTCTCTTTGCAGTAAATTCAATATTTCTCTCCCTAAGGAATTGAATTGTTTCTCTTCTAACAACTCTATTACCAAGAGATTGAGTATCAATCTGCTCTCTAACAATTTGTTGAGTACCAGTTCTGGTTTGTCTTTGAGTTGTGGTAGTAGTAGCTCTTGTTGTGATATGAGTGTTTACTCTTTCCTCTTGTACTAAGAAAGATCTGGGAGCTGGTGTTCTTCTTAATGGATGTCCTAATGTAGCCTGTCTTATAGAGTTAAATTCACGTAAGTTGCCCCTTCTCCAAGAAAGAGATCTTGATTGTGATGATGATTGAGCAAGACTGGTTCTTGTTTGTACATCAGTGGTCTCCCAAGATTCCCATTCAACAGGTGTCCAACCAACTCTTGTTCCATCTGCTCTTGTTCTTACTCTAGCACCAATGGATTGAGCTACAGCAGCAAAATTACCCTCTCGCATGATATTTCTAGCAGCAAGATTAGTAACATCAATCCAAATATCTTCTTGTGGTTCAAGTTCAACTACACCATTATAGAATTTTACAAGGAATGGAGTGACACTTTCAGATCTGGTAGCATATGGTTGGTCAATCCAAACTCTTTCATCATAATCAAGAGTGAGCATCTTAGCATTTCTCTTGACATTTGTGCCCAGAAGAGTTGCCTCATCTGCACTCATATTTCTATCAGTAGTATTACCAATACCAGCAATTCTATTATCAGCAACAGTGAGATTAAGTGCTGTGCAATAAAAAGCAGATCTCAACAATCCCCATTTTTTCCAAATGGAATTTTTAATTCCATTTCTAAATTCTTGACCTTTTCTAGTCTGGAAGTCATCAACAAAAATACCTGACTTAAATTTGTTCAGTCCATTTTCATCAGGAATGAACATTTCCTTGGCATTTGACTCAAGAAGGTTTAGAGCACTGTAATATTCAAGATTTTCAATTCTTTGCTCAAGTTTTGCAATATCATTCATCTGATATCTCTTATAGTCAATAAAATTGACATCTGCCTGTGTTGGAAGATAAAGATATGGTGGAAGACTGATTCTAGCAATCTGAATAGCATCTTGAATTGCATCTGGTTCTTCAGGTTCGTCATCAGGTGAACCCTGAACAACTGTAAATTCACCTTGCTTTGTAAGATACAAAGCATCAATTCTTCCCTGATAGTAAGAATACTTATTTACATTAATAGATTCATCACCTGAAAGCACATATTGGGTTGAATGATTACCTGCACTGAAATCTCTTCCAAGGAATTCAAGAGGACTTCTTGATCCTGCTGATACTGTGTATGGAGCAACTCTTGGTCTGCCATCAATAATGTCACTATTCCTAAGTCCATCTGTATCAGGAATTTCATAAGAATAATCAAAATCATTATATGAATTTACAGTTGTGATATCACCATCATCATCAGCATTAAAAGTGGCATTTGAGAAATATACTCTTAATTTGTTATTTGGTTGCTCAGTCTCACTGTCATCATCAAATATAATTGTGGCAAAGTCATAATGTGTGCCTTTTTGACCATTTGAGAACTTATATGCACTTGTAAGATTCTTAGAATTCTCTGCTACATTTGAAGCAAAAGCAGTTACACCTGATTTTTCAAATACCAGTGGTTCATTATCTTCAAATTCATCACCATCATTCAAATAGATGAAATTGATTGCTGTGTCACTTATTTTATTAACATAAATTGCTCTAGCACCAGATGTTTCACCAAGAATAATATCAGATAGGATAATATCATTTGTTGTTGCAGTTGGTCCACCCATATTGAGTAGGGTCATTGATGGTGATTGTGGATCAGAAGCATCATTTGATTCAAATACACCATGAACAAGAATACCATCACATACATTCAATGAAATTACTTCATCTTGAACTCTTGTTCCAAAAGGATAGTCACCATAGATAAGACCATCATTCAAAGTTGTTCCACCAGTTCCTGATTGTGGATTTGTTGACTTATCAATAATAATTGATTGAGTTCTGTTATTTACTTTTACCTTTGGTTTAACCTTACTCTTTCTGAGTGTAGAAATTACTCTTGCTTTACCATTACTGCTTAAATTAACAAATCTAAGGACAGTATTGCCTGAGGTCAACTGGATATTATCAGAGGTGATAGGAAGTAAAGTTCCATTGTTTTTTACGACAGCATATCTTTCTTCATCAAATGGGAGGAAAACCTGATTTGTTCCAGCAGTTAAACTACCAGTGTTACCATTGGTGATGGTTGTTTCAAATTGTCTTCTAATAACAATTGAAGACCCTTCAACATCAACATCTGATACATTTTCATGATCAAATACACTGTAAAAAGTATCTGAGGTATCTTCAACATTACCAGAACTGGTTGCTTGTCTTTGTGTTTTTAGAACACTGAAATTTTGTACAACAATGTTTGATGTAGGTAGAGCACCATTACAAATACCAGCAACAGTTGTTACAGGTGCAATTGTAAGTGTTGAAAGTGAAGAAGAAGTTACTCTTGCAAAATTAATATCTCCACTTGTACCCTGACTAAATGAAACTAAATCACCAACTGTTGCAACACCTACAAATCCAGTTCCTGTATTTGAAAATTTAGGTGAAGTTACAGTTGAGATTCCACCACCAGTTGAGGTGATAGAAGCAATACCAAGATTTCTTGAAACTGATGGGACAATATCTGCTGAAAATGTAAATCCAGTGCCTACTGCTGCTTGAACAGATTGGACATCAGCTACTTTATGATTGATTACATTTGTAGTAAAAGCAGTTTCTCCTTCAACACCATTAAACAACAACTCTTCACCCTTCACAAACTCACCATCAATGCTGTAAGCAGTAATGGCAGTTCCAGCAGACACAGCATATCTAAGGAATCCTGTTGCACCACTTTGTTTTCCTTCAATTCTAGTTGGTACTGAAAGTGTTGTTGAGGCGTTTAGAGTGAGATCTGCATATGTGTCAATATCAAACAGTGACAGATCCCATACATTCTGTTGAGGACTTGATGTATTATAAGATCCACTTTCAAGAGCAAAATCATAAATTCTAGCAAGACCAATCTCATTGCCTGAAGCAGAGTGTTGATTAGCTCCACCTCTTTGATCTCTTAGTGATACAGTAAGAGATGTTGTGAGTCCAATAGTTGGACAACCATAAACCCTATTTACAGCAAAAGTTGGACCAAAGTTAAAATTAACAGAGGTATTTTCAACATCTTTGGTGGTTCTTGGTTTTGGAATATCAAGAAGGGTATTTACTTTGACATCTACCTCAAAACCCTTCACATATGCCTTACCAGCAGAAATTCTGTAAATTGCTAAATCATCACTGGGAGTATTACCTGAACTTGTGGTCTGATTGGCATTGTAAATGCCCTCAGCAAAACCATTTGCCAAGCTATTGTTTACAGTGGTTAAAAACTCTTTTACATAGTAATCACCAGACTCATCAAATGTTCTTTTTGCTAATTCATCACCTAAAATGTTATAATCTGTTGTGGTCTTAATATCTCTGTTTAATCCATTCTCAATAAGTGCAATTTGGACAAAATTCTTGTCATCAGTGTCATCTAAATCCTTTTTCTGTAAAGTCGCAGTGACCCTAAATCTATCAGCACCAGGTGCAGTGAAATTATTGAATCCTTGCGCATTATCAGTCAATGTTGGGTCAACTTCTGATGAAATAACCTCTTCATTAACATAAAAACCAATTCTGTAAGATGGAGTATTTGTATATTGATCAAGAATGATGACTTGATCAGCAACATCAACAAAATATCCTCTTAAAAAATATACACCTTGGCTAAGAGCATAAGCACTACCATCACTTGTTGCCTCGTTTGCAATTGCCTTGGCACAACCCTCTCCTGCTGAGATAAAATTGGTTGCAAAGACAATATCCTCATCTACAATCAAATTTTCATTATCAGCAAATACAGATGTCTCATCATCAGTGCCTGATGAGAGATAATCAAGATATAAAGTAAATGTTCCTCTAACAGATTGAGCATCTGTAATATAATTTTCTACTTTTGCTGTAACACCTGTCTGCTCACCAACTATAGTTTTACCAACTAATTGATCAATATACAGAGAAACTGGAATCCCTAAAAAATCACTATCAATTTGAACACAGGAATAGTTGCTCAAATAAGTTGTATTACCAGGAATTACTTTGGCACCCTCCTTAAAAAGGTGATTACCAACATCCTCAACTTGATTTTGAAGAATTGACTGTAAGTTATTGAGTTCCCTTGCCTGAATTGGAAATCCAGGCTTGAAAAGCACTTTATAATAGTTGCTTTCAGGTCCTACATCATCAAAGTAAGGAGCAACATTAAGGTTAGTTTCCTGTGGCATGATTTCTTAGAATTGCACTATGATTTTTACGTCTTCTTTTTGAGCAGAAGACCTTGTTACAGAAGGTCTATTATCAACATATATCATTCTACCAGAGTATTTTTCTACTTCTGGTTGAGATACACCATTGGTAAAGGACTGACCAAGGTAATATGTCCTATTATTTATTACTGTCGATACACCTGTAAAGGAGGTTTGAATAGCAAGTGTATTCCCTGTGGATGGGACAATATTTACTGAACCACCTGTAGTAGGATCTGATGTAAATCTTATAGTTTCAAAACCAAATGTTGGATTAATATTCAGTGAACCATTAAAGTTAAAACCACTATTAGTTCTATCTTGCCATAATTTCAAAACACCTGATGCTGGGTCATAAGAGACAACTCTTCCCACTGCTGTTGAACCAACTCCAACTGTTTGAGTTACAAATGAATCAGCAACAAATGTAGCAGCACTATATCCTACACCTGTGAGTTTCAAAGCATATAAAGCACTTGCTTTATCAACAGTAAGATTTGTTGTTGATCCATATGCCTTTGGATTAGCAATCAATCCAATTCTAGCAAACTGGTTTCCAGTGATAAAATCAGGATTATCTGTATCATTTTCAAATCTTGAATATGTTAGTACATTAAATGCACCTAATTCAGTATAAACATTTGCTCCATGACCACCAGAAGGAGGTATAATAACATTGAAGGAGGGATTAGTGCTTCCACTAGGAACACCACCAGCAACAAGGTCTACAGTCCCATATGTATATCCTGAACCACCATTTGATACTGTAATTGTTTCTACTTTTGAATTATTATTAATTGTAATTGTGGCAGTTGCCCCTCTTCCATCACCTTTGATTGGGACACCTGTATATGTAACATTTGCTGTTCCAACCTGAACACCTCTATCTCTAATTGTGATCATTTTTATTTGACCACTTGTTGCAGCATTATCTCTTACACTTGCTACATCATTGTTTGTTGTCCAGTCATTTGGAACTGGCATATATGTGGTTGATTCAAACTTTACAGCATCATTTGTTTTGATAGTGTAGAGATATTTCCAAATATATCCATCACCACTTGTTCCTGCTGCTCTTGGTTCCAGATCAACAAATTTTGGTTCATCAAGAGATGGACTCCCTTGAAAATTATTTTCAGGATTTGCATTATTTGAAATGCAAACATAAACTCTATAATCACTATTCATTACAAAATAATTTGCTGAATAGATATCAAAAGCACCAGATGGAAGAGATGGATTATCTCTAGTGATATCATCTCTCCACATATCATAAGTGATACCAGATGTCCAAATAGTTTTTCTAATAACTCTTGAAACATCACTTGCATTGATCTTTTTCAATGCAAACATAGTGTCATAATTATCATTAAAGTTTGAATAACTATCCTTAGGACTTGGTGGATCCTGATCCCAAGTGCTACTAAATTCAGGAGCATTTGGAAGTCCAATAAATGTATAATATGAATTGGTAGAGGACTGAACGCCAGAGACAAAATTCTCAGCGTTCAGTATTCTCATTTGATCAGTAATTATCGCTGCCATTGTATTGGGGACTTTTTTTCTTATTTATCACACAATTATGTAGTTACTTGATTTAAGTGGATTTGATCTTGTAAGCAATGCTGATGTTGAAATACCAGCACTTCCCTGTCTTCCATAATAATCAAATGCCTTTGCATCAACATCTCTTGCTCTAAAGTCAACTCTTCCCCAACTATACTGACCATAGAAATTAGTTACACCAAGACCAGATATATCAGTAATATCATTTACATTAACTTCAACTCTTATAACTGAAGTAGTACCAAGACCAACTACATTAGACATTACTTGTTGTCTACTTTCAACTTGGAATACACAGTCAATAAATGTTGTAGTCACACCTACAATTGTGCTGTTATCAGATCCTAATGAAGTTACAATACCATTATTAAGTTCAACATTAGAGTTTCTTACAATGAAGAAGTCTGTTGCTGAAATATTACTTACAGTTGTTCCTGAACCAATATAACTTGCACTTCTAAGGAATGAATCCTCTGGAATATGAAGATCCAATACAAGTTGTTTCTTAGATCCATCAATTTGTGTAGACAGACCAACAATATTTCCATTATCACCAGCAAAAGTGCTGATTCCAATCTCTTCTTCAACAATAGCAGGTGGTCCAACCAAAACAACTGGGAGTGATGTTGATGTATATCCACCACCAGGATTTACAACAGTAATTGATGAGACTGAAGTACCTGTAAGTGTTGCTATACCTGTTGCAGTTCCAGCAATTGAAACACTTGGAGTTGCTGCATATCCAACACCTCCATCAACTAGATTAAATGATGTGATTGTTCCAGCAGCAGACACAGTTACAGTTGCAGAAGCACTTACTTGTGTATTTTGTGAAATCAGTGTAATTTTTTCTCTGTAGACATTAGTGGTATTTTCATTAGATGAAGCAAATAATGGTCTTGTTGAATCAACAAACACATTTGTACTACCAATACCAACACTACTGATAATAAATGCAGATGGGAAAATATCTGGTTCATATTCTGGTCTATCTTTATTGATATTCTCACCATTAACAACTAAATCTTTGAGTTGTTTTGTCCAGAAAGTGATTCTTGATAATGTTCTATCAGCAGTTACACCAGGAGAGAATCTAGAATCATATGGATTGGTTTCAAAGGTATCAATAGTATTGATCCCAATTGTTGTTCTTGGATCTTGTCTAAATGATAGAGTTTGACCATTTATAGGATCATTAATCAATTGAACATCATCACCAACCTTAATTGTTTTAGGAACTTCATTGAAAACAACATCAACAGTTCCACCACCCTTATAGAACAATACCTTGGATGTGTCACCCTTTTTAGGTGGATTGCTAAACTGAACTAATGAACCACCTCTGAAGAAATAACCCTCACCTGGTTTTTGTAAAACACCATTGATGAAGATAATCAAAGTTTGTTCAACATCAATGAGTGAACCAGTTCTTGATTGAATTGGAGTGGTTGTTCCTTCAATTTGTAGTCTGAATACATTTTGTACTCCATCAAACTCATCATCAAAATTATCAAACACTTGAAGTTGACCCACTGACCAACCATTGAATTTATCAGTAAACTTTTCCTCAACAGTGATTTGGAATTCTTTGAATGGTAAAGATGTATTTGTTGGGATACCTGTTGTTCCACCAACTGCTACTGTTAAAATTTCATTATTACCAAATCCATATCCTCCAGAATCAATTTGGAAATCAATTATACTTGATCCTTGTCCAACTTGAATATCAATAGTGGCTTCAGTGCCAACACCAGATGCTGATGATGAACTGTAAATGAGTGGAATGTTAGAATAATTTAATGGATCATCAAATACAACAAATGGTGGATTTGTAGTTGTATATCCAGTTCCAGGATTTGTAATTGCTACTCCAATAACATGACCATTTAGAACTGTAGCAATACCAATGTTAACCAAAGATGGTGTACCAAGACTATGTGTACATACACCAACATTTACAGTCTGAATACCTGATCTATATCCAGAACCACTATTTCCAATACTAACTGATTGAACAGTGCCAAGTCCAGATATGATTGCTGTGCCACCAGCAGATACCAGAGGTTGATATCCAAATCCCTCTGTTGAACCAACTGATATAATCTGTCCACCAGTTGGGATTGTGCCTGCTCCTTGGTCATATCCTTGATCATTTGGTTCACCAAGGAATACAATATCTGTCTCACCACTTGATTCAATCAACTCATAATCACCTTCAAGCACAGCAGGGTCCTGCTGACCTTGTGGGAGTTGTAAAATATTATTAATTAAGATAATAGCATTATCTGTGGAAATACCAGTGACACTTGATGCTGATGATGTGAGGGTGAATTGAGTTGTAATACCGTTGAAATTATTTGAAATATCATCAAAAACATAATTATTGTAATATGTTTCTTTTGTGGTATTTTTAGGAGCATTTTTAAGGAAGGATCTGCCTTGGAAAGTAGAATTAGTTGTAATTCCTGCCCAGTTTCTAAGATCAGGATCACCTGTGGTTGTACTTAATGGTACTTGACCAAATGGTGGATCAACAAAGATGATATCAGAATCAACAATTCTATAATTACCATTTAATTTGACAATATTATCACTACTATTATGGAATTGAAGTGATGATCCTAATTGTGCTCTCAATACTTGAAGTTTATTATTACCACCAACATTCAAACCATCAATTTTCATAATTTCATCATTTATCTGAATCAGATCACCAGTTGTCATTGATGTAATACCAGCAGTTTCAATAATTACACCTGTAGCAACAGATGCAGTCAATTGTGAGGTAACTTTTGTTTCAGAAAGTGGTGATTGAATCATATTATCAATAGCAACCAGACACTTAGTATCTTGATTTCTTGATGTAATAGAGTGAGATGAACCAGATCCAACAGAATTAATTGTAAGCACAGTTGGATTTTCTAACAGAGCATTTTCAGCACTTGTAGCAAATCTGATGTTTGCCTCATCAACTTTAACAACATACAAATCATCTGGTAATTTATCAGTCAAACCAATACCAGGAATATTTGTTTGTGTGATTCCAACATTCATTGTTGTTCCAGTACCAGTTTTGGTTCTGTAGGTGACTCTCTCACCAGTAACAAAGAAGTGATTTGGAATGTTTATTTGGTTGTCAGCAACATTTACAATTGAAGAGTCAGCACCAGCAAAATCTCTTCTGAAAATAGGTAGAGTATTGTGAAGAAGATTAAATCTTGT
>MDTA01162491.1_pt1 | contig 11690 bp, 12 predicted proteins | sample 811151 | NCBI WGS metagenome assembly MDTA01 (sample SAMN05326648, study PRJNA326480) | marine metagenome | isolation source: seawater | place: Indian Ocean: South | collected 2010 | reverse complement strand
GGACCGATGACGGTGACGATGCTTCTGGTGAACACCGTTGTGGCTTGGTGCAGACGCCACAACCTTGACCATGATTTGGACGATCTCGTGCCCTGATCGACTCCATGGCGCTGCACTGGCTGTTCCCCACACCCGTTCTTCAGGTGGATCTTGAGCCAGATGCCACCACGGCCGCAGCCATGCAGCAGCAGCTGGAGCAGTTTGATGCTGAGGTGTACAGCCATCCTGAGTTCAGTGATCGCAACAACCTGACCGGGGATCTGTTGGGATCTGCCGGTCTTGATCAGTTGCATCGCATGGATGCGTTCCAGTGGCTGAACGGACAGTTGGCCGAGCAGGTGGCGGACTATCTCCGTTCGCTCCTTGGACAGGATCACGGCCTGGTGGCCCACATCCAAAAGGCCTGGCCCGTGGTGTGTGCGAGGAATGGCGGAACGGTTGATCTGCACAGCCATCGCAATGCCCAGTTGAGTGCGGTGTTTTATGTGTTGACCGACCCGTCGAACGACAGTGGGGAGCTGGAATTTGAGGCGCCAGATGATTACTTCAGCCATGTGATGGCGATTCCCTATCGCGATGCAGCCGTCTCCGGTGGGGTCTTTGCACCTCGACCCCATCGGCTGCTGCTGTTCCCCTCTGACCTCCGGCACCGGGTGCTTCCCTACGAAGGTGCCAGTCCTCGCTATTCGGTTTCGTACGACTTGGCCGTCACCACCGCACCTGGGCAGGGGCGGGAGATGCGGATGCCGCATCCCATGGATTGGGTCCCTCTGCCCGAAAACGGCACGGCCTGAGAGAATCCCGCCAGCCAGGGTCCCCGCATGACCGCCGAGTTCGATTTCAAGGCCTATCTCGGCAAGGCGAAGGAGCGAGTTGAAGCAGCACTGGATGGCTCCCTTGGTCCGGAGAGACCGGAGTCTTTACGAGAAGCGATGCGGTACTCGCTGCTTGCAGGAGGCAAGCGCTTGCGTCCAATTCTTTGCCTCGCCGCCTGTGAGTTGGCCGGCGGTGATGCGACAACAGCGCTCCCCACGGCTGTGGCGCTTGAAATGATCCACACCATGTCGCTGATCCATGACGACTTGCCGGCCATGGATGACGACGACCTACGTCGCGGTCGGCCCACCAACCACAAGGTTTACGGCGAAGCTGTTGCCATCCTGGCGGGTGATGCACTGCTCACCCGAGCCTTTGAAATGGTGGCCCTGCGGAGTCCAGGGGTTCCAGCCGAGAGGCTTCTCCAGGTGGTTGGGGAGTTGTCCTTGGTGGCGGGGGCACCGGGTCTGGTCGGGGGCCAAGTGGTGGATCTCGAAAGCGAGGGCAAGGAGGTGGACCTTCAAACCCTGGAGTACGTCCACCTGCACAAAACAGGAGCCTTGCTGAGCGCTTGTGTGATTACCGGGGCCATGATTGGCGGCGCTGACGATGACCTGATCCAAGCCCTGCGCACCTATGCAAGGGGGATCGGCTTGGCGTTCCAGATCATCGACGACATCCTCGACATCACCGCCAGCAGTGAAGTGCTGGGCAAGACCGCTGGCAAAGATCTCATCGCCGACAAAACCACCTATCCCAAGCTTCTGGGGCTGGATGAGTCCCGCAACCGGGCCGACGCGTTGGTCAGTGAAGCGAAGGACGCGCTTCAACCCTGGGCCGAGAAGGCCATTCCCCTGCTCGCCCTGGCGGATTTCATCACCAGCCGCGACCGATGATTGATGCCACACCCACCCATGCGGTTGTGCGGGAGTTCTTCGACAACAGTTCGCTGACCTGGGGTTTGATGGCCTGTGGTGTGGCCCAGCTGTCCAAGTTGTTCCTCGAGTTGCTCCTGCACCGCCGTTGGCGGCCAGCGGTGTTGATCGAAACCGGCGGAATGCCTTCGAGCCACTCCGCTCTGGTCACAGGGACGGCGGCGTGTGTGGGATGGACGCTGGGCTTTGATCACCCCCTGTTCGCCCTCGCGGCGATGGTGGCGTTTGTGGTGATGTACGACGCCAGTGGCATTCGCAGAGCTGCCGGGCTGACGGCGGAACGGGTCAACGGCCTACCTGATTCGCTGTGGCCGGAAGCTCCTGACAAGCCCCTGAAGGAAAGCCTGGGCCATAGCCGGCTTCAGGTGCTGGTGGGCAGCCTGATGGGCCCCGCCATTGCGCTGCCGGGCTTGGAGTTCGTGGGATCACCGCTTCATCTGGTGTCACGTCTTGGAGCCGGGCTGGGGTGACCGCCGCCGCGGAGCTCACCGCTGATCAGCAGGCGGCTGCCGACGCCTTTGGGGCCTGGCTCGACCAGCCTGTTGATGGCACGCCGTTTGTGCTCAGTGGTTTCGCCGGCAGCGGCAAAACGTTTCTGTCGATGCGTCTGCTGCGGCAGGTGGAAGCCAGCGGTTTGTGTTGGACCGTTGTGGCCCCAACCCATAAAGCGGTTGGTGTTCTCCGCCAGGCACTGGAGTTGGAGGGTCTCCAACCCACCTGGTATCCCTCGACGATTCACCGGTTGTTGCGGTTGAAGCTCAAACGATCCGCCGATGCCGAGATCTGCGAGCCCACGGAGCAAACGGCGATGGCCCTGGAGAACCTGGGCCTGGTGCTGATCGATGAAGCCTCCATGGTCGACAGCACCCTTTTGGGGATCGCCCTTCAATGTGCGCATCCGTTCAAGACCCGACTGGTGTTTGTCGGAGACCCGGCCCAGTTGCCACCAGTGGGAGAGCCGACCAGTCCCGTGTTCGCGATGCAACGGGCCTGTGCCGCCACGCTGACTCAGGTGGTACGCCACCAAGGGCCCGTACTCAAGCTGGCCGGAGGTTTGCGAGAGGGGCGTTTGCCCTGCCAGATGCCGCCGCTGATGCCCCCCATTCGTTCCCCCCAGGGCCAGGTGCGCAGCTTGGTGCAACGGGAGTGGCTGGATCAGGCCAGGCGTGCCTTGCGGGACGCTTCGGTTCAAGACAACCCCGATGCAGCACGCATTCTTTGCTACACCAACCGCACTCTGGACCGCCTGGTCCCCCATGCCCGAAGAGCCATTCATGGAGAGATGGCTGATCAGATGCCGGTGTTGCCCGGTGAGGTGCTGATCAGTCGCTCCGCTGTGATGGCCCCCGCCTCCAGGGATGGTGAAGAGGCTGGTGAGGAACCCGACATGGTGTTGGGCTCGAACCGTGAAGTGATTGTTCGGGATGTCAAACCGGAGGCCTGTGATCTGGCGGATTTCGGCCTGTCGTCAGCCGATGGCTCGGTGCCCGTGGTCGAAACGCTCTCAGCCACGGTGAATGCGGGTGAACTGGAGCTCACGCTGCGACTCCAGCCGCCGCTGGGCAGTCCAGGCCGTCGGGACCTGGATGCGGTGATGCATCGCTTGCGCAAACAGGCTCGCGATGCTGGCAAGAAAAATGGTCGAGGCATCTGGCGTCAGTATTTTCTGATTCGTGATGCCTTCGCCTCGCTGGGGCCAGCGGCGGTGCTCACGGTGCATCGCAGCCAGGGCAGCAGCTTCGGGGATGTGTTTGTCGCACCGGATGTGTTCCGGGCCGATCCCGCGATCCGGCAGCAGCTCTGTTATGTGGCAGTCTCCCGTGCCCGCACGGGGGTCTGGTTGCTTGGGGGCGACACGTCGTCAGATGTTCGCTCGATGTGGCAGCGCGAGTTCGAGACCGCAAGCCAATCGGAGTGAGTCAGCTCATCATCAGACCGCTGATGCCCTGCCATCCCAGGTAGGCCCCGATGCCGAAACTCAGGCTGCCCACCACCAGCTCACCGCGGCTGAGCAGTGCGGTTTTGCCCCTTCGCAACAGAGGCAGGACCCGCTCGCGTCCGATCAACACAGCCAGGAATGGAATCAGCAGAAGCACACTTGAGGCGGTGCTAAATCCAAGGCTGCAGGCGATTTCTTCACGCAAAGGCAGCTGAGCGGCAAGGATCACAGCTGCACCTTTGGCGAACAGCAGCAGGTCGTCGGGACTGATGATTTCTGTGACGCAGCTGACCAGCAGAAGGATGGGCAGCGGCATGGCTGCGAAACGATCCACGGCCCGGCTCCAGGCCGGTGCTGTTCCATCGTCCAGCACTCCCCGAATCAGCTCATGCCCACCCAGGGCAATCAAAGCTCCCCCACCAATCAGATCCAGACCTGTGCGGTGATCTGACCCCTGGGTCATGTCCAGGAGCAGTCCATGCCCCAACGTCAGCAGACCGACCACCGCCAGGGCACTGGTCAGCAGCCATCCTCCAAGAAAGAATCCACCTCTCCGCAGGGGCGAGGTTCCGAGCAGGAGCAGGAACAGCAAAACGATGTGAATCGGCGAGAGAGCCACGCCGAGTCCGTAGGTCAGCAGCTCCGTCCAGATCGTGGGTTCCACCATGCCGGCACGTTAGGAAGCAGGCCCATGGTTGTTCGACCAGAACGGTGCTCAGAGCCGGAGGATCAAGGCGGCTAAGCCGATGCTCACAGCCAGGCTGACAACACCCAAAAGGGCCCTCCAGAAGGCCTTGTCTTTGGTGTTGAGGAAGTCGCTCAAGGAACTCACATCTCTTTATTCGTCAGTTGTGCCATCCCTCAGGAGATAAGGGAAGGTGCGATGAATGGGTCGGTGCAGGGACCGCAGGGTTTTGTTGTAGTGAACCTCGGCCACCACGCTGTAGCGGCGTCCAAGAATCAAGGCACGGTCCAAATCGGCCTCACAGCTGCGAATGTCGGTCTGCACTGGGCGGGCCTGGGTTGAGACCGGTTCAGCAGCGGGGGTCAAGGCTGAAAACTGACCTTCCCTGTGACGCCAGCTCTGACAGGCTTGCAGGGCTTCTGCCGCCGAATCAAACACCTGCTTCGGCGTCTCCCGTCGCGTGCTCATCGCTTCCATGCCGAGCAGGGGCAGCGCTGTGAGAAGGAGGACAAATCCGAAGCGGAGCATGCCACTGGCGCGAAGGTCCTACACCAGCCGTAGCTCTGCCGGCTGCCCATGGCAGAGGCCTTCCCAATCTCTTCGTGTGGTTGTGTCAGTAGCGCACTTCAAACCAGTCATCTCCCGTGATGGGGAGCTGGCTGGGTTTGACCCGCTGCACTCGGGCACCTGGAGGACCGACTTCACACCATGCGCGTAGTTCGGAAAGGGCGAGTGGTGGCCCCTCCGCTTGGACTTCGACGCTGCCATCACTGAGGTTGCGCACCCATCCGCTGATCCCGAGATCCAAGGCACGACGGCTGCAACAGGCGCGAAAGCCCACCCCTTGCACACGACCCTGGATCACCCAGCGCCAGCGTTCGCTGAAGGCCTGGATTCGCGTGGGCTGTTGTCGGCTGACGAACCGTTTGGAGATGGCGTCTCCGCGGCTTCGAGCGCGGCGCGCCATCGGGAGCAGATCGTCATAGAGCTGGCCCAGTGCAGGTGAACCCAGCTCGCGTGAACCGTCTGATCGACCCATCCTTCCGAATGTCGATGGACTCTCCAGCCCTCAATGTCCCACAGCACGGACCCGTCCGTTTCCGGCCGTTGGCTGTGCAGTTCCCAGCGGTGGAATTCATGGCCCACAAGCCGTTGACCTTTCTGAACAACCGGACTGTTCTGCCGTGCCTGCAATTGGCGATAGCCAACTTGCAAGGGGCCTCGTTGGGCGGAGAACGGCAAGATCCCTGCCATGGCGTGGCTGTGGCCATCCATGTCGTTCAACTGGTCGCCGAGAAGGAGCATGCCGCCGCATTCGGCATAAACAGGCCGACGTCGAGCGAACTGGCGCAACGTCTTCAGGCTGCGCTGGCATTGGCTGATCTGGGCCGCGTGTTGCTCTGGAAATCCCCCTGGCAGGATCAAACCTCGCGCCTCAGCTGGGATGGCCTCGTCGGCGAGAGGGCTCCAACGGACCACAGGCATGCCCATGTGCTCCAGAAGCTCATTTGTTTCTGGGTAGCGGAAGTGAAAGGCGGCATCACTGGCGAGAGCCACCGGCAGGGGATCCCCATTCACCGCTGGGATGTTGGCCAGGGGGGATGGTCCCTTCTCGGGTGCCTGAAGAAGGGGTTCCAGACGTGCCATATCCAAATGCTGGCTGGCGAGAGCGGCCCAGGCCTGGCGTCGTTCTGTGGGGGACGTCAACTCATGGGCAGGGGCTAAGCCGAGATGCCGACTTGGCAGCGACAGGGCTTCGGTGCGTGGCAAGCAGCCCAGCAAAGGCAGCTGCATTCCTTCCAGCACCTCGCTGAGGAGCTCCCTGTGCCTGGGGCTGCTGACCTTGTTCAGCACAACTCCGGCGATGACCAGGTTGGGGTCGTGATCTCGGAAGCCCCGAACGAGGGCTCCGAGCGAGGCGGCCTGACCACCGGCATCCACCACCAGTACGACGGGCAGGCCCAGCAGGCGGGCCACGTCGGCTGTGCTGCCCGTTTCACTGCTGCCGATTCCGTCAAACAACCCCATCACCCCTTCCACAAGGCTCAGGTCGGAGCTGCCTCCATAACCATGGAAGGCCCGTCGAACCCAGTCTTCACCGCAGAGATTGAGGTCGAGATTGCGGCACGCCTGTCCTGAGGCTTGGCTCAGCAGCTGGGCATCGAGATAGTCGGGCCCCACCTTGAAGGGCTGGATTCGTCGCCCGTTGTGTTGAGCCCAGCTCAACAGAGCCAGGCTCAATAGGGTTTTGCCGCTGCCACTGGCTGGTGCAGCGATGACGGCGGCCATGGCTTACGTGCGGTTCAGCCGAGCAGCCTGGCAGCCAGTGGAGCGGCAGCAGCCAAAAGGGGATTGGTGCTGTCGTGACCACCACCGAGCAGTCGGGCGACATCCATTTCCGGGGTGTCGTGCTGCACGGGGACCACCTCCTCATGCAGCTCGAGGTTGGCCATTCCGCCACCTTCCAATCGCATGCAGCCGCCGGATTCAGCGCAGAGAATCACACACATTCCCTGGCCGTTCTACGGTTCTGCAATCAGTCGAAGCCCCACCATTTGCCCGGCATGCACGTTGGGTTGTCCGGTTGGCACTGCCATCAGTTGGAAGGTCACATCCGTGCCGTCGGGGCGTTTGAAGTGCGCGTTCGTGCCGTTATCGCTGGATTCGGATGACTCCAGCGTCCAGCCGAGGCGATCAGCGATCCAGGCTGTTAGCAATAGCCCCTGGGCTGGGTGATGTCCCTCGACATCGATGTCCAGGCGGGTGATGTGGCTTAAGGCATCACGACGTTGCGGTGGATCGAAGACCATGGCGAGGGTCTCGCGCCAACTGCGCAGTCGCAGCCAGTTGAGATCATTGACGGCCTGTCCGCTCTCAACCCGTGTGCGCAGCACTGCAAGGCACTGTTCGGGATCCCCCATGGCTGTATCGATGATGAGACGGCGGGGTGCACTGGTGAGGCGCTGCATCAGCTCTGGTGCTTCGTCCATGCACCCGTTCCACCAGACCCAAGCCGGCATCGATGACGGCAGCAGTGGTTCGAGGATCGATAGCCCCTCACTCAGTGCGTCATGGCCGCCGCGCAGAACCACGACATCACCACAGGCTGTGGTGCCACCCCCTTCCTCAGGAAGTGGGCAATAGGCGGCCACGAGGGTCTCTAAAGGCTGTGCCGCATCGATGGTCGGTGCCAGGGTGATGAGGCGTCGGGGCATCAGCGCAATCAGGGCTGGATCGATGTATTGACCGCGCAGGTCTTCCGCGTCGCTGCTCCCTTCAAGATTGGCCACTGCCTTCACGACGTTCCCATCCAGGGGCGGAGTGCTCAGCGGTAAGTCGGCATCCATGACCGCCTGGCGGCCCGCAGCGATCAACGGGGGGGTCTGCTGTCCAGTGATGGGCCCAGCCAGACGACCACTGCGGATCAATTGCTGCTCGGCCCAGGCCGGTTGCCAGATCAGCAGGCAAAAGGTGTTCGCACCAGTGCCCGTGCTGCCCTGCTGTTCGGGGGACCAGAGTTGTTCGAGGTAGTGAGGCACCTCCGCGGGTGCCAGTTCCAGCGGGGTTTGCAGGGTGAGCTGAGGAGACATGGTGACGGATGAGCAGGAAATGGAGGGCGTAGAAACAAGGCGGTTAGGGGCGTCGCCAAAGCAGTCCGTCTTTCGCCAGCAGGGCATCTGCTGCGGCAGGTCCCCAAGTGCGTGATTCGTAGGGATGAATCGGTAGCTGCCAGGGGCTGTCTTCAATCAGTTCCAGCAGGGGGGTGTACAGACGCCAAGCCGCTTCCACCTCATCGCTGCGGGTGAACAGGGTGGGATCGCTGAGCATGGCATCGGCGAGGAGCCGCACGTAGCCTTCATCCGAGGGTTCACCGAACGATTCGTCGTAGGAGAATTCCATGTCGATGGGGCGGCTGCGCATCCCAGACCCTGGTGATTTCACTTCAAAGCGGAATTCAGCACCTTCATCCGGTTGGATTCGCAGAATCAGCTGATTTGCGGTGGGGCCTCCGGTGGCGGCATCAAAGAGATGCACAGGTGCCTCCCGGAAGGTCAGCACCACTTCACTCATCCGCTTGGCCAGCCGTTTGCCGGTGCGCACATAGAACGGAACGCCCTGCCAGCGCCAGTTGTCGATGAACAGTTTCATCGCCACATAGGTCTCGGTGGTGCTGTTTGGGTCAACACCTGGCTCATGGCGGTATCCGGCCAAAGGTGATTCCGCTGAACCGCCGGGGCCGTATTGACCGCGGATGCAGCAGTTCCAGGGTTCGAGTTCGTCAGCCAGGCGTGCGGCCTGCAGCACCTTGGCTTTCTCGTTGCGGATTGCTTCTGGATCGAAGCGACCTGGAGGCTCCATCGCGGTGATCGCCAGCATTTGGGTCAGGTGGTTCTGCACCATGTCCCGCAGGGCACCGGCCGTTTCGTAATACCCGGCTCGCTCCTCCACACCAACGGTTTCTGCTGCGGTGATCTGGACGCTTGAGATGTAATTCCGGTTCCAAATCGGTTCGAAGATCGTGTTGGCAAAGCGCAGAACCATGATGTTCTGAACGGTTTCCTTGCCCAGGTAATGGTCGATGCGAAAGATTTGGTTTTCCTGGCCACAGGCCTGCACCACACGGTTGAGAGCCTGGGCACTGCCGTAGTCCCGACCGAACGGCTTTTCGATGACAACCCTGCTCCGTTTCGGATCTTTCAGTAGGCCTGCATCGGCAAGAGAGCGGCAGCCACTGCCGTAAAACTTGGGGGAGACAGAGAGATAAAACGTTCGATTGCCGCGGGTGGCGCACTGTTGATCGATCTGCTCGAGCCGTCCACCGAGCCTCACCACATCCTCAGGCTGCTGAAGGTCAACGGGCTCGTAAAAGAGTTTGCTGACGAACTGCTCCCAGGCCTGAGGGTTCTCCTTGATTGTGCTGGAGAGTGCCTCCGCCATCTTTCCGCGGAAGTCTTCATCACTCCATGGCCTCCGTGCACAACCCAGAAGGGCGAATTCACTGGGCAGTCGCCGTTGTTTGAACAGTTCAAACAGGGCCGGGACCAGCTTGCGGTGGGTCAGGTCACCGCTGGCCCCGAAGATCACCAGACATTGGGGCGCAATAACGCGCTCCTGGCGGAGTCCAACCCTCAACGGGTTCGTCATCGTGGCGACCATGGAGCGTCCAGGCTTCTGACGCTGGTTTAGGCACGGAACAGGCAACAGACATGGACTTGCCGCTTTGTTTCCGAGTTGGGCTCAGCTTTTGTTGCCAACCGAAAAAAAAAGTCCACCCCAAAGGGTGGACCGTGATCGATCGGCAGTGATTGATCAATAGGTTTCAACGTGCCAGCGATCGGCCTTTTTGAGTTGCGGCCGTAGTTCGGACCAATCCAGGCCTTTGGCAGCCGCTGCCGCCGTCATGGCTTCATCGATGCCGGGTTCCATACCCCGAAGGCCACACATATAAACGTGGGTCTTGGGATCTTCGATCATCGCGAAGATTTCTTCAGCGTGCTCAAGGACGCGGTCCTGGATGTACATCCGGCCACCCTTGGCATTCTGCTGCTCGCGGCTGATGGCCTTGGTGTAGCGGAAGTTGTCGGGATATTCCTTCTCGTAGTGGAGGAAGTCCTCGTCGTAGAGCAGGTTCGCGGTTTTGGGCGCGCCCATGAACAACCAGGCTTTGCCGCGGAACTTCCATCCGTTGGCTTCCTGTTCGCGGCTCTCGAACATGCGGCGGATGTAGGTGCGCATCGGGGCGATACCGGTGCCCGTGGCCAGCATGATGATGTTGGCTTCTTCGTCGTCAGGCAGAAGCATCTCCTTGCCCACAGGGCCGGTGATCTTCACCTTGGTGCCAGGCTCGATGTCGCACAGGTAAGTGGAGCAGACGCCGTAGATCTGCTCGCCTGCATCGTTCTTGTATTCCAGCTGGCGAACACACAGAGAAACGGTGTTGTCCTGGTAGTTATCGCCATGACGCGTGCTGGCGATGGAATAAAGACGCAATTTGTGGGGTTTGCCATTGGCATCCTCCCCTTCAGGAATGATGCCGATGCTCTGCCCTTCGATGTACTTCAGCTGGGGATCACCACCGGAAAGATCAAATGTGATGTGCTGAACGCGACCGATTGCTCCATCTTTCAAGAGGGAATAGTTCTCGGTCACCGTTCCCATGAACGGAGTTTTGGGTTTGTAGGTGTTGACCGGAACGTTGGCGTGGGGCTTTTTCTTCGGGGCGCTTGACGTCACGGTTTTTTTGGCGGTTTTTTTGGCAGGTGCGGGGGTGGGGATAACGGGAGCGGCTGGACGCTCGACTTCCACACCATTCACAGAAATGATTTTGGCGCCGCTGGCCCCCAATCGTTTGAAAAGTGCGGAAAACTGGTTCAGAGCAACGGTGTAGGTCTGCACGACGTTCGGTTTTGAACCTGGCTGAGGACCACTTGCCACAACAGTGAACAGAACCTCATTGCAGTGGTCTGTCGCTGCATTGGACACCCGCATTGAAATCACCGGCCATTGGTGGCGCGACTATAGACATGGCCTCCGTTTTCACACAAAACGGTTGCTGTTCTGAACAGAATTCGATGTGATTGAGGCGACGTCCTTAAGATCCTCAAGTTCGGTCCCTCATCTCAGCGCCTCTTTTGGTTTTCCCCCAGGCAATGTTTGGACGCGGGCTTCAAACCTCCCCCGACTCTGGAACTGCGATTGAGCAGACCATGGAACGGCTGCCTCAGGGGGCTCGTCGTCTGGCCGCAGAGCTGAGATCTTCGCTGCCCGTTCCGTTGCTCTGGGATGTGCTGACCGACTACGAAAATCTGTCTCGGTTCATTCCCAACCTCAGCACGAGCGAGCTCATCCAACGCCAGGGCCAGACGGTTCGGCTTCAGCAGGTGGGCAGTCAGCAACTCCTGGGACTTCGCTTCTCCGCCCAGGTTCAATTGGAGCTGACGGAATTTCGTCAGGACGGGCTTCTCCAGTTCCGAATGGTGAAAGGTGATTTCCGGCGTTTTGAAGGGTCGTGGCAAATCCGTCAACGGCCCGATGGCAGCTCATTGCTTTATGAACTGACGGTTCAGGGATGTCTGGGAATGCCGATTGCTCTGATCGAGGAGCGACTTCGCGATGACCTTTCCAGCAACCTCAAGGCCGTTGTGCTTGAGGCACATCGACGCAAAGCCTGACAACCCAACATCAGTTGGGTCGCGACAGCGCTTCGCGGTGACATATACCCCCAAGGGGATTCGAACCCCTGTCGCCTCCGTGAAAGGGAGGTGTCCTAGGCCTCTAGACGATGGGGGCGAGGCCGTAATCAGTGAGCTGTCTG
>MDTA01001921.1_pt1 | contig 11692 bp, 8 predicted proteins | sample 811151 | NCBI WGS metagenome assembly MDTA01 (sample SAMN05326648, study PRJNA326480) | marine metagenome | isolation source: seawater | place: Indian Ocean: South | collected 2010 | reverse complement strand
CGCAGGTGCGACCGGTGGCGCTGGCGGCGCTGGCGGCGTCGGCGGCGTTGGCGGCGGTGGTGCAACTGGCGGCGTCGGCGGCGGTGGTGCAACTGGCGGCGAAGGTGGCGCTGGGGCAGCTGGTGGTGCTGGTGGTGAAGGCGGCGGTGGTGCAACTGGCGGCGAAGGTGGCGCCGGGGCAGCTGGTGGTGCTGGTGGTGCTGGTGGTGAGGGTGGCGCTGGCGCCGCTGGTGGTGAAGGTGGCGCCGGAGCCGCTGGCGGTGAAGGTGGCGCCGGTGCGGCCGGTGGTGCCGGCGGCGTTGGTGGTATGGGTGGCGCAGGCGGTGGCGCCGCCGAATGTGTGAACGACGCCGACTGCGTTGACGGCGCCCGCTGTGAAGCAGGCGCGTGCGCCTCGACGACCCTGGCGGAGCTACTCACGGCCGATGGGCGCTTTGGCACCTTGCTCGCTGCCCTGGAATCAACCGGCCTGACCCCGGTCTTCGCGGGCACTACCCAGCTCACGGTCTTTGCCCCAACCGACGACGCATTCGAGGCACTCGAAGCTGCCCAGCCTGGAACCCTCGCCGCTTTGGAAGACGATGTGGAGCTGCTCACAGGGATCCTGCTCTATCACGTTCTCCCTGGCCGGCAACTGGCTGAGTCTGTCGTCGCCGCCGATTCATTCCGCACACTGCAGGGCGGCAATGTCCGGGTCAGCGTCGATGGAGAGAACGTCCAGATCAACGATGCGTCGATCATCGCCGTGAACCTCGAAGCATCCAATGGCGTGGCTCACGTCGTGTCCGCTGTGCTTCTGCCCCCTGAGCCAGGCGCGCCGGTCGAGCAGAACATCATTGAAGCGCTCCGAGCCGCAGGGAATTTCACGACCCTGTTGAGCGCTCTCGATGCCGTCGAGTTCACGGAGATTTTCACTGACGTTGAACGCGGTCCATTCACCGTTTTTGCACCAAGCGATGACGTCTTTCAGGCGCTTGAAGATGCTCAACCTGGCACCTTGGAGGCTCTCTTGGCTGATCCAGCTCAGCTGGAAGAGATCCTTCGGCATCACATTGTGGGTGGCCGCTTCTCATCCGCTGCAGTTGTCGTGAGTTCCAGTTTCGTGAGCTTCCGGCCTGCCGTCCTGGATGTTGTTGTTGGCCGAGATGGCAGCGTGACCATCGGTGGCGCACCCATTACCGACTTCGATCGACCAGCGACGAACGGCGTGATTCACACCGTGTCTTCCATTGTGGCCTTCGCGCCTGATGCCGCAATCGGTACATGCGCAGCACCCAATCAGATCGAAGGGTATGGTGCCTGGTTCGGTGATACGCAGAATGGCTTTGCGACTCAGATTGGCACGTGTGGCGAGGAAGCGGAGGCCAAGGAGCAGATTTTTCAGTGGCGCGCACCGGCGGATGGCCAGGTCTGTATGTTAACCGCGGGGTCTCGCTACGATACGGTGCTCCACATTCGAAGTGATGTTTGTAGCGCGCGTCGTACTGAGATCGCCTGCAACGATGACGTGGGCCAAGGTGTACTGTGGTCCGTCGTCGATTTGGATGTTGAGGCGGGTGAGGACTACTTCGTGATCGTCGATGGTTTTCGTGAAGGCGCAGGCCGATACATTCTTCGCATTTTCGAAGGTCCCTGCAGCGGCGAGTAAACGCCCTCCCTCCCCGGGTCTCCACACCCGAAAGACTCCGCAGCCTGGACGATGGGCACACCTCGAGTTGCTGACGTCTGACATTCCTGCGATACCCGGGGCCAGACTACGTTTTGGCAATCCACGTCGGGTGCCCCACGCCGATACCTCTCGACGGACCCACCGGGCGAGGCCGGGGGGTAAACCTTCGGGCACTCCTCGTCTTCGGTCCCAGTCCCTCGGAGTCCATCTTCGACCGAATCGAAGCTCGCTGACAGCACCTGGTCGACGCCTCGGGGTTCAGTAGAGGCGCCGGCTGAGTCTCTTTGAGTGTTCCGCTCCTGTCGGCTGTATTCGCTATGTCAGGATGCTCACCTAAGGATCTCGACCACGAAACCCGGGTCTAACACCGGCCGGATATGTGGATGGGTGGACCGGACATGGTTCCCAGCGCACCATCGAGGTGCCAGCGCCTCTTCAAGTCGCGCTCAGGATGCCCCCTCAGACGGTCGAAAGGTCACGCCGGTAGGGCGAGACATCCCAGAGCATGATTTCGAGCCGGAGAGCCCGCAAAAACGGTCAGGCTTGGGTCCATACCCTGTCACGCGCGGGCTGTCCTCAACTGTGAGCGAATCGGGGCGTACCTGGAGCCCGCCCTCGTGTCCGAATATTCGGGGGCTGGGCTACTTGAGAGGACGACGGGTGGTCGGTGTGACCGCTGCGATGTGATGCTCGGAGGCGAGAGATGCGCCTGTAGAGGGCCGTCTAGTTCTGATGACAGACGGTGCAGGACCACTCGGCGACGGGGTGGTACTTCGGGTTCTGCTGGGGCACGGGTAGGCGGAAATTATCTCGGTTACTCTCCATGTTGGCGATCCGAGCGTCGAGGATGTCCTTGTATGCCCAGCCCTCATAATCGTCCGCGGTCTTGGCGAACTCGTACATGATGCGAGCGACCTCCAGATCTCCCTTCTTGGTGAGCAGGTCGCCAAAGAAGAACCAGAACCCTTCGAAGCCATGAGGTGCCAACCAAGAGTTGCTGCACGCTCGGGCGTTGCCTTCACGTCGTACGTCCCGAATCTTGGCCGTCATCTGTGGAAGTGGGTTCTCGCGGTCAACGGTCTCTCCAGCGCAGAGGTCAACACTGAGCCACATGTACTCAACGGCCCGCTCAAAGTCTTCGTCTCCCGGCTGGCTGTAGATGCTGAGCATAGTGCCGCCTACGAAGTAGTTGAGCTCTGGCCAGGCTTCGACGGCCTCGAGAAACTGAGCTTTGGTCTCTGCCTCAAGGACCGTGTCACCGATCTGCTTCGCGGCCATGTACTCATTCGTGGATTTAAAGATGATCAATCGAGGATCATTCTCCTGGCGCAGCGCGGTCTCAAAGTGCGCGGTCGCCTCATCCAAACCATTGAGAATGGCGCCAAGATCGGGGGTCTCGGCCCGGTACAGTTCGCCGAGCTCCCAGGTGCGCAGGAACGCCACCGTCTTGTTCGCTTCGAGGTCATCTGGATACATCTCTAAGTGAGATTTGATGTCCTCGATAGCTCCGGGGATTTGGTCGTAACGCGCCTCATGGATGTTCGCCCAGAGGACGCGCATGAACGGGCTCTCCACCTCGCAGGTATCGGTGGGACGGAGGTCTGTGCAGGTGCTCGTCGGTGCTCGGACATCGTCCCGAGTGTCGCTCGCGTCACAGCCGAACAGGGTGAGACTGCCCAGAGTCAAGAGAGCGATGAGAAGGCGTGAGCTTCGTAGCGAATCAATTGTCACTGCTAAACACCTGGTCCTGGTTCTCGAGTAGCCAATCACAGTCCATAGCTCCGGCCATCCGCGCGGAGCGCAAGGTGCTCAGGCTTCGGTCTGGATTCGGGCGGCTGGGGATCTGCTGATTGAGGAGGGGGTTGGTTCCGCCAATGGTGTACTGCTCGGAGTCGTCGACGATAAACCCTTCAAGTTCACCGGCCTCGTTGACGATGCCGTGCTCACTCGAGATCTGCTTCTGAATGATGTAGAGGTCGCCCGTAGCGAATCCGCTTACGTTAACCGTCACGCCAGGAAAACCGTCCTCGTCCTGGTCCCAAATCCGAGGATCATTGGGGTCCATCGGGAGTGGGTCATTGACGGGATCTTCCAAACGAACTCCGATCGGCACGACCACCGTAGGCCGGCTCCAATGCACGACCCCGTTCTCCTCCCAAACGTTGAGTGGCGTGACGGGTGGGGTCACCGACCGAGGGATCGCGGCAGGGATCACGACGCTGATCGTGTCACCGGCAGCGGACTGAGCGCCACATCCGTGCTCCACCATCACCACGCCTCCCTCTCCATCGGACGTAATCTCCGTGAAGCCGAGTACCGTCGAGACGTTGTCGAGGTCGCCAAGGATCGGCACGCTCTGAATCATCACGATGCGCATCTCAACGGCGTACGTGCCGCTGATTCTCTCGATGATCTCAGCTGGGACAGTCCCCTCGAGGTCAACGGGAACACAGGCACCATCAACGCGATTTTGTCCCTCCGGGCACTCCACCTCAACGGGCGGGTCCATCGGGAGGTCACCAGGCTGCGAAGGGGAACCCGATCCTGGGTTCTCAGGCGTAGGCTCTCCACCCACCGGAGCGGCAGGCTCCCCGCTGTCTCCTCCGTTCGCCGGCGAATTATCACCGGGAGCCGGCTGCTCGTCGCCAGGTGCGCCGACGATCATGTCGTCCGTGGTGCTGTCGTCCTGCGCACCGCATGCCGATAGGCAGAGCAGGGCGAGAACGGCGAATGCGGAACTGAGCGAATAGAATTTCATGGCCGAATTCTCCTTCTGGTGAACGCTTCAGTCCTACAATCCAAGGACCTCTCGCGCTTTGTTTTGGGCGTTTCTGGGGAGCCGCGAGAGACGCGCCTCATAATCGTCTGCCTTGTCCACGACATATGTCGGGTTGGCGATTGCGTTGACCTCCGGCATCCAAGCCGTGTGCAACGTGAAGCCAAAGTCGAGCTCCGGGTGTCCGAGCCGACACAGTGGCCCCTGGGCGAGGTCCTGGCTGTCGAAGATCCAGATCTCATCACCGCGGTCGCTCACGACAAAGAGGACCGTGTATCCCTCATCGGTCCCGCCATCTCTTCTGGGCACGAACGTAGGTGATACGCCGATGTATCCGAGCGGCATCACGAATCGGTCCTGAACTTCGAACGCGTCCGCGTCGAAGCGCACCAATTGAGATGGTAAGCGCTCGTTGGGCAGGTCAGCGAGCGCCACCTGCCGATCGGGGTGTGTCGCGTACGCGTCGAGATATCGCTAGGTCAACAGCTCTGGGTCATACCCGAAGGTGGCCCAATAGAGGTTCCCGAATCGGTCCGTTGGGGCGCTGAAGTCTTGTGAGTACAGAACAAAAGCCCAGCTCTCCGGATCCTGGAAGAGGTTGGACTCAAGGAGTTCACCCGTCTGAGCGTCGATGCGATAACGCCCGACCATGGAGCGGTCAGCAGGCTGAACGAGCAATCCAACGTGCTCCGGATCGACAGGCTCACCCGTGCCCACGACGACGTCACTCGGCGCGATCCACTCGGAGAAATCAAAAGAGTTCTGATGCGCGATGAGCACATGAAGCTCGTCATCCGCGTCACCACGCAGTGCGATGGCGTGCGCCCCCTCTGTAGGAATCACAGCGCGCCGTGCGACGACCTGTCCCCCCGCCACAAGGTCAGCCTTCGGGACGATCCAGATCGCTGTCTGTGGCAGCGTCGGTCGGGTCACTAGGTCAGCGCCAAAAAGACTCTCTGCCTCTAATTGAAAGGCGGTATCCATAAGCAGGACGTACTGGTCGGTTACCATCATCTGATGGCAGGCCATCTCAATGACTGCGGGCTGCCCATTCGAGTCGATGACCTCACACGAGACGGGCTCGCTGTCCCCATCCCACCACAATAAGCGAGTGAAGGGCTCTGCGTTGAGACCCTCTACGGGTGCCGCGAAGTTGACGAGGTACGTTCGCTTGTCCACCTCGTCATAGGCGGGGTGTGCCGAGGTCATACTGAGCGGGAAGAAGTTTAGAGCTGGAGTAATGGGTGGCAAGAACGCTTTCCAGCAATCCTGCTGTCCGATCGGCGTGATTACCTCGAGCGTCTCGGGGTCGATCTCCCATGGACGCCCTGCGTCATAGGTCACGAGGAGTCGGCCATCTTGAATCGGCTGGAACGCCGTGTTCGCGAAGTTCCTAACGCCATAGGCCGGTGACGAACGGATGAAGGTGCGATCCTGAAAACCAAGCTCTGGATCATCCATTGTGGCGTGGTCGAGCAGGAAGCAATCCGTCTTCACCAGACGACTCTTCAGCTGAACCGATCGGGCATCAAAGGACAGTCGATACACGATCCCATCACCGACCACCTGGGGACCGCGCACGCTCATGGGTACCGACCCAATGGTGAACGCGTGTCCGGTGAGGTCTCGGGGAAGCTCGCCAGCGAGAAGCTGCAAACCTGCATCGAGTTCCCGGCGCGCAGCCGTAGACATCGACTCGGGAAATTGAGCCGCGGGCTCGGGAACGATCCCGCCGGTCAAACCACCGGTGTGGCGGCTGCAACCCAGGACGGCGGCAGCTGCTGAAGCGGCGGTTACGGAAATAAAATCACGTCTACTGTACATGGCGGCGCGACTTTATCTACCACTTGGTAGAAATAAAAGATCTTTTTCAGTTTTTTTTCACTCACCTCGTAACCTTAGGGACCGATAGACCACCCGCGACGCCCACCAGCCCGGTGGAAAATCAGCCCGGCTGGCATCGACGATTTCCCAAGGCGACCGCTCTCAACTCTTGCATCCAACTGACCTGGGTCATACCTTCGGAGCATGTTCACACGAGCGCTCATCGTTATCTCGATCGTCCTGTCTGCAGCCGCGTGCACAGAGACCTCGGGCGATGAACCACGGCGCGCTGATGCCGACAGCGGCGAACAGCTCCAAGACGCCCAAACACGCCAAGATGCCCGCGAAAGCCACCCGACCGACGCCGTCATTCATCAGACGTCGGATGGGATGTCCATGGATGGAGGCCTGATGGACGTGTCGAGCCAAGATGCAGTCCCCGTGAGGGACGCACACGCGTCCGACGCCGCGCAGGAACTCTTCACGGATTCGGGTCTAGACGCCGCCCCGGATCTCGGCGCCATTGGCGAACGGGATGTTGGTCAACGTCCCCCACCCGATGTCGGACTCGGAGATCAAGACGCCCAGTTGGCTTTGGACGCAGCCCCGCTCGAGTCACCAGACATTGGCTTCGATCTCGGCGGCCCCCAACCAGATATGGCGCTCGACCGTGACGCCGGCGCCATGGAGGGGCCAGCCTGGATCTACCCGCCCTGCGAGTTGGCGTGCTGTCCCGGGTTTCCATGGCGACGACCTGGAGGCTTCTGGTCTGATCTGGCCGGACACCTCCCGGATTGGCGCCCAGTCGCGGATGCGCCATGCGTCTTCGCCTTGATGCGCGACGAGTGCGATCGGGTCGCCAGCTACACACTCGGCAGAGATCAATGCAACCCCGACGACTGCGAGGGCTGTCGCATCAACTTGAATGAGTTCCGTCAACACATCAGCTACGCCTTCGATGACCGCGGCCATCTCACACGGGAGTCGCATGTCATTAGGCGTCACATTGAGTGGGCCGACACCACGAGTATCGTCCACACCTACGATGAGCGCGGGCTAAGGGTGAAGACTCAGGGGCTATACCTCCCAGAGGAGAACGCCCCACGTTCCCTCTACCTCCGTTATAGCCATGACGAGGCTGGCCGTCTGGTCCGCGAAGAAGCCGTTCATGAACGCTTCCTGGACTTCGAACCAGTGCCGTGGGTTCCGACGCGCGTGAGCACATTCAGCTATGGGCCTGAGAATGTCGAAGAGCGCCTAGATCTCGATGGTGACGGGCAGGTAGACCAAGTCCTGATCCATCCGCAGGCTGGCCCTTAGAAACCCAGCTCCCTTGAGGGGGTCAGTCGAAGACAGCGATGGCGATGCCCTGGGTCGGTGGATCCCGCGGCAACAGAATCGTGCGACCATTGAAGACCAAGGACATCGCTTCTCCTGGATTGGGCTCGATCGGAAGATCGATGGCCGCCAGAAACGGGAACATGTCGAAGAGGGGTGACGTCGCCCCGGACTCTCCATCAGTTCCCACGTCAAATACGAACAGGGCGATGCTCGTGTTCTCGGCCGACGCGCTCTGCTCCGTGAGCAACTCAACACCATCTAGAGTGAGGGAGTCTCGGCCCACGAGGAAGGCGCTACGGGCGTTGTAGATGACCAAAGGAACGCTCTCTCCATCCAGAGGCAAGAGACTCAAGAGCACACTCGCGATGCTGCCTGGCCCCGGCAGAGTCCGCAGGTAGGCCAAAGGTTGGTCCACGGTGAACGCCTCACGAAAATAACGGACGGAGGGTGCCTCCTCGTCTGCGGGCACACCATGGAGCTCGTAGCGGACGCTGGGGTCAGCGACGAAGGGCCCCCAGCGGCCATCCATCCCGACCTCGAATCGCCTCACCGCGCTCGCCCGCTGGGGACTGTTTGCCTCAAGCACCCACACATCCACTCTGCCCCCCTCCTCGACACGATTCTCACCGAGGGTGACCATTCGGCCACTGATGATAGGCGCCTCTTCGGTCTGTGCATCGAGTCGCTCAGGCATCGCGTCGGTGAGGAACTCGAAGATCGCCGCAAAGGACCTGTCCGAGGTCGCGACCGCGTAATGATCATCGCCGGCGATCTGCACGTTGTCCGCGCCAGGGATATCGGCTCCCTCCACAGCTCGGTCATCCGGTGACCAGAGATTGAGGGTAGGCACAGAGGCGTCGGGCGGCCCAGCGGGTCCCTCGGCGGGGAAGCTACCAATGTGCACATAGCGACGCACCTTAAGGGCCCTCTCCGCCGTCTCAAGGTAGCTCATCCCCAAGCCTCCACCCGCTGAGTGACCCATGAGGTCCACGGTCTCGGCCCCATGTTGGGTACGGACGGTTTCGATGAATGCGTCCAACGTCGCGATATGGTCTGCGTTGCGGTCGAGCGTATTCCAATCGAATGCATGGAACCGGTCCGGACAAAAGCCGTTCGCGGAGAACCTCTGCACATGACCAGCCCAGGTGTCGCTTGACGCCAAGAACCCGTGCACCATCACGACGGGCGGATGCTCTGCATTACAGGCTGCTCGCATGGGCAGGGGCTGTGCGTCCGGAAAGCCCTCGTCTGCGCTCGACACCTCCGCATCAACCGCAGCTTGGGTGCTATCACTCGGGTCCGCGTCTTCCGCTGCTGGAGCGGCATCAACCGCGTCTGACCGTGCGCCCTTGTCCTCGCAGCCGGCAAGAAAGACTGCGAGCAGGCTCGTGATGGTGGTGAGCGCTAAGAGCTTCATAATCTTGGGCACAGGACGTCACTCCTTGGAACTGGTTGGGCCAAAACGAAGCGCCATACTTGCCGCGTCAGGGTGAGAAGATCAACGAAGATGCGCGACCAGTATCTCCAAGCCTCCCTCCCCCAACCTCGTCGCGCAACGCGGATGCTGCGCCCTCAGGTCCGTGTGCTGACCAGCCAGTTAAGGACGATCAACGTTGCCCAACGGCGCGCTCGCGTGACGGCGAAGGCTGGACCCGATGAGCCGACCTAACTCTTGAGCCTGACGCTCCCGGGTACCGCGACGCCCCTGATCGACTTGAATCATCACACTGAATACGCGCCGGTCACGGCACCTCTGGCTCTGAGTCATCAACTCGACCTGCCCCGCGAAGGAGCCGCTGCCATCGAAGAAGTTCGGCCACTCGACGGCTGAGATTGTCAATCGAACATCGACCGTCATCGTGCAGTCGGACTCACAAGTTCGACCCAAGGTACGTTCAATCCAAGTCCGTAATCCCTCATCTCGGCGAACCCAATCCGCTGGCAGGTGTATACGCCACCGCTGGCGGTCAGCGGCGACTGAAGGACACATCGTGACGTCTGCGACGCGCTGCCGTTTCCAGTGAGTCTCCGTGACTATGGGGTCATCAGGCTCCATAAACAGGACGGCCGTGCTCGCAAGAAGCAGAGCGCAGAGGATGATTAGACGTCTTGTTCGGTAGGCCACTCAGCATCATCACCGCAAGGCGGCGACAGCGCAAATACGAGTGTTCAAGATCTCACCGCGTGGTGTGCTCTTGGAGGAAATCGAAGACCTCAATATTCCACTGAGCGCTCGGTGAGTGCCCCGCATACAGCTCGACGAGGACATCTTTGACCTGCTGTTTTTGAAGGATCGTCCTGAACTCCATTGGCAAGTAATTCGACCAACCGAGCTCAGCGTTCGGGTCGCGAAGGACCGTCCCAAGCTCATCCATCCAATCACCGTCCATCAAGCCACGAATGATATCGATGGACGTCTCACAATCGACGCCTGGGATTCGCGTGAAGATGCCCGGGGTGGCCGGTTCGGGTGAATTCACGAAAAGCTCGGCGTTTCCACCGTTCGCCTCGATGGATTCGAGGTATGCCGTGTTTGAGGCGAGGGCGTGGCCTGGATCCTGGGCACCTGGGAGGAAAACGGTCGGGGGAATCCGAGCACCTGGTTCATTAAAGTACTGGGCGTTGGAGATATAGATGACCGCCGCATCGACCACCTCCAATTGGGCGACCCGGCTCGCCATCGAACCACCATTTGAGAAGCCCATAGCGATCACTGGCGCCTCGCTGGGAACCAATTGGAGTTCCTCGCGAAAGAGATGAATGAGCGCCGAGACATTCTCAACATCGGGGTTCTCGTCAGGCTCATTGTCGTTCCACTTCAGATCACGTGCCTCGTCGTTGATGTGCTGGAGACTGTCCAAACTAATGATCGCGTACCCGCGCTCAATCGCTTCCCTCGCGATCAGTACACCTTCAATACGATTTTCGAGGCTGTCTTCTTTACTCCCGCCGCCACCATGAAAGACAAACATCAGGCTGTGCGCGTTTTGAGGGATGACATAGAGATACTCAGCGCCACTCGGCAGTTGCCCTGGTGATGATTCAATCGGGTACGCGACAGGCTGCTCCTCGCACCCCGCGCTCAGGTCCAACCGATGGTCTGGAGGTGGGGGCACGGGCTCCTCAGTCCCCCCCGTTTCTGGCGCGGCCATCGTGGAAGGCTCGGGCAAGGAAACATCGTGAGGTGCCGGGTCATCCACTGTGACTTCGTCTCCGGACGGGCGTTCCTCGACACCTGTATCGCCAGACTCGAGTCCAATGGACGAGACAGTTCCCGCGTCTCCGCAACCATGACTCGCGAGCACCACTGCGCTAAGGCACCCGAGTAATACAGCTCTCGTAAAAGGTTTAGACATGGACATGTTTATGCTCCTGTTCATCGTTGGTGGGCGCCGATGACACGCCCTAATCACTCCAATACAGGCAGCAAGATGAGTGCCGGAAGAGACGCACCACCTAACAACGCGAAAACACGAGTCATGCGATTTTATTCATCGAAAAATGAGTCAACCGCGCGCGACTGGTGTCAGGAAATTGAGACATTCCAATGGTGCGTTACGTTGAGCTCAGAGGAATGACCTACGGAGCGGAGTGATGGTCTTCTGTCGGGTGGAAGCGCGTCGACCGCTATCCCTCGTTCACGAATATCCGTATGATGGATTGGGGTCTCTCATCAGTGGGGTGATAATTCGTATGCCATGGCGTCTACGCTCGTGCAGTCCGGTGCTCTGTTTCCTTATCTATTGCTGGGGCCTGACCGGCTGTGTGTCGGACTCATCGTCCCCTGAAGCCGGGGCTTCATTTCCTGACGTGGGGGTAGGCTGTCAGGCGGTCCGCGTCAGCGCAGATGAGTGGCGGGTCGATTGTCCTGACGAGGATGCCACGCCTGTCCCCGACGCGGCGGTCGATCAATCTGTTCCGCTCTTGGACCAGGGCCTTGAGATCGATAGCGCGCACACGCCTCCAGACATGGCGATCGTCCAACCCGATGCCGGCCCCCAACCGTGTGACCCAGCCTTGGCGCTGAATGCTCCGGTCACTGCGACCTCTCCATACGATCTCACTCGACTGCAAGCGAGCGG
>MDTA01216413.1_pt1 | contig 11693 bp, 8 predicted proteins | sample 811151 | NCBI WGS metagenome assembly MDTA01 (sample SAMN05326648, study PRJNA326480) | marine metagenome | isolation source: seawater | place: Indian Ocean: South | collected 2010 | reverse complement strand
CTTATTGGTTCACCTATTAGAAAACGAGAACGAATATCAAAGAGTTTTAATCTTTGCTAGAACAAGAGAAACAGCAGAAAACATTCACCGCTATTTAAATAGAAAAGAAGTTGGTAAGTGGAAGGCAATACACGCAAATAAAGGACAAAATACACGTTTGAATGCTTACAAGGAATTTAGTGAAGGTAAAATAAGGGGGGTAGTTGCTACTGATGTTGCTGCTAGAGGGATTGATGTCTCAGCTGTTTCTCATGTAATTAATTTTGATGCTCCTGTAATGTATACCGATTATGTGCATAGGGTAGGTAGGACTGGTAGAGCAGAAAATGAAGGTGTTGCAATTACTTTTGCGACTGAAGTTGAACAGTATCATATTGAAAAGATTCAAGATTTAATTCGTCAAAAAATTACGGTGTTAAAACTTCCTGTAGAAGTTGAGGTGTGTGATTCTACATATGAAGAAAAACAGGCTTTTGCTCGAGAAATTGATCGCCAAAAACGAAAAGAAGACCCTTCTTATAAAGGCGCTTTTCATGAAAAGAAAAAAGCAAAAAAAAGTCAGCCTAATAAACCGAGTCGAAAAACTATACAAGCGTATAAATTTATCACTGAAGAGGCTAAAAAAAAGAAAAAGAAAGGCGGTAAAAACACGAAGCGAAAAAGATAACTATTGCTTAAATTAATCGTTTCAGCTCTTTTTTTGCTGTTGATTTATATCCGGCTGAGCCTTCTTTGATTTGTTGGTTTATCAAGAAGATTACCTCATCTTTCAACTCTGGATACTTTATGGCCAAATTTGTTATAGTTTTCATAATGTGTGCTTTGACAGCAATTGTGGTTTTTTTATTTACAAAAGCCTTTGTTCCCTGTTCAAAAATTTCTCCATCTAGTTCTTTAGGAGTTTCTACAGCTGAAAGGTAACGATAGACTGCTCTTGGTATTGATGGGTGACTTTCGGGGTGAATGCACTTCCATAAATCGGAGGTATATGGAGCTAGTAAATTTATATTGGTATCCTGTATGCCTGTAATGACATAGGCACCTCTTTGTGCATATATTCCTTTATTACTTTTTACTAGTTGAATTAGGTCAGAAATCGCAATGTTGTTTTTTAAAATTTCGCTAGTAATGATATCCTTCTGTTTTTTTGAATGCTCTTTTTCAAGGAGCTGTTTTAGCTTTTTCATTGATATAAGAAATATACAGGTGTTTTTTTAGACGGTAATAATAGAGTTACTATACTAAATAGTTTATATAATAAAAGTCCTAAAAATTCAAAAATAGATTTGCATAGTGATAGAATACCTCTATCCTAAAAGGCTTTGAATTAAAGCTAATATAAAGACAATCGCTACTAATATGAGTCGCATAACAACACTTTTATTTAAGGTACGAGGGTTTTTATATTTAGGACAAGTTTACTAATTTTATTTATTAACAACTGTATGAGGAAAAAGTTGATATTAGATACAGCAAGGCGATTGTATAATGAGCATGGATTATCCAATGTTACGATCCGTCAAATTGCTCAAGAGATGAACATTAGTTCAGGAAACTTGACATATCACTTTGAAAAAAGAGGGGATTTAGTAAAAGGTATCTTTCAGGATTTAATTTCTATTGAGAGTAAATTTCTTAATCTTTACAGACAGACTACTCTGAATAATAGGCAATTGAATAACTTAATGAAGTCGCATGCTAAAGCCATGTTTCATTATCGTTTTTTTTGGATTGATTTCGTCCAAGTAGGAAGAGAAAATCGGAATACTCAACAAAAACTGGATGGATTAATGCAAAAAAGACTCAATGAGTTGGATTACGAATGGGCAAATTATTTAAATCAGTTTTTGTATTTAATGGCTACTTCAAATTTAAAGTTTACATCAAAGGCACTGGAAGTACACTTTAGAAAAATAGAGGAAAAGGTTTTTTTGTAGTTCAAGAGTAGCCTATAACAATTCTATGAATTGATTAGGCAAACGGCATGTGCATTCACACCTTCTTCTTTACCAACATAACCAAGTTTTTCAGTAGTAGTAGCCTTAACTGATACAAGGTCAACATCAATTTCCATTACTGAAGCTAATTTTTCTCGAATTGAAAGTATGTGCGGTTTTAGTTTTGGAAGTTGTAAACTTACAGTGGCATCTATATTTCCAATTGAATAGCCTTTCTTTGAAAGAAGCTGAACTACTTCTTTTAGTAATATTTTAGAGTCGATACCTTTATATTTACTTGCGGTATCTGGAAAATGATAGCCAATATCTCCAAGTGCAGCTGCACCTAATAAAGCATCACAAATAGCATGAATTAAAACATCTGCGTCGGAATGTCCGATGGCTCCCTTGTGGTGATCCAATAAAATCCCTCCTAACCAGAATTCTTCCCCTTCTACCAATTGATGAACATCAAATCCAAATCCTACTCTAAAAGCCATAATTTAATTTTAGTTTATTTCAGCTGCTGATTTAATGTCGGCAAAATCAAAACTCATTGTAAATCTTAATGTGTTTTCTAAGGGGTTTCTTTGGGTAAAGGGAACTAAGTAAGAGAAATCCAAATTGAAAATTTGATATTTTAACCCCAAACCAAGTGTCATATGATTTCTATTTCCTTTATTGGGATTTTCGTAAAAATAACCCAACCTTAAAGCAAATTGTTTGTCGTACCAATATTCGGCACCCAAGGACCAGTTAATTTCATTAAACTCTTCGTTCATTCCTCCAGGTGCATCATAAAAGGACTGAATCATTCCTTGGACTGTAGATACATTAGGGTCCATACCGGATTCTATGATATAATTTCCATTTGCATCTTCAGCAAAACCACTTCCTTCCTTTTGATAAGCAGGAGGAGTAGGTACAAGTAATTTGTTAACATCTAGGTACATTCCAAACTCATTAAATTCATCAATATCAATGTTAATTCCTGTACCAAGTTTTAAATTCATAGGAATAAAGTCCCTCTCTGCAGACTCACTGTAAGACACTTTATTACCAATATTTTGAATGTTAAATCCAAACATGTAGTCAGCATCATTTTCACCAACTTTAATGGGCTTTTTGTAAAATCCATTTATATCTACAGCAATTGCATTACCTGCTTTTGAATCAGATCCACCAACCGATGCACCGGATGTCAAGTTACTGTATATGTATCTCGTACTAAATCCTCCTGAGAAATAATCATTTATCTTATATCCCACTCCGCAAAGGTCTATAGCTAATTCATTCGGATTAACAATTTGTAATAAACTAGCATCTTCACCTCTAAAGGTTATTTCACCTAGTGAAAAATAACGTAAGCCATGGCTAACACTTAATCTTTCATTTGGCTTCCATGTATACCCAACCTGGGCCATGTAAATATCATTTACTAAATTTCTTAGCCATGGAATGTAGGAAATAGTAAGTGCTTGTTCTTGTTCTAGAAATGCTGTTTTTGCTGTATTCCAATAGGCTGAGTTAGCATCTGGTTTTGTAGCCACCCCAACATCTCCCATTGCACCAGCTCTTGAGTCTGGTCCAATCATTAAGAAAGGCACTGCAGTAGTAATTGTATTCAGAAACTGACTGTAATTTATATCATCTTGGGCTTTTATCTGATGATTGCCGAACAAAATTGTCAGAAATGCTAAAGAAATATATTTTGTATAATTCATAGATGCAAATATAACGGATTAACGGAAAAACAATTAACGTAGTATGACCAATTTTTCTAATTTTCGTGCAGTTTCTCCATTTGTTGCTTTAACCTCCAATTGATATACATAAACCCCTCTTCCAATTTTATCACCAAAATCATCTAATCCATCCCATTCCATAGGAGTAGATTGATTGTTTCCGAGAGAAATTATGTTTGTTTCAATTGTTTTAATAAGCTTACCAGAAACTGTATAAATTCTTAGGAGAACATTCAGGTTTTCATTCATCTTATTGTGCTCGAACAGAAAGTTTGTTTTCGTTGTAAATGGATTTGGATAATTGTAAACATGACTAATGGCTAATTTAGCATTATTGGCTACTACAAATTCTGTATAAGCTTTTCCTGAATTATTATTTACATCCCAAACTTTTAAGGAAAGTGTGTGATTTCCTTCTGCCAGTTCGCTAAGCGGGTAGATTATTTTACCATTTTTATAATTGTTAAGTGCCGCTACATAATAGTCATTTAACAAAACTGGAGCGGTATAATTTTCGTCTAAAATCGCTGAAATATCATGGCCTAAACTAGTTCCTGAGGTGTTGATTCCATTATCATCACTTACCAAAGCATATATTGATGGATTTTCATCTGTTAAACCACCAAAAATGAAATTACTATCGTTCATGTAGAGTTCAATAATAGGTCCTGTTTCATCATTTGTTGCTTCATCAGAACTTCCACCTACGATTATATTTTCTGTATATCCACAGCCATCAACAGAATCATTAGCGAAATAATAACTTATTCTTCCTGGTCCATAGGTATAGTTGATGTCTTTTGGGACAATAAATTCAAAACTAAAATCTCCATTTGTTACACTTGCAATTCCTTTGTAAAGGATATTTTTTCGGGAATCAAAATCAACAAAATTTCCTGTATTGTTGTTATCCAGTGTAGTTAAAGTTTGTGTTTTATCATAAACCACTGGATAAACAAAGCCATTTAGGCTTGCTTTTTGGTTGTTTGATTGAATTTGACCAGTAATTTTAATTTTTGAAAGTGCTTTTAGTGTATCTGAATTGCTGGATATAGGTACATCATTAACTTCTGTAGTGATTACTTTGTATTTAGGGTATGAAATTTTTATCGCTGGATCTCCAAGTAACGCAAATTTCCGGTTGTTATAATTTGTTCCTAATGGACTTAACGTTTTTGCTAACTGAATTGCATCTCCTAATGTAGGAGGAGTACCATTCAATTCATTTAAAACAGACTCAAAAAAATTAATGCTAAAACCAATATTATTTGATATTCCGCCATATACTAGTCGTGTTGTGGTAATCATTGCTATAGAGCCACCATTCGGGTTTAGTAAAACATATTCTCCTCCGGATACTCTCTCTGGATCGTCATAACGAGAAAACTCACAAGTAGCTGTAAGGAAAACCGGAAGAGCATCAATGTTTGTCCACGAGTTAATATCATTAATGTCTAGTATTCTTTCATCCGCCCAGCCTCCTTCTCCTCCGTGTCCTATATAACTTGCAAAGAAAACACCTTTATCCATAGATTCTCTGATTTCTCTATTTACATCTGGGTAACGAGATCCTCCAGCAGTTGATGTTTTATTGTAAGCATCTAAGTATACTTTTTTTATGTTGTAAGTACTATCCTGTTCTAAAACTGAATTAACAATTGTTTCTGTTTGAGTAAGGTGTGCAGAGGTATAATTGTCGGAGGCTGATCCATCATCTGCAATGAATAAAACTTTATTTTTCCAATCGCTGAAAGTTGATTTTAAATCATTACCATCCAATCCATCATATCCAACCATTCTTGTTGAATTTACATAGTGTTTTACTTTGCTAACAAATCCCGATGCGTCAGATGTGTTTCGCGCAGGAAACCTTCCAATTCCAATATCTACAGTTGAGCTACTGCTAGAAATCCCGTTTTCATCATCAAGCATCCCAAAATAGTCATCTGAAATATAACTGGCTGTTGGAGATATTGAGTTTTCTGATTGGTAACTAGGTATGAAATAAGTGCCGTTTGAGATTCGTCTTTTTGGATCGTAATTTCCATCACCAAATAGAAGTAAATATTTAATTCTTGATTCTTCAGATGACGCGTTTGTATAGAGATACTTTATATAGTTTCTTATTGCAGTTATATCAGCATGACCATTTGAAAATTCATTGTAAACCTCTTGCAGAGTTACAACCTCGGCGGTCAGATTGGAGTTTTGGGTATGAAATTCAGCCAATTCTTCAGCTTGGCTTTTAAATTCGTTTGCTGTAATTATAATGTATTCAATATCTGTTAAAGATTGTAAATTTTGATTAGAGGCTTTACCAATATAAAAAGGAGTTTTGAATCCAGAGTTATTAAATGCAACAAAGGATTTAATGGAGTCTGTTGTAGTCTTAAATGTAGTTTTAGAGTCATTGTAGCTGGATGCAATTTCAACAACATCATAAGGCGAAGTGACATCCCATATTTTTGTATTTATTGATGTATTGTTGATTTCAAATTGAGAAATATTCCCTGTGCCAACAGATTTTGGTTGACTAAATTGCAAGTGCGAAGTGCCAAGGTTTAAATTTGCTTCTGTTTTAACTTCTAGATAATCTAGCCAAGCAACTGATCCAGAAGAAGGTTGATTGTATGTGAACTCTAAGTTTGAACTAGTTCCCGAAATGTTAAAGCTATCCAATATTGTTTTTTGAACAACATAATTGGCTGTATATTGACTACTTATATTACTTATGTTTGAGGTTTGATGAATTGTGCTTCCAGCATTTTTGACAGTAATTGTATTTCCAGAGCTTATTGTTGATCGGACTGCAAATTGCGCTTTAAAATGAATTTTTTCATCGGGAACTTTATTGGTATGTATGAAAGGGAAATTTTTTTTCAACCCAGAAACAATGTCAAAATAATCTCCATACCAGACTCGTCCAGATTTTATGAGATTTGTATTGTCAATTTCATGAAACTGATGGTTTTCGTATGTAGTAAAAGTATGTGTTGAAGGTGAAGGTGATTCTGCTAAAGTGCTGATTCTTTTTCCATTTTCCGTTCCAACATTAATCCAATAAAAAACAGTGTCTGCATACAAATGTTTTTCATGATAAAATGTTTTTGAATTATTATTCCATTCCCAAACATTAGCTGCCTTGGCATAAAATAAGAGATAGTCGTTAGTATCAAAAGATCCGTCTTCTTCTCCTTCGAAGTATATTGGTAGTTCAGGAAGAGTAGGAGGAGTATTTGAATTAACGGATTCCGAAAGCATACCTTCTGAGTACCCAAAGATTCTTATATTTCTTGGGTCTATGCTGCTAATTACAATTCCATTTTCTGTGAAAAAGGAATAAGATAATTTTTGAACACCTGTTGTGGTAACAGCAATTTTGTGCCAATTACCCAAATTCATGACTGAGTTTGCACCAGAACGGAAATTAGTTTTTAAACTTTCTCCTTTATTAGAGGATAATTTGTAGGAAAAAGAATATTTAAAGCTCAGTAGTTTTTTATGATTTAAAGCTTCTTTTTCAAATGTTGGTACATAAAATTGGATTAAGGTTTTTTTACCAATATATTTTAAGTCGATTTTTATTGAGTCTGGTTCAACTGTTCGGAGTTGGCTGTAAACTTTATTAACTGCAGAAGTAGTTTTGTTTCCAATTACGATATTTGCTTTTTCAACTTTACCCATCACAATTTCTGAGACAATATAATACGGATAAGAGTTTGATGTTGGATAAAATGCTTTTTCAAAGTAAGGTTTTTGAACAAGCTCCAAGCTGGTATTAAGTTCACTAATGTCTTTTTTCCAATTGATAGTTACTATTGACTTTTTTTGAGCAAAACCAATACAAAAATGGAAGGAAAGTAATATAGCGATTAACGTGTTTTTCATAGTTCTTAGCATTCAACGCTATAGCTGCAAATCTATTGTTTTTATATATATAAATGGTAAGGTGTTCAAAGGCTCTTAAAAAAATGACGGTTAATCTTCAACTAGTTGCTTTTGATATAAGCTATTATATGCTCCTTTTAGTTGAATGAGTTCTTCATGCTTACCCTCTTCAATTATTTTTCCGTTTTCAACCATTATGATGTGGTCGGCATCCTGTATACTAGATATTCTATGACTTACAATTATCGTTGTTTTGTTCGTCATAAGTTGGTTTAAATTTTTTAAAATTTTTTCTTCTGTTTCTGTATCAACAGCAGACAAACAGTCATCAAAGATTAAAATTTTTGGATTTTTTAAAATTGCTCTTGCTATACTAATCCTTTGTTTTTGACCTCCTGATAATGTAACTCCTCTTTCACCAACAACAGTTTCATAACCTTCTGTAAATTGTTTGATGGTTTCATGAACAACTGCTTGCTTTGCAGCCCACTTAATATCTTTTTGGTTTGATTTTCCATTTTTACCAAAAGTCCCAAAACTAATGTTATTGCCTATTGTATCTGAAAATAAAAAAACATCTTGAGGAACACACCCTGTTTGATTTCTTAAGTCATTCAAGTTTATATTTTGTATTGGACAATTGTCGATTAAAATTTCACCCGATGAATTATCGTATAATCTATTTAATAATTGAACGATAGTTGATTTTCCGCTACCTGTTTTACCAACAATAGCAAGTTTTTCACCAGGTTGAACTTTAAAGGAAATATTTTTCAATGCTTGTATTCCACTTTCAGGATAAGTAAATTGAACATTTTTAAATTCAATAGAACCTTTTATTTCAATGGGCTCTTTAGTATGGTTTTGAATTTTTGGCTCTGTTAAAAGAAATTCATTTATTCTCTTTTGACTTGCTACTGCTCTTTGGATTAAAGAAGTCACCCATCCCAATGAGGCTACTGGCCAAGTAAGTAGATTGATGTATATTACAAATTCTCCAATATTTCCATAGGTAATAGTTCCTTTTATTACTTCTAAACCTCCAACGTATATGGTTATTAAGGTACTTAGAACTGGTAGAAAGAGAATAACTGGGTAAAATAATGATTCCGTAGTGACTAAGTTCATTGCAATTGAACGATAGTTTTGTGCCTCCTGGTTAAAGTTTTTAATAGTGGAGTTTGACTTGTTATAAGCTTTGATTACTCGAATTCCTGCAAAAGTTTCCTGACTTAAGCTAAATAATTTAGAAAGTTGTTTTTGAACGCGTTCACTTTTAATGTTTATTAAGCGAGATACATAGTAAATGGTTACAGAAAGGACAGGAAGTGGTAGTAAAATGTACAAACTCAATTCAGCATTAATATTCACCATAGTAGTTATTACTAGAGCAAACAAAACAACTAAATTTATTAAATACATAATAGATGGGCCTAAGTACATTCTTACCTTACTAACATCATCACCAATTCGGTTCATTATATCACCCGTTTTATTTTCCTTGTAAAAAGATGTGTCGAGATTTTGATAATGATTATAGATTTCATTTTTTAGATCAAATTCAATGAATCTAGAAACCATAATTATGGTGTACCGCATAAAAAAGGTAAACACTCCTTTGATTAGTGCAACTGCAAGCAATAGAGCCGCAAAAATTAAAAGTGCTTTAGCCAAATTCTCATAAACTTCAGATTGGATTTTAGAACCTTCTACATATGTATAGGTATTAATCGTTTCAACAACTATATCAATAGAATTTCTGAAAATTTGTGCAGGATAAAGGTTGAACCAATTTGCACAAATAATGAAAAAAACCCCTAGTAATAGGCGCCATTTGTAATGGATTAAGAATTTATTTAACGATTTTAATTCTTTCAAAAAAATGGTCTATTGGTTGTAGTGTAAATTTACGTTAATATAGAACCTTTTGGAAGAATTATTTCTTTTTCATTCGGAAAACCAAAAAAAGAACAAATAGAAATATAAATGTTCCAAGAATTAGAAGGGTAGTTCTCATGAAAAAATTCCACTGTTTTTCTTCTTTACTTAAAGTTTTTTTCTGTGCTCTATTTGGATGTTTTACTTCATTTGTTTTTTTAATAAATACACTGTCATCAAGCAGAGATTCTTTTTGAAGAAGTTCTTTTTTTTCAGAAGAGTTGTGCTTTTCATCCGAAGTAAAAATAGTTTTATTGGACCCATAAGAGAAGTCCATTAAAAAAACAAAGAAGAGAAAAAGTAGTAGTTTGTTTTTCATTTTTAATTCCCTAATTAAAGACTAAATTTTTCAATAAACGAGTCTTTCTTTTTTATAGACAATGGAACAGTAACTCCATTACTCAATTTAATATCACCAACCTTACCTTTTTGGTAGGATTCAACAAAATTAATATTAATTAAGTGACTTTTATGCACTCTTAAAAAATCAAAATCAGATAATGCTTCCTCAAAAAATTTTAATGTTTTACAAACTGTTTTTTTCTTTCCGTTACTAAGGTAGAAATCAGTTAGATTATCGTTGGCCTGACAATGAACAATATCTCTAAGTTGAATTACATCAAATCCTTCCATTGTAGGTAAAACAATTTTTTTTAATTGTTTGTTTTCGATAGATAAATTTTCGAGTAAGATATTGGCTGTTTTGAAGGTTGATTGTTGAGCTATTGATTCTTCAGCTTTTTTTACAGCATCTACTAGCTCATCAATATCAACAGGTTTTAGTAGATAGGAACATGAACTTAAGTTTATGGCTTGAATTGCATAATTACTAAAGGCAGTTACAAAAATGGTTTCAAATGGGATGCTTTCGTATTGATCGAGTAAGTCAAAAGCATTACCAAAAGGCATTTCAATATCTAAAAAAACAAGCTGTGGTTCATGTTTTTTTATGATTTCTGCACCTATTTTTATATTATCTGCTTCAGCTAAAAGTTCAACTTTTGGACAATAGTCTCTTAAATAGTTTCTTAACGTTAAACGACTTGCTGCTTCATCTTCTATAATTACCGCTTTCATAGTTTATTTTTTAAATCTGTTTTGCGGAACTATTAATTCAACTATAGTTCCGGTTCCATCTTTATTAAAATCCTTGATGGATACATTAATTTTTAACCCGTGTAATTCATTTACAATTTGTATCCTTTCCTTTATATTTCTTAACGCAGTACTTCTGTTTTTCTTTTGGTTATTGGTTTTAAGTTCAGCACTTTTTTTTCTGCCAATTCCATTATCAGAAATTGCAATATGAAGGTCATTTTCTCGCTTAGTAAGTTTTAAACTTAAATTACCCGAATTTTCCTTGTATCGCAACCCATGCCAAATAGCGTTTTCAATGTAGGGCTGTATGAGCATTGGGGGAATTTCAAAATCATCATCATCTAATGATTCGTCAACGTATATTTTGTATTCAAACTTGTCTTTAAATCTAAAATGTTCTAATTCAAGATATATTCCTAAAATTTCCAGCTCTTTTTGAATTGAAATGAAATCGTATTCTGAATTTTCCATAACCAGTCTCATTAATCTTGAAAAACTAGTTAAGAATTTATTTGCGGATCGTTGGTCGTTTTCGGAAATAAAGCTGTTTACCGAATTAAGAGCATTAAAAATGAAATGAGGATTCATTTGTGATCTGAGGGTTCGTAGTGCCAGTTTTTGATTGGCGATTCGCCTTTGTTTAGAAACTTTTAGAATGTAAATAACTGCAAATAAACCAATTAGTATTAAAATTAACAATAAGCCAATTGCCCATCGACTAGCAACTAAAACTTTTTCTTTTAGAGCGTCCTCTTTAACCAAACTGTTAATCGCGTTTTGCGAAATTTCTTTTTCTTTTCGAAGTAATTCAAGTTGTAAAAGATTTTCTACACCTTTTCCTGAATTTATTGAATTTAATTTTTCCCTACGTTGTTTGATGGTATCTTCAAGGATGGTGTAAAAATTTATAAATTCAAATGCTTTGTCTTTATTTTCAATTATCCTTGCCGTATTTCGGATTACAGTAATTTCACTTTTATCAATTAATGTGTAATTCGGATTTTGCATGAATTTATCAATTGAATAAGCTGCTTTTTCATAGTTTTTTAGTGCATAATAGGATTCAGCTAATCTCAAATACTCTAAG
>MDTA01038174.1_pt1 | contig 11693 bp, 13 predicted proteins | sample 811151 | NCBI WGS metagenome assembly MDTA01 (sample SAMN05326648, study PRJNA326480) | marine metagenome | isolation source: seawater | place: Indian Ocean: South | collected 2010 | reverse complement strand
CAAAATGAATCCTATACCAGTTTGCAAATTTAATGAATAATTTACATTTAACTAATTCACTTACAAATAAAAAAGAAATTTTTAAACCAATTAATCAGGAAAAAGTTTCTTTATACGCTTGTGGACCAACAGTATATGATAATCCTCATGTAGGTAACGCTCGTGCCTTAGTAGTATTTGATTTGCTTTTTAGGATATTAATTGAACTTTATGGAAAAAATAAAGTTTTATATATTAGAAACATAACGGATATCGATGATAAAATTATAGAAGCCTCAAAAAATAAAAATATAACAATTGCTGATCTTACAAAACATGTAACTAATAAATTTCATTATGATTGTAAGACTTTATTTTGTTTAAATCCAACAAAAGAGCCAAAAGCAACAGATCATGTGGCTGGCATGATTCAAATGACTGAAAATTTGATAAATAAAAAAGCTGCGTACGAAAGTAAAGGGCATGTTTATTTTTCAGTTTCATCATTTAAAGATTATGGAAAATTATCAAATAAAAACCCCAATGATCTTAAAGCAGGAGCAAGGGTAGAAATATCAAAGTATAAAAAAGAGCCTTTGGACTTTGTTCTTTGGAAGCCTTCAGATAAAACTGAACCTGGTTGGGACTCACCCTGGGGGAGAGGAAGACCAGGATGGCACTTAGAATGTTCAGTAATGAGTGAAAAATATCTTGGTAAAAATTTTGATATACATGGTGGTGGACTAGATTTAATTTTTCCTCATCATGAAAATGAAATTGCTCAATCCTGTGTTCAGAATGACACAGATAAATTTGCAAATTATTGGGTTCACAATGGATTTGTAACAATGGATAAAGAAAAAATGTCAAAGTCTTTAGGAAATATTACTACAATTGAAGATGCTGTCAAAAAGTATTCGGGACAAGTTGTTAGACTTTCTCTTCTGAGCGCTCAATACAAACAGCCATTAGACTGGAACAATGACTTACTTAGCGAACAATCAAAAATTCTCGATAAATGGTACTCAATGTATTCTCTTGATATTAGCGAAAAAATACCGGAATGTTTTAGTGATTTGTTAGATGATATGAATACACCTCTTTATATTTCGAAATTACATGAATTATTTCATCAGTCTCAAAATGGAAATAATGATAAAAAAAAAGAGTTTAATAAAGCATGCAGATTAATTGGTTTATTTAACGAATCTTTAGAGGATAGAGCTGAGTTTAAAAAAGGTAAAATTAAAATATCTGATAAAATTATAAAGTCCAAAATTAAGGAACGTGAGGAAGCAAAAAAAATTGGAAATTACAAGTTAGCTGATAAAATCAGAGATGAATTAAATAAAGAAGGTATTGATATTAAAGATGAACACGGTACAACAACCTGGAATTATAAATGAAAAAAGAAAAAATATATATATTTGATACTACATTAAGAGATGGTGCTCAAACAGAAGGAGTAGATTTTTCTGTAGAAGACAAAAATAAAATAGCGAAAATTTTATCTAATATTGGTATTGATTATATCGAAGGTGGTTGGCCTGGAGCTAACCCGATTGATAATGAATTTTTTGATAAATCTCCAGATTTAGGAAAGTCTAAATTTACAGCTTTTGGAATGACAAAAAAAAATGGAGTGAGTGCTGATAACGATCCAGATTTATCAGCACTTATAAACGCTGACTGTGAAACAGTTTGCGTTGTAGGAAAAACTTGGGATTTTCATGTTAAAACTGCGTTAGGAATAGATAGCGCATCTAATTTAAAAAATATTAAAGAAACAGCAAAACATTTTGTTAAAAATAAAAAAGAATTTCTTTTTGACGCTGAACATTTTTTCGATGGATACAAAAACAATCCTAATTATGCACTTGATTGTTTAAAACAGGCTTATGAAGAGGGTGCTAGATGGGTAGTTTTGTGTGATACAAATGGAGGAACTTTACCAAACGAAGTTGGAGAAATAATAAATAAAGTCACTAAAGTAATTCCTGGAAAAAATATTGGAATACATGCTCACAATGATACAGAAAATGCCGTAAGTAATTCCCTTACAGCTGTTTTAGCAGGAGCTAGGCAAATACAAGGAACGATTAATGGTTTAGGTGAAAGATGTGGAAATGCAAATTTAATGTCTATTATTCCTACACTTTTTTTAAAAAAAACTTTTAGCGATAAATTTGATTTAAACATTAAGAAAGAAAAACTTAGTTCGTTAACAGAATGCTCGAGATTTCTTGATGAAGTTTTAAATAAAAAACCTAATAAAAGTATGGCATATGTCGGAGGTTCAGCTTTTTCACACAAAGGTGGTTTACATGTATCTGCGGTAAAGAAAGATCCAAAAACTTATGAACATATAGACCCAAAAGAAGTTGGTAACCATAGAAATATTATAATCTCTAATCAAGCAGGAAGATCAAATATATTATCAAGATTAGAAAATTACGGCATAAAAATAGACTCCAAAGATCCAAAAGTTCAGAGGATTCTTAATGAAGTAAAGGAGAGGGAATTCACTGGCTATTCTTATGATGGGGCAGATGCTTCATTCGAACTGTTAGCAAACAAACTGTTAGGTAAATTACCAGAGTATTTAAAGGTCAAAAACTACAATGTAAATGTTAAAAAAGACAAAGATTTAAAAACAACTGCTGAAGTAACTTTTATAATTGATGGTAAAGAAATTAATTGTGAAGGAGAAGGTAACGGTCCAGTAAACGCTCTCGATAATGCTATAAGGTCAAATTTTAAAAAAGTTGAAAAGTATTATAAATATTTTTCTGACTTAAAACTTCTAGACTATAAAGTTAGAATTCTTAATACCGGAACTGGTGCAACCACTAGAGTCTCAATTGAAAGTACAGATAAAACCGGCAAAAGTTGGTTTACTATCGGAGTCTCGCAAAACATTATAGAAGCGTCATTTAAGGCCTTAATTGACAGCCTCGAATACAAACTTTTTAAAGAAAAAGCACCCGCAAATATTCATGAAAAATAATTTTGGTTTTATATTAATCAAACCACAATTAGGAGAAAATATCGGTGCTTCAGCAAGAGCGTTAAAAAATTTTGGTTTTAAAAATCTTAGTATAACTAACCCAAGAGATGGCTGGCCAAACATCAAGGCAAAAGCTACATCTGTTGATGCATTTGATATTATAAAAAAGACTAAAGTTTTAAATAGTACCGAACAAGCAATAAAAAAATTTGACTTAATCTTCTCATTTAGTGCCAGGCGAAGAGATATAAACAAAAAACATCTTTCTTTTATAGAATTTATTAAAAAACTTAAAAAAATAAATAAAAAAAAAATTGGTTTAATGTTTGGTTCTGAAGCCTCTGGTCTTTCAAACATAGATTTATCTTTTTCAAACTATGTAGTACAAATACCCTCATCTCCAAAATTAAAGTCTATTAATCTCTCACACTCAGTATCACTTGTTTGTTACGAAATTTTTAAATTAAATAATTATAAAATGTTTAATCAAACAACTTTTAAAAAAAATTTAGGAAAGAAAGGAAAACTCTCAGAAACAATCAAATTATTATTACAAAAACTTGAAAAAAGAAATTTTTTCAAACCTCTAGAAAAAAGAAAATCCATGATTACTAATATAAACAATTTATTTTATAGAATGGAGCCCAACGATAAAGAAATTAGGATTTTAAGCAGTTTAATTGGATCTTTAAGCAAAAAATAAGCAAAAGCATAATTGACATTTACCCCCTAAACCTAGTAAACCCATGACGATAAATGACAAAAAGGTTAAAATCTAAACATAAAGTTGATAGAAGGCTGAAGGTAAATCTATGGGGAAGACCTAAAAGCCCATTCAACAGTCGTGCATACCCACCCGGTCAACACGGCCAGTCAAAAAAAGGTAAACCCACAGATTATGGAAATCAGCTTCAAGCCAAGCAAAAACTTAAATCTTATTATGGAAATATTAACGAAAGACAATTCCGAAACATTTACAGAAAAGCTTTATCAAAAAGAGGGGACACAACAGAAAACTTGATTGGTTTTTTAGAAAGAAGATTAGATACACTTATATACAGATGTAAATTTGCCCCAACAGTTTTTGCAGCTAGACAAATAATTAATCATGGACACATAAAAGTGAATAAAAAAAAAGTAAATGTTTCAAGCTACTTAGTAAAAGAGACTGATACAATTGAAGTAAGAGAAAAATCGAAAAAATTAAATATAATTGATGGATCGCTTCAAAATAAGGAGAGAGATGTACCTGGTTACATTCAATTAGATGAAAAAAATAAATCTGTAAAATTAGTAAGAGTTCCAAAATTTGCAGAGGTGCCATATCCAGTTATTATGGAACCTAGTTTAGTTATCGAATACTACTCAAGATAATATTGAACTTTTTTAGTTTATATAAAAGATACATTAAATTTCTTTTAAAAAAAAAAATCGATATAGATTTAGATCCAGATTTTAAAGAAAAAAATTTGGAGGAATTATTTCTATTTTATGGAACTGATAAAGCTGACACTTGGCAAAATAATAAAAATCTTGGACATGGATATAGCAAATTTTATGAAAAGTATTTTGATAGCATTAGATCAAAAGAACTTAAAATATTAGAGATAGGAAGTTTCGCTGGTGCATCTGCAGCTTCGTTTAAAAAATATTTTTTTAATTCTGAAATTTATTGCCTAGATATTAATATTTCTAATTTTAAATTTTCTTCTAAAAAAATTAGCGTTCACGGCTTAGACGTTTCTAATCAAAAAAAAGTTAATAAATTTTTGAAAAAAATTGGTGCAAAAAATAAAAATTTTTTCGATATTATTATTGATGACGGCTCACATAAACTCAGTGATATTCTAATTTGCTTAAATACTTTTATTCAAAATTTAAATAGTAATGGCGTCTATATAATAGAAGATTTTAAGCTTCCAAATTATCACTCTCACTTAAATGATGTTAATGAGTATAAAATTGATGAATTGTGTCAGAAGATTCAACAAAGAGAAAATATAATATCTGAGATTTTAAATGCTGAAACGATCAGTATGTTACAAAAAAATTTTACTTTTAAAACGTATAAGGGAAACTTAAAAGAGTCGGATATAGTTTTTTTTAAAAGATCAAATTAAAGACTTTTCTTCTAATAATTTTTTAAGATCTCCTTTTTCAAACATTTCTTTGACAATATCGCAACCACCTATGAACTCTCCTTTAATATATAATTGAGGAATAGTCGGCCAATCACTAAAGTCTTTTATGCCTTGTCTTAAGTCATTGTTTACTAAAACATCAACACCTTTAAAATTTGTTCCTAAATGTTTCAAAATATTTGAAACAGCCATTGAAAAGCCGCATTGCGGAGCTTCAGGCGTTCCTTTCATGAATAAGCATATTTCATTCTCATTAATTAATTTTTTTATATCATTTTCTATATTCATTATTTTTCCATTGTTGTTAGAGATAAAGCGTGCAATTCATTACCCATTTTACCTTTCAAAGATTTATATACCATTTTATGTTGTTCAATTTTGCTTTTACCTTTAAATATCGAAGATTTAATAGTAGCAGAATAGTGATTATTGTCGCCCATCAAATCTTTAATTTCAATGGTGGCGTCAGGTATTGACTCCTTAATCATTTTTTTAATTTCTTCTATTGGTAATGCCATTAATAATTATAATACCATTTATTGTTAATTTTATATAGATTATTAGCACTAATTTTAAACTCTTTTTCTAGCTCAAAAAATTCTTTTTGAACTACTCCAATTAATTCATGAAATATATTGTTTTCTTTTAACATTTTTTTAACTTTTTCATATTTATCTTGATCGATTTCTAAGCAATATCTTCCCTGATCTTCACTAAAGAAAAATTCGAATAAATTTGAGAAGTTTTTTGGTTTATTAATTTTTAAGCCCAAGTTTGAATTTATACTCATTTCAGCCAAAGCAATAATTAAACCACCAGACGAGATATCATGAACTGAATTAACCATATTATTTTGTATCAACTTAAGAACGATTTCCCCATTATTTTTTTCATTTAGAAGATTTACTTCAGGCGGAGGCCCATCGTAAAAATTAAATACTTCTAAAAATAATGCACTTTGGGTTAAATGGCCAAAATTTTTACCTATTGATATAACTAAACTGCCTTCCTTTTTGAAAAAATTTTCAATAGGTTTATTTAATTCATTTATTAATCCTACACCACCGATGACAGGTGTTGGATAAATATTTTTTTTATTTGTACCATTATAAAAAGAAACATTTCCAGAGACCACTGGATAATCCAGAAATTCGCATGCTGATTTAATACCTTTAACACAATCAGCGAACTCCCCCATGATTTTGGGATCTTCCGGATTTCCAAAGTTTAAACAATTTGTTATTGCTATAGGTTTTGAGCCTACAGAAATTAAGTTTCTCCAATTTTCGCAGACAATTTGTTTACCTCCTGAGAAGGGGTGAGATTTACAATAGATAGCTGAAGAGTCTACTGTAACAGAAATTGCCTTTTTTTTTCCATGAATACGTATAATAGAAGAGTCTGATCCTGATTTTTTTACTGTATCACACATCACCATTTGATCAAATTGTTCAGTAACCCAACTTTTATTTGAATAATTTGGAGAAGATAAAATTTGCAATAAAGCTTTCTCAAGTTTTATTTTCTTAAAATCTTTAAACTTTTTGTTTTTACTCGGTAATTTTTTTTCTAAAAATTTCCTTTGATATTGAGGAGCATTTGAGGAAAGAGCGCTTATAGGTATTTTAGCAACTTCTTGATCCTGAAATTTTAAAATAAGGTTTTTAGTATTAGTAGTTTTTCCAATAATTACAAAATCTAAATCCCACTTTTTAAAAATTTCTTTTGCTTTTTCCTCTTTGTCGTCCTCTAATATTATTAGCATCCGTTCTTGACTTTCTGATAGCATCATCTCGTAGGGCGTCATATTTTCTTCTCTACAGGGTACTTTATCTAAATTTAACTCTAAACCTAAATCACCTTTAAAAGCCATCTCAACACTCGAAGAAGTTAATCCTGCAGCACCCATATCTTGAATTGAAATAATTGAATTATCTTTCATAAGCTCTAAACACGCCTCCATTAATAATTTTTCAGTAAAAGGATCGCCAACTTGAACTGTTGGTTTTTTTTCCTCAGAATTTTCATCAAATTCTGCTGAGGCCATTGAGGCACCATGTATTCCATCTCTTCCGGTTTTTGATCCAACATAAACAACGGATTTATTTAAACCTTTTGCTTTAGAGTAAAATATTTTATCTTTTTTGGCGAGACCTACAGCCATTGCATTAACTAGAATATTTTCATTATATGTTTTGTTAAATTTTGTTTCCCCAGCGACTGTTGGTATACCTACACAATTACCATATCCTCCTATCCCAGAAACAACACCATTCAAAAGCGTTTTTGTTTTTTTATTTTTAATATCACCAAAGTGAATAGAGTTTAACAAAGCTATTGGTCTAGCACCCATCGTAAAAACATCTCTCAATATACCTCCAACGCCAGTTGCAGCACCTTGATACGGCTCTATAAATGAAGGATGATTATGACTTTCAATTTTAAAAATAATAGCGTCATTATCACCTATATCTATAACACCAGCATTTTCTCCCGGTCCTTGAATTACGTATTTATTTTTAACAGGTAAAGTTTTTAAATGAGTTTTTGATGATTTATAAGAACAATGCTCATTCCACATTGCTGAAAAAATTCCTAACTCTAAAAGATTTGGTTCTCTACTTAAAAGTTCTTTAATTTTTTTAAATTCCTCATCATTTAAACCATGTTTCTCTACAATTTTTTTTGATATTTTCATTAATTAAGCAAACTATTAAAAAGTTTTATTCCATCCTGGTTTGAAATAATCGAGTCTACCATTCTTTCTGGATGAGGCATCATACCTAAAATATTCTTTTCATCATTAAGAATACCCGCTATATTATTTATAGACCCATTAGGATTTGAGTCTCTGTCTATATCACCGTTTGTGTTACAATATTTAAAAGCTATTAAATCTTTGTCCTCTAAAATTTTAAGATGTCTTTCATCAGTAAAAAAATTTCCTTCATTATGTGCAATATTTAATTTTATTAATTCATTTTTTTTATATTTATTACAAAATTTATTTTTATTATTAACAACCTTTAAACACACATCTTTCGAGAGAAATTTTAAGTTTTGATTTCTTAATAAAGCACCTTGTAATAATCCTGCTTCGATTAAAATCTGGAAACCGTTACATATACCCAAAATAAGACAACCCTTTTTTGCAGCTTTTATTACTTCGTGCAGAATATTAGATTTAGCTGCTATTGCTCCTGATCTCAAGTAATCACCATAAGAAAAGCCCCCAGGTATAACAACCAAATCTGATTTTGGTAACTCATTATCCTTGTGCCAAACCATTTTATTTCTGAAATTTGATTTTTCTAAAGCACGCGCAATATCACGATCACAATTAGAACCTGGAAAAACGATTACTGAAGAATTCATTTATAATTTGAGTATTTCAAAGTCTTCTATAATAGTGTTAACCAAAAGCTTTTTACACATCGAGTTAACCTCTGCTTTTGCTTTTACATCGTCTTTTTCATTTATTTCAATTATGAAATATTTACCTTGTCTTATTCCCTTTAGCGCGCTCATTCCCATATTTTTTAATGTCTGTTCCACAACTTTCCCTTGAGGATCAAGTACATCTTTTTTCAAAGTAACTGTAACTGAAAATTTCAATTTATCTTTTTTTATTGAATTTTAGGGATGTTGCTTTTCCAAATTTAACTTCGCTTATGTTAGTTTCCTCTGGCATTATACCTAATCTTCTTGCTACCTCTTGGTAGGCTTGAACTATGTTACCTAGATCTTTCCTAAAACGATCTTTGTCTAATTTTTTTTCGCTTTTTACATCCCATAATCGACAAGTATCAGGACTTATCTCATCTGCAAGCACAATTTCGTGTTTATTTTTTTCTTTATTCCAAACTTTTCCATACTCTAATTTAAAATCAACCAACTTAATTCCAACTCCTCTAAAAATACCTTGTAGCAAATCATTTATTCTAAAGGTCATTTTATCAATTTCGTTTATTTCGTCCTCTTTTGCCCATCCAAAAGCGAAGATATGCTCTTTTGCTATTAAGGGATCACCAAGTTCATCTTTTTTATAACAATATTCAAATAAAGGTTTTTCAAGCACAGTCCCATCTGCAATACCCAATCTTTTTGACAAAGAGCCAGTAGCAATATTTCTGACAATAAATTCTATTGGCAGAATTTCAGCATGTTTAATAAGTTGCTCCCTCATATTTAGTCTTTTTATTAAATGAGTTTTAATACCACATTGAGATAGACTAGTGAGGATATGTTCAGAAATTCTATTGTTGAGCACACCTTTGCCTTCTACACTAGCTTTTTTTAAATTATTAAATGCAGTTGCATCGTCTTTAAAATGTTGAATTACTAAGCCTTGTTCATTTGTTTCATAAATGATTTTGGCTTTGCCTTCGTATAGTTTTTTACCCTTATTCATAGAATTTAATTTTTTAAACTTCTATTGAAAATTATATTAATTCTCTTGGTATGATAACTAAAATCAAAGAGCTTTTTCAGTTTATTAACAGGTATTTTTTTATTGATTTGTGGGTCATTTATAATGATTTCATAAAACGATGATTTGCTATTCCATGATTGCATTGCTCTTTTTTGAACTATTGAATACGCTTTCTCTCTAGAGAATCCCGAAGATGTGAGTTCTAGTAAAACTCTTTGAGAAAAAAATAAACCTTTAGTAAGGTTCATATTTTTAAGCATATTCTTAGGGTAAATATTTAAATTTTTAACGACATCGTTTAGTCTTACCAATGCAAAATCTAATGCTGTAGTGGAGTCAGGCCCTATGTTTCTCTCTACTGCTGAATGTGAAATATCCCTTTCATGCCACAAGCTTATATTTTCAAGAGCAGGTATTACAGAAGATCTAATTAATCTAGCAAGACCAGTTAAGTTTTCACTAAGAATGGGATTTTTTTTATGAGGCATAGCTGATGAACCCTTCTGTTTTTTTCCAAAAAATTCCTCAACTTCTAAAACCTCTGTTCTTTGAAGATGCCTTATTTCTGTAGCAAATCTTTCTATTGAACTTGCAATTATTCCTAAAGTTGAAAAATAGGAAGCGTGCCTATCTCTAGGAATAATTTGAGTAGAAATAGGTTCAACTTTTAAATTAAGTTTTTTAGCAACATATCTTTCAATTCTTGGATCAATATTTGCAAAAGTACCAACTGCACCTGAAATTGCACAAGTTGAAATCTCATTTATTGCGTTTACCATTCTATCTCTATTTCTTTTAAACTCTTGGTAATATGAAGCTAATTTTAATCCAAAAGTTATAGGCTCAGCATGAATTCCATGACTTCTTCCTATACATAAAGAATATTTATGTTTAATTGCTTGGGATTTTATCGATTTTAATAAATTATTTATATCTTTAAGAATAATTTCACCCGCTGAACGCAATTGTAAATTAAAGCTAGTATCTAAGACATCAGAAGATGTCATTCCTTGATGTAAAAATCTACCATCGTTTCCAACTTTTTCATTTATAGATGTAAGAAAAGCAATTACATCATGCTTTACCTTTTTTTCGATCTGTAAAATCCTTTTTACATTTATTTTTGCTTTTGATTTAATTTTTTTAGCTTTTCCTTTTGGTATGATATTTATTTTTTCCATGGCTTCGGCAGCAGCCAATTCGATCTCAAGCCACAATTTATATTTATTTTCTTCGCTCCAAATCTTTTTTAATTCTTTCCTAGAATATCTTTCAATCATAATTTATATGGAGGAAAATTTAACCCTTTTTTTGATTGGGTAAAAATTTCATATCCATCTTTTGTTATACCAACAGTGTGTTCAAATTGTGCTGATAGTTTTTTATCTTTTGTAACCGCTGTCCAACCATCATTGAGAGTTTTTGTTTCATACCCCCCTTCATTTATCATTGGTTCAACAGTAAATATCATACCTGGTTTTAATTTGTTCCCGTCTCCCTTTTTTCCGTAATGCAAAATGTTTGGCTCTAAATGAAATGAAGTTCCAATTCCATGGCCACAAAAATCTCTAACAACTGAAAATCCCTCTTTCTCTACAAAGCTTTGGATTTCGTAACCTAAATCTCCTAAAGTTATATTAGAATTCAAAATCCTTATACCTTTCATCATAGCATTATAAGTTACATCGATAAGTTTTTTTGCTTTGACTGAGATTTCACCAACTGTAAACATTCTACTTGTATCCCCGTGCCAACCATCTTTAAGTGCAGTGACATCTACATTTAAAATATCACCATCATTTAAAATCTTATTTTGAGGTATACCATGACAGACAATGTGATTAGTTGACGTACAACAAGATTTAGGAAACCCTCTGTAAAATAAAGGAGCTGAAAATGCACCATGATCATTTATATATTCATAACACAATTTATCAATTTGATCAGTTCGTATTCCTGGTTTAACAATTTTTGCTACTTCATCTAACGCTCCAGCAGCTATGACTCCTGCCGATCTCGTTTTTTCAAATGATTCTTTATACTTTATACTCATTTAATTTTAACTTAATTTCACGATTAAGTTTTATTCCTTTTGTTAAAAATTTACAATCATAGCAGAGTATATTTAATTTTT